>Ga0157360_1000373_pt1 | contig 17209 bp, 21 predicted proteins | sample AttlaeALBM1_FD_111483 | JGI IMG/M metagenome (GOLD analysis project Ga0157360, IMG submission 111483) | Fungus gardens microbial communities from leaf cutter ant in Ribeirão Preto, State of São Paulo, Brazil - Atta laevigata ALBM1 | ecosystem: Host-associated > Fungi > Mycelium > Unclassified ... | reverse complement strand
TTCCTACACCAGTAGTTTGCAGTATTATGCATCAGGTCACTTTGCTCTCTTCTTACACTATACAAATGCAATGAGATCAATACACCTATACTAGATAATTGGAAAAATTGTCATATTCTTGGGAATAGCTCATTGATATCTTGTTGCTACACATAATGTATATTATGACTTGGCAAAATGACTAAGTCATTATTTATATTTTCTTTTCTTTTTTTTCTTTTCTAGACTTATTATACAAGAAAGGAGTATAGTAAAAATATCACATGACCAAACATCACAAGTCACAAAGTTACAGTCATATCACTAGTGACATTACATGAGATAGTCACATAATGACCATGGAAAAGTAGTGCACAGACCATATAGTAGTTGTATAAGTAGTGTATAGAATCAAATGAGAACTCCATCAAGTTCTCCTTGTCAACTCAAACTTAAAGTGGGTTTAAGTTGTCTTGGCTAGAGCCTTACAATATAGAGCTCCCAAAGACAAAAAGATCCCACCCTATTACCATACCTCTGAGACCAATACTAAAGGACAGATTTTGTTTACCTTGAAACTAATGATATTGTCATCCTATACAGCTAATATAGAGATCTAGCAGATGGAGATCCAGAGGTAGGTCTACTGGTGTTGTGGCATTTCTCTGTGCAAAATTCTCAGAGTCTCTAGGACAAAGAAGCTAGTGGCAAATGGACCCTTAAACCCAAATCTTGTTATCAAAGAGACATGATCCAGACAAGTTCCCCAAAACATTTGTACTTAACTAATCACTTTTACTGACTAGCTTTTCCTCTCACTCAAACTCCCTAGTGGTTTCAATTCTAATTCAGACTATGTCTCTAGTCTAACATAACATTATGGGATCAGAGATGCATTCATTTGCACACAAAAGCATACAGATGTTGTAACCTACCCAAGTGTACCAAGATCACAACCTTTTTTTAAATTGGGAATAGAAAAAGTTGTCATCACCTGTTAAACAACTCAACTCAGCCTGATAGACACAGAACTAAGTATATTTTATATGTACCTGTCAAATAACTCAACTAGGTACATCAGTACAGATAATGTCCAAGAAATAATAAACTATTTACCTCAGCCTAATAGACACAGAACTAAGGAAACTAACTACTCAGCAGACAAAACAATGTAAGCTTACTAAGCAAATAAATCATCCAAGAATGATAAGAGAACTGATAATCACTAATAAGGATGTGAGAGAAAAATATAGAAATCATGAATATTCTCAACATCTTTTGTATGGACACTTAATGCAGAAAAAGGTTTTATTTGATAGATGCTTTGCAGTTGTAGGCACATGCAATAATCTTTTTTTTGAATCAGCATTTATATTCCACAACAAGCAAACTAGTGCTAAGATGCAAAGAGCCCCAATAGAACCCAATATCAGAGGTGTGTCTACAAAAGGCATATGGCCAAAGATGAGAGGTGTGGGCAAAGTTTGATAGTAGATAGGTAGGGTAACAGTGTGTTGAAAGGAGCAGTATGGCAGTGGTAAGAGAAATAAAACAGGCAGTTATAACCTTTTATCCAGAAGTAACAAAAGCTTTCTTAGCTAGTGTCCTAAAGCCTAGTCCTGCCATCCTAATTCCAATGACAAATCCTTCCACAACTCCTAGCCCAGGCCACTAGTACTAAGGTCTCAGCCCTAGCCTAGGTGTTATAACATCGGTAAGCACCTCAAAGGGCTCTTACTATGGTCTACAGCAGTGGACACAACAGGTAGGTATGATATTTTTTTCAGTCTGAAGACCTTTCTGAAGCACTAGCCCAGTCACACATATCTTTGAGTAGGGAATTAAACCCTCTTTGCATTGCCAGGACCTAAAAAGGTCTCCTAGGAGCTCAGTCTCAGGCCTAGCAAGTCTTTTGACTCAGATGTTCCCAGCTAGGAGTTGTAGAAAGCTTGGAGAATGGTTAAGGTCAACAGAGGAGCTATTGGGCCATGGAAGTGGTAGTGAGCTAGCAGGCCATTGGATATAGTGCCAGCTCAGGTATATTCAAGAGACCTTGACATTGGAAAGGTGATTTAGAAACAAACAATGATGAGAGATGTTAGAGTAGAGAGTTAATGAGAGGTGTTTAGTAAGATACTGGACACTAGGGTACAATTACCACTGAAGATAGTAGAGGTATGAGATTAAGGTGTGATAGTGCAATGATCTGAATGATTAAACTCACCAAAGCAAAAACATAGTTTGAGAGATGCAACCAATGGCTCAAATAGAGCAGCAAGCTCTCCACGGATTTGTCCTGCTTTTCCAATTCATCTATTCATTTGGAACATGCTCTACATACTAGTAGAATGCCAGTGCTCATCCATGAGACCAGTATAGTGAGAATAGTACACTGACTTTGTTTCATCTCATAGAAACACTATGGTTGTATATTTGTATCCTTTACCCATAATTCAAGCATACAGGGGCTAGTAAGACATCAAAGGGAAATATGATGTCTCTGTGTTTATGTCAAACAGTGATGCATCTGTTGCTAGAGGAGTGATCAATCAAAATAGATGAGAGAGCAATTTTACCCACCAAGGACGCTAAAAATGTGTGAATGAGTTGGACAGATTATGCATCCCAGAAACAGACATGATGACCATAGAGAGAGAAACCAACATGCAAAGAGTTTCCCATTGAGTGAGTGTAATTGGACCCCCAAATACACACTTGATGATCAAAATCAACAGGGGCAATACCATGAATCTGTGAAATGGGGTCAAATAAAGGTATGACAATGGACAGTCAAGCCATTGGATACTAGGAGTGGGTACACATCTTCATCTACCTTGAAGTTCAAAGAATACTGTATTCAAAAGCTATTTGTGTCATAAACTTCATTTAGCTATATCTCTACCAATTCTTTGACGATTTTCACGGTCTTAACAGCTACAGAAAGCCCTTGAAAAGACCTTTCGATTGATACTAGTCATGCCTCAAAGCGATCAGCATTGGCTGAGATATTAGGCAGATCAACTGGTAACCACCATGGTACCATTTATTAAATTGCCAATATCTCGGAAACTGCCATGATCTAAGCTTCAGTTCTAGGCTCATCAGAAGCCCTCTTCATACCGCTCAGAATGAGCCTAGAACAACCTCAAGGCAATTAATATCTGTGGAGATATGAAGGCCTCAATGTTTGCATATAGACTTCATTAATTACCCATAGATAGTCATCTGTCCTTTTCTTAGAACAAAGGACAGCCTCCATATGGTTATGTTATCACTATTTATAGCACAAAGGCACTACTATATGTAGAACAATAGGTAGTAGCATGTGATGCTCTGTCCTAGTACACAGACCATCACAATTCTATATATAAGGACTCATAGTCTGAGGGTTAGACCTCAGACTTAACAACATCTTTTGTCGCTTGTCTAACTCTGCTCATAAAGCACTTTTGAATCCATACCTCAATTCATCACAAACCAAGTAAATGACCATTTGTAATAGTCTGATGTATATGTACAGTAATACTGAGTCATCATTTGAGGCATAGGTCATTGGATGTTTGAGAGGTAATTTTTTTTGCTATTCTCCATCATCAGACATAGTCAGCAACAGATTCATCAGCATTGGTGTAATGACAATTTTTGGGCATTAGTATTTTGAGGAGAAGAGTCTGCAAGCTGATATCTATTGAAATAGAAATGATAAGTGCAACAGCTTACATCTGAAACTCTGATAAACACTCATGAGTTGAAAATACGATATCTGGGTCTGGATGTACTTTCTGCCACTTTACAGAAGGTAACTGATGCTTATGTGGTAGAAACAAGAGACTGAGATCACTGTTAGGTTACTGAGAAATGCCAAACCTGTAGTAATCATGTGAGATAGCACGTATGGTTAGATCTAATGAAGACGAGAATATTGGTTAAGTCCATATTCGTGCTCACTCTTTGAGTTCAATGAAGGAAAAACAACATGTCATTGAGTACAATTGCATGACCAAGTATAAATAGCACTTTGACAATGACAAACAGTGGTCAAGGAAGACTGTCATATGTTAACAGCTGTATATAGTTGCTTGTACAAAGAATAAAATATTTACTTTGGTGGCTCACTCTCACAACTATGAAGTTCAAGATTGGGTTCTTTTGTAATTTCTCACAATCTTCTGACATCAGTATCATCTGCTTAGATAATAGCAAAGATACCAGGGTCTGGGACCTCAAGACAAAGGTCTACAAGAAACATGAAATAGAGTTCAAAAGAGCTAATATTGGCTCGAGCAATCTTGAGTTCTTTACATTGATTCATTCCATTTATATTGAAGCATATTGTTGGAAGCGATTGTTAGTTAGTCCAACCCAGTACCCATGAACCCTCTCAAAATACTTGCCAAACAAGTCATAGATGCAATGGCAGAAGACAAAGATAGTGATGACTTCCTGAGAAATAGTGTACAGTTACATGAATATCCAGAATGGCAATCTTTGGATCATATTTTGCTTATCCTCCGAGTCAAGTATAGTGAGTGGTGATTGCCACTCTCTAGGAGATATAAAACCAAATGAGATGAATATGCAGAGGAAAAACCCACACCATCAGTAAACTTTCACAAGGGCCTAGCAAATTATCTTAGAAATAATCCTTCTATAGTACTATCCAAGACAGCTAAGATCAAAAACTTTTGTGTTATGCAGGCTCAAGTTGAGACAATGGTCTTTTGTGGTCGCCTCTACTCTATCTTCTAGGCAATCCCTCCTACATTGCTATGCCTGCAATTTTCCTAATTTATGATTGACCTTGACTCCTATACACCCTCAACTCAGGACATTGGACTTTTTCATAAACTCTGTCAGGACATGTCAGATATATTTAATGACAAATTCAACAGGAATGGCCAGTTTATTGATATTATGAAAAAATACAGTTTTAGCAACCTCAATAGGGAATACATTGGGTACTACCCATGTAATGGCCAGCTGAAGGTATATATCAGTAAAGCTCACTGGGATGCCATCTATTGTATTCTCAAAGTCAAAAACAAGATTCTAAATATAACCTTGGAACCTATGGCTCAAGCCATATTTTACTGGCTGGAGACAGTTTGTATTATAACTGGAGACAAAGACAATCAATTTCTCTCTAAGACCAATTTTCCTGCTGTGTTGCTACTTCATTACAGTGAGAACTGCTCCGCATGTCTTTTCATCTACTTGACATTTTCAGCAGGACCATATATCTCTGTTTCCCTTGCTGTTTATATTGGGATTGCAAATATTCAAATGATGACTCCTGTTTTTCTATTGCACTTCTATCCCAGCAATACCAAGGCACGAGTGACTGGGGAGCATTTTATTTGTGCTCTATACCAGTTGCTTTTCAATCTCAAAAATTATTACTTAATGGCTGCATTTTCTGAACAACTGCTCTTGCAGCTGCAATTTTCATTCTACAACAGGTATACTAATGGAATTATTACCCATCAGTTTGTGTACAAGAGGCAAATTGATTTGAAAAGGGCATTCATTGCACATCTTGAAAATGATCCAGAGGATAAGATATTTGTTAAATTCACTCTTTGCTATGATGAGGATGCACATAAGGCTGCGTATATATATGGCTTTGCTCCAAAACTCTGAGCTGTTGAGTGTTTTGCAGATAGTTAGGTGATAGTGGTCATGAATGATGTCTCATATCAATATTGCTAGATGCAGAAACCACTGAAAAAGAAGGTGTATCAAGCAGCTGAAAAGGCTCTTGTCTTATTGCACAAAGATAGATATGTCTATGGCAATGTGCATGAAACAAACATTATAGTCAAAAGAGATAGGATGGACAGTGAGGGTCTAGGTGATATTATTCTTGTTGATTTTGACTAGGCTAGGAAAGAGAACACGGTTTGATATCCATCTAACATCACATTAAATCACTCTGATATTCCACATCTAGAAAGTGTTGAGTGTAGAGGCTTGATTTCTTCTGCTCATGATGTTGAGATACTGAGATTATTGTCCTAGTTTATGTCCCAAACAGTGAAATACAAGTTTTTCTATCACTCAAGATCAGCTAGTACAGTGGTAATAGTATCAGGACTATGACATGGTGGACTCATATTGAGTTAACTGAATTCTTGCTAATTTGACTATTGTAGCAAAAAAAAGCCCAGATTAAGATACAATCTTATTATATTTACTTTACAACCAGCCTCTACTTGGATAGCCTAGTAGCTTATCTTTCTCTCACTTCAAGGATAGAAACCACTTCTTCCCAGCAGAAAAAAGTAAAGGTGCAGTAGCATTAATCTTCATATTTCTCATATACACATTCTCCTGCTCTCTTTTTTCCTCTCTTTCAGATCGTCTCAATGAATTCTGATACATGTCACCACTAATAGCTGATGCTTTCAGAGAACAAGTTTGTTTTTATTTGTATCCTAAATTATAGAACCATGTTCCTTTCACAACTCCCATGGAGATTGGTTCTAAGCAAAAATACAATCTTGGTTGTCCCAGGATTACCTTTCATGCTTCAGATAGAACTTTTGACTATCTCTTGAGAGGTAATTCATTTCCCCTGTCTTTTATGCTTTGGTTAAAATATTGGACTCAGGAGACTTACTCAAGGACTTAAAAAGTGCTATTAGGATGAAGTTGTTAGATGTGCTCTAGACAGTTCCTCAGTAATATTCTAGTGATTAATTATTTAGTAGGTCACCTGACTTGATGTACAATTCCCTATGGGCTCAAAGTTGACACTCAGTTACTTACATGGCAAACATTTAACTTGTTGGAATTAGGATCTCATACAAGCTTGCATAATGCAACTGATAAGATCAATATATTGTTGGTAGGTATATTACATAATAGAGACACAAGTATATAGGTAGTGTAGTTACTTGATACTCATTATCTGTTTGTACTCTGTAAGACTTTAGTCAAGATAACTTAAATCTACTCCAAGTCTAAGTTGACAAGGAGAACTTGATAGAGTTCCCGTTATTTTCTATATACTACTTATACAACTACTACATGGTCTGTGTGTCAGATGTGCTCTAGACAGTCCCTCAGTAATATCTTGGTGATTGATTATGTAGTAGGTCACCTGACTTGATGTGTAATTTCCTGTGGACTTGAAGTTGGCACTCTGTCACTTACAGTTGTCCATAGTGTTATTGAGTTGCTAGGACCACACAGCTGTCACCACTGCCCAGGTTATAACACTGTGTACTACTTTCCCACACTTATCATGTGACCTATCATGTGACATCATATAATGCAACACTGTGACTTCCTGTTATATGGCTGTGACTATGTGACACTAGGTGATATAATACTTTTTTGTACTCTTCCTTGTGTAGTAAGTCTAAAAGAAAAGGTAAAGTAAAGTAAATATAAATAATGACTTAGCTATTTTGCCAAGTCATGACACCACCCCCCTCTTAAGTTTTCTCACCCTGAGAATTTTCTTTACAATTCATAGTATGGGTCAGCTATGTTATCCATTTCATCTTCTTTATCTGTTTACTCTTTTATCTCTGAATTTCCTTGCTTGATTTCTTCTTCTTCCTTGATCATTTCTAGCATGGTTCTTCTTCTATCTGGTCAGCTTTTCTTCTATTGACTTCCTTTCCATCTATTGCAATTTCTCTCCAACCTTCCCCAATATTCCTGGTCATATCTCTTATCTGTCTATCTAAATAATTTCTTTGCCATGAATCTTCCTGGAAATTCTCCTCTTCTAAATGTTTCTTCTTCTCTTTCCTGTTTCCTTATGTCCTCCATATCCTGTCTGTATTCTTTCTCAAATTCCTTAATTGTCTCCTTGGTATTTCCTGGATTTTCTCTTCCTTCCCAAGTGTCTGATTTCACCATAAATTCTTTCCACCATTGAAAGGGACAAAAGGGAATTTAGCTATGACTAGCAAGTAAAAAGGGGCAGTGAAAGTTCCCAATTGTGTGCTAAAGGGTTTGTGGGGAGAAGGAGAAAGTGGGAGTATCAGAAAGAAATTAAAATGTGAAGTGCAGCTTATCTGTAATGTAAAAATAGTCAAAATAATAGTGAGTTCAATTTAGATCCACCTCGCATAGTGTCCCTAAGGTGTCCACCTTTACACACTATAACAAGCTCACTAGTAGAATAGTCAGTAAACTACTCATAGGCCTTACCATACTCAATCAAGCCTTTATCCATACTCCCACACCAAACCTTATGGGTATGATACAATCTGAGTCAATGATTAGCCAGGCTTTTCAGGCCTGCTACTCCATAGAAGGTTGCCTGAGCAACCACTATGTCTTGGCTCAAGAAAAAATAGGATATATGATAGGAAACATTCACCAATTTAACCTCTCACCAAGATCACTCCTTACACACTCAAGAGAATTGCATTTACAATCTCAAAAGCTTCTGAGATGAAGGCAAGGGCCCCCTATCAATCTCCACTCTAAGAAATATATTAGAATATTACAAATATTAAAGACTTAATTAAAAAGAAATAGAAAAGGAAACTCTCTATTCTACTACTCTCTCTCATGTCTCTCCTCTATGACACTACTATGTGGTCATAACAGCTGTCACCTTCCTGTCCTCTATACCTCCTAGACATGACCATGTGATACTGCTCCACTTCCATACTTCACTCCTGCCCATCGTTCCCTGAACCCCAAACCAGTTTCCTTCTACTCCAAATATGGTCTAGAAACACATAATAGTATATCCAAGCATCAGCAATACAATCGTCATCTAGCGGTGCGTCTATTTCTTAACTGAGTCTAGCAGTGATGGGATCACTAGTTACTGATAGACTTTTAATCTGCTATCTTGATATTATATTAGTCTAAGTCCACTCTAGATTGAAATTATCTCACATTCCAAAGATATCTCTGAGCCTCTGATTTCTAGAGTTTTAACATTGATAGTCTGTATCTGAGAAACCTGATGCTAGCTCATCAGTCTTGCCTCCTAAGGTATATGCTATTCTAGCATGTGGTAGCTTGGTCACTACCTAAGAGAAGTACCCAATCTTGGGTTTAAATTATGTCTGGGGCTTGTAGGAGATCTCTAGAGTGGATTCCAATAGTGAAATCCAGAGGTATAATGTGTATCCCATGCTACATTTCTGCAGAAAATTCTCTAGCAGTATAACACTGTACCAAGTATTTATCCTTCCCCCTGATCTTCTGTTTATTCAATATTCTTTTTACTTCCTACTCTTCTTCTCCTTCAATTATTACTGAAGCCGGTTGCTTCTTCCTCTGCCCTTCTACTTGTACTATATAATGTCGGATTCTACTAACATTTACTACCGGATGAATTTTTACTGTACTAGATAGTTCTAATTTTACTGCATTTAACGACACTATCTTTTGTACCTTATAAGGGCCTACAAACCTTTCCATCAACTTCTCTGTCCTCCTTCCAGCCATCTGATATTTCAGATCCTTAGTGCTAAGCATTACCAAGTCTTCTACTTTATATTCATTGACTTTTGATCTCCTTCTATCAGCATATTTCTTCATGTCTTCTTACATCTTTTCTAGCACTGCTTTTGTCTCCTCTTGTATTTCTTTCATTTTCTCCATAAACTTTTTTGCTCCCACATATTTCTCTTTTCTTCTTTCCTTAAATCCCATCCTTGGGTCCTACCTATAATTTGCCTTGAAAAATAACGTCCAAGTGCTTGAGTATGCTTTGTTGTTGTATGCAAACTCTGCTGTTCCCAACCATTCTGGCTATTGTTCCTGCCTATGATTGATAAACATTCTCAAGTATTGTTTTAATTCCTGATTCACTCTTTCTGTTTGTTCATCTGTTTGAGGGTGGAATACCATCGATAATTTACTTTTAATCCCTAACATCTTGTTCAACTCTTGCATAATTCCTGCTGCAAACTAGGGTCCCCGATCTGAAATAATATTTTCAGGTAACCTATGTAGTTTCTACACATTATCTCTAAACAACTGTGCTAACCTCTTTGCCAAAGTCTTTTCCATAGTAGGAATAAAATATACCATTTTTGTTAACCTGTCAACTACTACTAGAATTGAGTCATATTCCTGAGCCAAAGGCAACTTGGTGATAAAGTCTGCCAAAATATGTGTCCCAGGTTTCTCTGGTATTGAATTGGGCATTAACTTTCCTACCGGTTGCTCTGTGCAATTTTTATTTTGCTGACAGGCATCACATCCTTCTACATATTGCTTCATCTCTTTTATCACTCCTGGCTACCAAAAGTTATGAGTGACTAACTCCACTGTCTTCTACTGTTCTTCGTGGCCTCCTACTGGCATATCGTGATGTAGCCTAATAATTTCTATTCTGAGCTCATCGTTCTTAGGTACATAAACCTTTCTCTCCTTGTATATTATGCTATCAACTTCTCTTTACTCTTTATCTTTCAATATCTTGACTCTAGCTTGTTTTATCTTTTCTACCACTTTAATGACTTCGTTGTCTTTTACTTTTGACTGCCTCACTTGCTCCAATAAGTCTACTCCTTCAACCACAATTTTTACTATTTCTGTTCTTCTTGCTTCTAGCCATTCTGGCTTTACCAACATCTCATTTTCATTATCTCTTTCTACTCTTACTTCCTAATCTAGTCTCCTACTCAAACTGTTTTCCTTCCCTATTTTACTCCCCAGAACATGTTTTAGCATAAAATCAAATCTTGACAGGTATAATGCCTATCTTGCTTGTCTTTGATTCAATTTCTGCGCTTTCATAAAATATTCGAGATTTTTATGATCTGTTCAAATCTTGAATTTAACTACTATTTCTTTTAGGAAGTGTCTCCAGGCTTTCAAGCATCTAACTACTACCAACATTTCTTTATCATATATTTCATAGTTCCTCTCAGTATCACTTAATAATTTCAAAATAAAAGCTACTGGTCTCCACAACTCATTGGAATACTTCATTGAGAGTACCTCTCCTATAGCATAGTTTGAGACATCTGCTTCTACCCTAAACTCTTTGTCTAAGTCTGGAGATACTAGTACTGGTCTCGTTGTGAAAATTCTTTTGAGCTCATCAAATGCTTATTGCTGCTCTTGCTCCCACTGCCATTTTACATCTTTTCTCATCAACATATTCATTGGTCTGGCTACTCGAGCAAAGTCTTTAATGAACCTCCTATAATAGTTTGCAAGGCCCAAAAATTTCCTAACATCTTTTATGTTCTTTGGCTCTGGCTAGCTTACTACTCCATCTATCTTCTCTTTCTCCATCTCTATTCCATTTGGTCCTATAACAATACCTAGGAACCCTATCTTTCTCATCTTCCACACACATTTCTCTGGCTTGATGTATAAGTTATTCTCTTCTAATCTCTTTAATATTTCTTCTACTATCTCATCGTGTCCTTCTTCTGTTTCCATCCCTACTAATACATCATCTACAAATGCTGTAACTTTTTCTTCATTAATTAAATCTCACAGGATTTCATTCATCATTGCTTGGAATGTAACTAGCAAGTTTGTCATCCTAAAAAACATTACTGTTGGTTCAAAAGAGCCCATGTGTATTGTAAATGCTCTCTTCTACTTATTTCTCTCTTTGATCCTCATGTTATTGAACCCCTACCTGAGATCCATTTTAGTAAATACTTTCTTGTTACCCATATTGTCAATTAATTCTGTGATTAATGCTAGTGGGTAATTGTTCTTCACTGTCTGTCTATTCAAGTTGCAATAGCCCATGACCATCCTCTTTTTTCCATCCTTCTTGCCTACAAAAAAATACTAGTGACATTTGAGGGAATTTTGTTAGTCTAATATATCCCTTTCTTAACTGGTTTTCTACAAAATTCTGGATCTCTTCCCTTTTGTCTTTGGACAATGGGTAAATCCTTTCTTTTCATAGTACAAATATATCCTTGAGGTCTATTGTGTGATCCCATACCTTCCTTGTCAGCATCCTTTCTAATTCAATCTTCCCAAATACTTTCCTTTACTTCAGGAATTTTCCTAGAACCATTTTCTCAATCTTTCTATGGTCCTCTTCAATCTTTTTTTCTCTTCTCCAGTCTTCTTTATCATCTATTGCCCATCTGACAATTTTCTCTTTTTCTAAAGTCACTTCACTTTTTTCTCTTTTCTTCTTTACTTCTTCCTTTGTTTTTACTCTACTATACAAAGGTGGACATCTCGTCATTTTCACTTCCTCTGTTTTCCAGTTGATTTCTGGGTTATATACCACTAACCATGGCATTCCCAGGAGTACTTCTGTCCTTCCCAGGTCACATATATCCATCCTCATTCTTTCAACATGGCTTTTATAGTACACATTTACTTCCACCTCATATATAATAGCCCCTCCACTATTGTATGTTCCATCCATATTCTTTACTCTTACTGGTCTTTCTAACTTTTGCAGCCTAAATCCATGTTTGGCCACTGTCTTCTTATCTATAAACATCCCTGTTATACTACTATCCAAAAGCACTTTTATTGTGACACCCTTGTGAGTGTCTATCCTTTCAATACCAATATCCAACCATACTTCTTTTAATATTTTGAAAGTTCTTTGAACTTCCCTTTGACTACTTCTCTCTCTAGCTGTACCTTCTAGGTCCTTTGCCTGTGCACCGTATTGCTGCGCTTTTCCCTCAGTAGAGCACGCCGCTAAAAGAGGCAAAAGAGATTTTAACTGTGACAAGCAAGTTGAAAGGGCAGTAACAGTCCTCAATTGCATACTAAAGAGTTCGTGGGGAGAAGTAAGAAGTGGAAGTATTAGAAAGAAATTAAAAGGTTAAAGCACAGCTTATTTGTAATGTAAAAATAGTCAAAATGATGGTAAGTTTAATCTAGATCTGCCTCGCATGGTGTCTCTAAGGTGTCCACCTTTACACACTATAACAAGCTTACTAGTAGAATAGTCAATAAACTACTCATAGGCCTTACCACACTCAATCAAGCCCTCATTCACATCCCCACACCAAACCTTATGGGTGTGATACAATCTGAGTTAATGATTAACTAGGCTTTTTAGGCCTGCTACTTCCTAGAAGGTTGTTCAAGCGACCACTGCGTCTTGTCTCAAGAAAGAATAGGATATAAGGTAGAAAACATTCACTAACTCAATCTCTCACCAAGATCACCCCTTATACACTCAAGAGAATTACATTTATAACCTCAAGAGCTTCTGAGATAAAAGCAAGGGCCAAGGAGGCTCTTTCATCAATCTCCACTCTGAGAAATATATTATGATCTTACAAACCCTGGGACTCAATTACAAGAACAAGAAAAAAAAACTCTTTATCCCACCAACCTCCCTTGCGTCTCTCCTCTATGACATTGCCATGTAGATATGACAGCTGTCATCTTCCTGTCTTCTATACCTCCAGACATAACCATGTGATCCTGCTCCACCTCCATACTCCACTCCTGCCCATCGTTTCCTAAACTAACTTCCTTCTACTTTGAATATAGTCTAAAAACACATGACAGTGTGTCCAAGCATCAGCAATACAATTGTCATCCAGTGGCATGTTTGTTTTTGACTGAGTCCAGCAGTGATGGGATCACTAGTCACTGATAGACTTTTGATCTGCTGTCTTGGTGTCATATTAGTCTAAGTCTACTCTAGATTGAAATTATCTCACATTTCAAAGATATCTCTGAGTCTCTAATTTCTAGAGCTTCAACATTGATAGTCTGTATCTGAGAAACCTGATGCTAGCTCATTAGTCTTACCTCCTAAGGTATCTGCTATTCTAGCATATAGCAGCTTGGTCACTACCTAGTAGAAGTACCTAATCTTGGGTCTAGATTATGTCTGGGGCTTGTAGGAGATCTCTAGAGTGGATTCCAATAGTGAAATCCAGAGGTATAATATGTATCCTATGCTACATTTCCACAGAAAATTCTTTAATGGCATAACACTGCTTTTCCTCTTCCTTTTCTCAAACATTCTCCACACTTCTTCAATTCTTCCCATTCCTTTCCTTTAACTACTCTCTGCCCTCTATCTTCTGTCACATGATATCCTTCCTTTCCACAATCTTCACATGTCAAATATGAAACTACTACTTTCCTATTACTCCATCCCAACTCAAACAAATCCACTTCTTCAGGTACTCCCTTTTCATAATGTTTGAATGCTCTTTGTTGTAGAGCATTCTCTAAGCTCCTTCTCCACTCTTCTTGCTGTGCCTTTTGTGGGCTTACCACATGTGCTGCCCTCTCCCTTTCTAATCTCCTATTTGAACAATCTTTATATCGATGTCCTACCTCTTCACACTCAAAACACTTTGTCTCATCCTCCTGTGCATTTCTCCTTATGGAGTGTGCTGGCTTCCTCTTTGGTTGTACTTTCTGTGGTATTGTTACTCACACTACTCTTTCTCCTCTTTCCTTTCCCCTTCTTGGACATTCCTTTCATTGGTGTTCTTCTTCTCTGCACTTAAAACACTATATCACTTCTTTTTCTTTTCTTTCCCTTTCCTGCTTTCTTATCTCTACCCTATACCTCATCACTCTACTCAATAGCATCTCAAATCTATTTTGAGAGGCAGGGATCTTCTTCTCTTCTACTCCTTTGTTCCTGCAGTTACAGGCCAGGTGCCTAAACTTCTTGTACTCAAAATACATCTTCCTCTTTCTTCCTTTTAATTCTGCCCTTAATTTAGCGAGGGCATGCTTTTGTTTGAGCATGGTGCTTATAAGATCATTATATTGTTGTTGAGACATTGTGCTATGTCTTGGGGGTATGGAGATAATGTTAAGTCTTGCTATATACTTTTACATCTGTTGGGGTACAAGATCTTCACCCAACCAGACATCTACTGCTCTACTTACTACTGTCCTAATAATATGGTTATATTATCACTCCATAGGAGAGATCCCTACTCTAGATGGCCTTCTAAAAGTAGCCATCACTCCTCTGCATGTACCACTCACAATAGAGTATAGTACAAGGTTTATACTAAGAACAGTACAAGTATCTTATTAAACACCACCTGCTTGTGAGGTCAAGTCTTGAATGCAATACCCAGGTATGGTACCGTATCTCCATCTGCAGTCCCTAACTGACTGCAAAGTCCCCTTAAGCTGAGGATCTAGCTATATATAGAGGTGGCTAGTAATTGCAATGAACACTGGCCAAGAGTCAATTTGAATGAGAGTAAGTGTAAGCAAGGTCCAAGGCAGATGGTGCTCAAAGTGGAATTGAGTTCTAGTATAAGACTTTAGTCAAGGTGACTTAAATCCACTCCAAGTCTGAGTTGACAAGGAGAACTTGATGGAGTTCTCGTTATTTTCTATACACTACTTATACAACTACTATATGGTCTGTGCACTACTTTCCCACACTTGTCATGTGGCCTATCATGTGACATCATATGATATAACACTGTGACTATGTAACTATGTGACTATATGACACTGGGTGACATAATACTTTTCTGTATTCCTCTTTGTGTAGTAAGTCTAAAAGAAAAGGAAAAAAAAAGTAAATATAAATAATAATCTAGCTGTTTTGCCAAGTCATAACATACCCTCTCCATTTGTATTTCAACATAACTGTCAAGTCAGACCAGTAAATATACTATCAAGTGACTTACAGTTATAATGTCATGTATCTGTCAAGTTTGTTACATGTTATATTTGTTGTTGAGTATGAGTTCAACAGTTAGTTCTCTATGAATTCTGACAATAATATTGCAGAGTGACATTCTTGTTATAGAATGACATCAAGTTATCTTGGAACTTCATTTACTAGAGCTTTTGTTTCAGATATTTACATATAAATATGGGAATGTAGTTACAGTTAATTAAGTCTTTTTGTCTTTTCCTTTTTTCTCCTGTGCTCAATTTATTTTGCTGTGTTAAATAATCCACATATCTATTCACCTGGTCATATTTCTGTAAAAGCCCAGCAAATGGCTGTTTTTGATAGTATGCTTTAGTCACATATAACTGAAATGCAGGAAATATTTCAACAGCAGCTCAATGCTAAGAAGTTCAAGTGGATAAAGTAGTAGGAGGAAACCTATGAGCAGCAACTTGCTCTTAAGAGTGAAATTGAGAAGTTAAGACTACAGCTAGCCAAAACCCAAGTGCAACTGCCATCTGGATGAGGTAATTCTACTAGATTATGTAATCTATTCACTGATACCCCACTAGTACTTCATCAATATCAATGCCATTAACACCTTGTTGTTTAGCATGCCAATCTATACCAAGTACTCCAGGACTTAGCCAACAAAGGTCAACTAACATAAAAGATTCAATCTATGTTTAAACTTCTACATATACTTATGGCTTAGGCAAAGCTAAGTCCATTGTAGCAAGTAAGATAATTTTGGTGATCTGTTGTCCTAGAGACTACTAAACCAGGTCTACTAACTCTTTGACAAAAAGAACTACTCATCATAAATTAAAAACTTCTAAAAAAATCAGCCATACAAATTTATTGCATTCTTAAGACTAAAGTTCTAAAAGATGTTAAGTCATTTAAGGTACATGATATATTAACAATTGATATTACAACAATATTGCTTAAATTACATTTTAGATAACACTTGAACTTCATATTTATATTTTGTAAGGGTATGTAAATACCAATGTTGTTTTACCCAGTTTTAAACCTAAATATATTGCTACTTTTAAGTATACTTCACAAATAATACAACTAACAAACAAATTATTGGACAATAAATTATAGACCTAAACTTGTTGACTTAAGTCTTGTTTATATTAACATCTCAATTTTACTTGTAACATTTGCTAGTATTTTGACTTTAACCAGACTACATACTCTGTCTACAATAGTGTTTACTACCTTATTATTCTCAATATCTTTAAACAAGTACTTATTTGTTATACTTATGATTATTTTAATCTAATAACCTACTATGCACAAGATATAACTTTTATGACCAAGTTCTATAACTATTTTGTTTAGCACCACATATATGAGGTTTTTAAAATAGAGTGTCATCATCCAGGAAGTGTATAAGAAATATCAGAAGCTAACTCACAGTAAGCAAGTAAGTATATTTCTATATATTAGTTGCTAATTATCTAATATGTATGCTGCACCGAACGTGGAAGTGATGCTGCTGACTAACTGCTGACTAAATTTTACCTAAGCATTTCCACACCTTCTCTTTCCACTCAAAAATGCAAATAAATTCAGGAAAAATGCAGATAATTTTGAGGAAATTGATGATTGACTTTCTCTTTTTTATTCTTATTTAAACAATTTTTGACAAAATATTTAACCATC
>Ga0157360_1000372_pt1 | contig 17266 bp, 11 predicted proteins | sample AttlaeALBM1_FD_111483 | JGI IMG/M metagenome (GOLD analysis project Ga0157360, IMG submission 111483) | Fungus gardens microbial communities from leaf cutter ant in Ribeirão Preto, State of São Paulo, Brazil - Atta laevigata ALBM1 | ecosystem: Host-associated > Fungi > Mycelium > Unclassified ... | reverse complement strand
GGTGGCATAGAGTTGTGAACCATTGATGGCATCCGTGCTACTACCAGATACACGCCCAGCTGCGACGTTAGTGATCTGTCGCTCATTACCAGACGACCCTACACTTACTACGCTTTGAGGGTTGGTTCCCGCATAATTATAAGTTTTACCCCCTACGGAACCGCTTGTTGTTGGATTCGCAGTATCCGTGGCGGAGTTGCTTCCCAGTGCTACTGAATTGGGGTTGGATGCGTTGGCATTCGAACCAAGGGCCAATGTGTTCGTTTCCGAGGCACTTGCTCCGTCCCCCAGGGCATTGGCACTTATTCCATTGGCAGTCGCATTGTACCCAATAGCATTCGCATTGGAGCTGCTTGCAGATGCATTGTGGCCCATGGCAGTACTGTTGGTTGCACTCGCTTTGGAAGCGTTGCCCAGAGCAAGAGCGTCATTCCCTGATGCTTCTGTACTTTGACCACCTGCAAATGCACCATCTCCAGAGGCTTTGGCATTATTACCCTCGGCAACAGCACTATTACCTGATGCATTGGCAGTATTGCCGATGGCGGTTGCATTCTGGCTTGAGGCTTTTGCGCCGGTGCCGAATGCAATTGCGTTATCACCGCTTGCGCTGGAATTATTACCTATCGCATTACTGCTATTTCCTGAACTGGTAGAGCGATTACCCAAGGCTGTCGCTGACTCGTTGGTAGCAGAGGCAAAATTACCAATAGCAGTAGTCCAGCTTTTGTTACTAGTATTCGCTTTGTAGCCTTCTGCGATACTGTAATCTGATTGCGCGCTTGATTCTGCGCCTAATGCCAATGCACGTACGCCGTTGGCATTAGCACTATTGCCTACGGAAGTCGCGGCATTGCCAATCGTTGTTGCACCGAATCCCAACGCTGTATTGCCCGCGCCTTGAGCATTGGCGCGATATCCAGCCGCTAATGCCCACTGGCCAGTTGCCTTGGATTCTTCACCGAGAGCTGTACCGTAAGCATCACTGGTTGCTCTGGTACCGACAACCGTAGCATCCTGACCAGTGGTGGTAGACGAATTACCTAAAACGGTTGAGTTAATACCACCAGTACTGGCGCCTGCCCCTAAGGCTGATGACCCAAGATAGTTGGCTGATGCATTATATCCAATTGCGGTAGCCTGATCGGCTTTTGTTGCATTGCCTGTTGAGCCGTTTGTGGAATCATCCTGAGTACGTACCTCTGCGCCATTACCAATCGCTGTACTGCCCGTTCCGTCAACATACGTATTATTACCAACAGCTGTAGCCCCGTTATTGGTGGCGCTTGCCCCGGTTCCCGCCGCAAGTGCACCATTCGCAGTGGCGCCGTCGTTGTTGTAGTTACCTTGCTGGGTTCCACCGTCGTTAACGCTGTAGTAATGGGTACGGGTGTTGTCAATGGCCTGATTTGTGGCATAGAGCTGCGATCCATTGATAGCATCTGTGCTATCACCGGAAACCTTACCGGCCGCCACATTAATAATCTGGCGCTCATTTCCCTGTGAACCTACGCTGACAACGCCTTTGGAGGTCGAGCCGGGTCCTGCATAGGTATAAGTTTGACCGCCTACCGTTCCGTTATTTTCGGTAGTTGCCGCGCGGTCGGTCGAATTATTACCCAAAACAACGGAATTATTTTGTGTCGTTGAAATCCCGCTACCCAACACGGCGGTATTACTATTATCTACAGTGTTACCCGATCCAATGACACTGCTATTTACACCGTCGATAATGTTGTAATTACCGAGAGCATTGTCATATGTCCCAGTAATTCGGTTATCGAAGCCTGTCGCATTGTTGACGTTGGTAATGCCAGGCTGACTGGTCCACTCATTATTGGAATAGGATGGTGCTTGATCGGTATAAGTAATGTTGGATGAGTTACGTGAGCCGAACAGGTTAGCCTGCCCAGCACTAGTGTTGGACCCCTGATTCACTGTGTTGAAGTCACCCATTGCGCTACCAAAAGCATGAGTGATGGTATTGTTTTGCCCCAACAAGGAAAAATCGGAATCAGTCAGAGTATTAGTATCACCTACAACGACAGACGTCGTTGTGTCATTGAGGGTATTCGCTACCCCGAAGACTTCCTGGTTATCCCTAGGGCTATCGCTTGCAATGACATAAGGATTGTTGCCTGAGTAACTGGAGCCTAACACCTGGTTGTAGACACCCCATACTGCTGTGCCATTGACCCCTTTGGCTGAACTTGTACCTTGTTGGAATGTAAAGGGCGAGTCAACGGTATTGTCACTATCCTCATGGGCATGCGCCAATTGCGGAAGGTTGCCAAGAATCAGGGCAGAGATAACCAGTGCTGAACTAGAGGCGCACATTTTAGATCTGCTCTTGGCTGCTTCTGAAGCAACAACCAAACGGCCGAGCGCTTTATTCCATATTTGGCGGTAATTTCTATTCATCTTTGTTCCCTCTGTCCTTCTAAATTCCTGGTAGTGATAACTTCCCTTTGGCTTTTTATTGCGCACGCTTCAGTCGATAGGGTGCATATATCCGAATATTCCCAAGGGATCATAAATTGACCGGCTTTATACTGTGCAACTGGCTTGCCAGTTTCTTCGCTTCATCCCGAACGAATGCGCTCAAGAGGCTTTTTTCATGCTTTTTGGTGAAGATGGTGACGTTGCGTTGTTGCCTTTTCAAACCAGTCTTTACACCGATTGCCTATAGTCCAGGTTTATGGCAAAGCGGTATTCCGTCTTGCGTTTGAATGACCGCACGGTCAGTCTTTGTGTGGCCTGCTCACTAAATCTAATCTCAGCGAGGAAAGGGTAGGCCGGAAGAGATCAGCGGTAAAAACAATCGTAATGCATTGATTGTTTTAGGTATTCCGTTGTGTAGACACTGTCTACGGCTGCACTGGGGTGCATAACATACCTTATATCCGCTGTTTTAATTGCAATTTTATGTAATTAGATGTGAAAAGATTTTTCACTGAGTTTAACACTTGGCAACAGTGTTCATTTCAGGAGTGTAGATGAGTGTACAAATGATGTTGAATCATCGGGTTCAACACCAAGTTCAATAAGATAACCATACATATTATTTTCTTCTGGCAACATCCGAATGAAAACAACTTGCCAATTAGTGCAAGTCCGATTGTAGAAATGGAGTCATATTTTTTGGAATAATACGCTTTAATGGCTTTATGGATAAGTTAATTATATCAACATGTTAGTCTTACGTGATCACTTTGGCATAGATTATTGACCTTGCTGGTATATCACTCTTCAACATATATCCCCCTTTTTGGAAGTATTTAAGAGTGAAATAATTTTATGGCTTGTATACGTAATATTATTGCTAGCTGGAAATTAGGAATAAATTTGAATATGTCTATTTCGACGGTAGAAGTGCATCGGGTTCAATCTTCCCAATAGCGGCTAGCAATAATGAAGTTATGGTACTTTTCGAAGCCTTCTCATCGGAATACTTCGAAGATAAGTAACTGACTGATAAAGATTGTGATGGTTTTGTTGTGAAGAAAAATCCCGTTACACATTATTACAATTATATACAATGATTTTTTATAAAAACAGGGTAGGGATTGAACAGCATGCCTGTGCCTTACCGAATTGGGAACAAACCTACGCGCAGCTTGAACCGGGATATTACCTGGGTGAATCTGTATTAATTAAAACAAAGTTAATTACTTTGTACCGTGAATCTGCCAATATATCCGCGATTCAAACCTTTAGTTATGATAGCCGTTTTAGGCATTTTCTCATTCCTGTCGCAGGTTCTAGTCAGATTCAACCTCCCACATTATCCGCCGATGGCATATATCTATTGCCACGGGGTGAAAAAATTCACTCTTTTGCCCCAGCTGGCTTCGAGATGATGGTTTTGTCGGTCAAAATTGGCGACAGGCACGTTGGGCATCAGGATCGCGCATTTATTAAGCTGCCACTCGCCATAAATGACTACCAGGCGATTCATCATGATCTAGTCGAGTTGACTAACCGAATTACGGATGAATCTATTGGCGCTACTTCCCCAGTCTTGATGACGAAGAACGCTTCTGCTCAGCTTGATGATATTGCCAATACCTTGATGATTCCTGACAATCTAGAGGGCGACAAGTATAGACCTTTTTATTCGACCAGCCGTTTTATTGTGAATGTATGTCACAATCAGGTCGAAAATAGTCCGCGGAACCCGCCTTCGTTAATGGATTTGTGCCGATTACTAAGAATATCCCGTCGTACCTTACAATACAGCTTCGAGAAAGAAGCCGGAGTGAGTCCCTCCCACTATATTCGGGCGCTTAGATTGTCATCTGTCAGGCGTAGATTACTTGCCCAGCCTAATCTATCTATAGGAAAAGCAGCCTCCTTGTATGGTTTCTATAACCAGTCCTATTTCACCAGGAGTTATCGTCAACTTTTCCTGGAATCTGCATCGGATACTCTGAGGCGAGCACGCCTTGATAGTCAAAAATAAAGTGGGCGATGACATGTAGCTTTGTTCACAAATATTTCAAATGGCAGGGAACATTCGAATATTGAAACTTGGGATAGTGTAGAACGACTGTTTGAATAATCATTCGATGAGCTATCACGAAGAGCTAAAAAGTTGACAGCTCGGACAACTCATGTGTAATCGCGTAGCACCATTCATGAATGGCACCCACTTCAATATTCGTTCTGTCATGGGTGAGTGGGTGACAGTGAGTTGTTGACCGTGAGTGAGTGATAGTAAGCGGATAACCGCGCTCAGTGATATCCATCAGGATTTTTTGATTGCCAGCGCCAGGTGTCTTTCATTATGGCATTGAGGCCACGTTTGACTTCCCACCCGAGCTCCCGTTTTGCCTTTGAAGGATCAGCCCAGTATTGCGCCAAATCGCCGGCACGACGTGGAGCGATAACATAAGGAACATTTTGACCACTACTCTCTTCAAACGCCTTCACCATTTCCAATACGGAATGGCCGCATCCACCCCCAAGATTCCATACGCCTACTTCTTCTTGGGGTAGACCCTCAAGTGCGTCAAGTGCACTGACATGGCCTTCTGCCAAATCCATGACATGGATATAATCCCGTAAGCAAGTACCATCTTCAGTTGGGTAGTCATCGCCAAACACATTGAGTTTTTCTCGTTTACCCACGGCCACTTGAGCAATATAGGGCAATAGGTTGTTGGGCTCGCTGGAGGGATCTTCCCCGATCTCACCACTTTCGTGGGCGCCTACCGGATTGAAATAACGCAGTAGTGCAACTTTCCACCGAGCATCAGCGGAATGCATTTGCTTGAGTAGATTCTCTACCACAAGTTTTGTATAACCATAATTATTGGCGGGTGTACCTGTGGGCATCGTTTCAACGAAAACAGGGACGCCCGGGTCACCATAGACAGTTGCTGATGAGCTAAAAACGATATTAAAAACATTGGCCCGCTCCATTGCCTGGAACAGGTGGGTGCTACCTGCAATATTATTGTCGAAGTAGACTATGGGGATACGCATACTTTCGCCCACCGCTTTCAGACCTGCAAAATGTATGACAGCTGTGATGGGGTAAGTATCGAAGACATCATCCAGACGTTGGCGATCACGGATATCTCCCTTTTCGAAATCAACTTTTTTACCGGTCAGTTTTTCGACGCGTCGCAGTGATTCTTCGGAGCTATTGCTCAGGTTGTCATAAACAACGACATCGTAACCGGCTTGTAACAAGACAAGGACAGTATGCGAGCCGATATACCCAGCCCCCCCCGTGACAAGAATCATAAATGCCTCAACTTGTATTAAAAAAAAGTGAATACGAATGTATGCGTTCGACAGGCAGCAAATGCGCGACTTACTTCCTCTAGTATACGAAATTAGCCATTTTTATTCAGGCCTGTGAAGAAGTGCAAGGATTCCTTTGACGTCATGTCATATTAACGTCATTCCTGCCGGGTAGTTTGTAGCCAGTCACAAACAGGAGTCTTATGATGGCATTTCCTATCCCGGTATTAACGCTTCGGCATTTGTATTCACTTGCTTTGGCAGGATGTTCCATGCTGGCAAGTATGAACCACGCAGACGCTCTGACGAACGAAGGCAATGTTACAAATCACCGTTACGTGATGCAGGGCTCTTCCTTTATCAATGATGTCACCTTACCCTCCTCCTCGGCTCATCTTTATGATGCATTACTGAATACTCAGCGTCAGGATGAGATCGGTACCCTCAAACAGATGGCACCTACATTCACAGCAACAGGCGTCGCCAAGGCCAAACAGAAAGAGCCACTGGCGGACAATGCCTGGATCAAGGCGAGTGGATACGATTTTCATTCAAGGGCATTGACGCAACAGGGTATCGATATTCTTAAAGGGTTTTCGTCGTTACCGAAAAACATTCTGTCCGAGAATATGGCGGGAACCGTCGTTATCAATCACTCTGCCAATGCCTCAGCCCAGGAACATGCGGTAGCGGATGCCTTTGATATTCCATATATGCACTTTCTGGCTGAAGCACTGGGGCCGCATATGGGGAATATTTTCCTTAAGGCCTACCAAAGCGGGAAACTGGACAAGACGGCTGCTCTGATCAAGGCCTCTGAACTAGGGACTGGGGCTGCCAAGGATTATTTCAACTATACTCGGCCCTTTCTGATTAAGGGAAATCAGGTCCATCTTGTGCCTGACCGCTGGATCGTCAAGGACGATACTCCTTACTCCGCGAATAAGGGATCGTTCCCAAGTGGCCACACCGTGACGGGGCAAACGGATGCTATTCTACTGGCGGAAATGGTGCCTGAACGCTTTCCAGAATTGATTGCACGAGGTGATGGTTATGGATATTCACGCCTGATTTTGGGAGTGCATTATCCTCTGGATGTGATCGCCAGCCGTATGCATGTCGAGATGGTATTGTCCCATTACCTGAATGATCCTGCTTATATGAAGCTTTTCAATCAGGCGCGAAGCCAGCTAAGGACCGTTTTGCGTCAGGCATGTGGTGAGTCATTGGCTGATTGTGCCAAACCCCTAAGTGCTGCTGATGATCCCTGGGCCTCTGCTGAGGCAAGAAGTTTCCATCATTACACGTTGAATTATGGATTCCCTGCCGAGGGCTCCCGTAATCGGGCTATGCAGGTCCCTGTCGGCGCTGAAGCATTGCTTTCCGGTCCTTTTCCGTATATGAGTGCTGAACAGCGGCGGAGTATTCTGGCCCATACAGCCATCCCCTCCGGTGACCCGCTGGATCAACCCAACAATGACTGGCAGCGTATCGATTTGTTGGCGGCTTATGAGCTGGGTAAAAAAACCGCTCATTAACGCTAACATACCCCACGTCAAAAGCTCGCTTAAAGCGGGCTTTTTTGTTTTTTATGGTGTGTTCTAATGTGACATGGATGCGTATATTGGCTTCTCTTTCCCAATAAACAATAACTTTATAAATGAAGGACTCATCAATGCCTCAGGCTTATAACAAACTCTGTGATACGTTTAAACGAATTCATCGTCTGGAGCATTTGATGGCGATAGGTAGTTGGGACATGTACGTCCTGATTTCCAATAAAGGTAGCCAGGCGCGCTCTGAAGCCTTGAGTGAATTAGGGGTCGAAATTCAGCGCCGTCTGACCGACTCTCGTATGGGAGAGTGGTTCGCTGCCGCTGAGGAAGAGTCTCTCAATGAGGTTGAACATGTCAATTTGCGTGAAATGCGTCGTGTGTATCAACAAGCCGTTGCTGTGCCTGCTGAGTTGAATGAAGCGCTTGTGTTGGCAGGAAATCAGTGTGAGTTCGAGTGGCGGAGCCAGCGTCCTGCCAATGATTGGGTAGGCTTCTCGAAAAATTTGCGTGAAGTCGTGCGTCTAAGCCGGGAGAAGGCTGACATTCTTGCTCATCTAAAAGGCATGTCGCGCTACGATGCCTTATTGGATGAATATGAGCCTGGAATGACGTCTGCTCGGATAGATGAAATATTCAGCGACCTGGCGAAGTGGTTGCCTGACTTGATAAAGCAGGCTCAGGCGCGTCAGGCAAGTGAGCCAACGATAGCGCTATCAGCTCATTATCCTGAGGCCGATCAACATGCATTGGCTTTGGATATCATGAAACGGCTTCAGTTTGATTTTGACGCAGGTCGCCTGGATAGCAGCGCGCATCCCTTTTCTGGTGGTGTTCCCACGGATTCACGCATTACAACTCGCTATGATGAAAGTGATTTTCTTCCGTCCCTGATGAGTGTTATTCACGAGACCGGTCATAGCCGTTATGAGCAAAACCTGCCTGCCCAATATGCCGGCTTACCATTGGGGCAAGCGCGTTCGATGGGGATTCATGAATCTCAGAGCCTCTCTTTCGAGATGCAGCTGGCGAGAACGGACGAATTTATTTCGTTGATCACTCCCAGTCTTAACAAGCATTTGAAGCTTGATCCGCCACTTACCCCTCAGCAACTGGGCCAGTTGGCTAGAAAAGTGGTTCCCGGCAAAATTCGTGTCGATGCCGATGAGCTTACCTATCCCGCACACATTATGTTGCGATATGAAATTGAACGGGCACTCATTGAAGGCGATATGGAAGTAGACGATATTCCTGAAGCGTGGGATGCGCGGATGAATCAATATCTGGGCATTGATACTCGTGGTGACTATCGCAACGGATGTATGCAGGATATTCACTGGACGGATGGTAGCTTCGGGTATTTTCCTACCTACTCGCTGGGCGCTATCTATGCTGCACAGTTATTCCAGGCCGCTAACAGGGATATCGCCAATTTACATGAGAACATCCAACGGGGTGAGCTTACCCCCTTGTTTGATTGGTATCGCGAGGCAATCTGGCAGCATGGCCGTCGTTACTCTTCGGAAGAGTTGATTCAGCGAGCAACGGGTAGCCCTGTATCAACGCATGCCTATCATCAGCATCTTGAAAGCCGTTATGGCGACCAGTAGAGGCCTATATATATCTATCCGTTTTCCAATACCCTGCAGGAAAACCTAAAGAAAAAGGACAATCCTTATCGGATTGTCCTTTTTTATGAAGCTCTTGGGCTATCGGCTAAGTAGACCTCTCCGGCCTTATATTACAACGAATCATGTTGTGTCAGCATTACTCGCCTTTCCATACCTTCTATCCGTGAGGTAATGACGCACTGCCCCATTTGCGGATAGGCAATTTATTCACCAGGAAGATAGTCGGTATCGAAGCAAATAAGCCGGTAATGAAAGGGTATCTGGATGATTAGTTGTGACCGTGGGCAGTGTCAATACCTTGGCTATTGGTACCAGTCAGGGAGGAGACCTGATCGCTGCTGTTTGAGCCATGCACAATGACAGTATTATTGGATTGTGCGCTAGAGGACTGAGTGCTTTGCGCACTAACCTGAAGGCTGAAAGCACCAAGTGCGAATGTAAAGGCAACTGCAATAACTTTGATGAGTTTCATAATGTACTCCCTCAACGATATGACTTTTGAGGGCGGTGAGGTTCACATCTGTGTGTGGGTGTGAGTCTTGCCGTCCAAATCTGATCTATATATTAACGCTGATAGGGTGAGGGAAACATAAACCACATGAGAAGGCTCTGGTGCCCGTATGGCAACAATGCACTATGACAGTGCATAAAGGGATAGATAATTGCTTTGGCGTTGAGAAGAAGCTTTAAAAAGGAAATAAACTATCAACAAGAATGTCTGTTGGGTAGTTTTTTGTTAACTTATGTTTTAAACGTCTGATAATTCCACTCGCCAAGGCACTCTGCAGAGTGCCTTGGCGTGATTAATGACGGCTTACTTATCCAGTTTCGGAACGCCGTTATTCTCAGGTTTACTGAGCAGACCTGTTTTTGTGTATAAGGACAGTTTTTCACGGGTATCCGCAATATCGTGATTGCGCATGGTGAGCTGACCAATACGATCGCGTGGCGTAAAGCTGGATTCCACTTTCTCCATGGAAAGGCGTTCCGGCTGATACGTCAGGTTGGGAGAACGAGTATCCAGAATTGAATAGTCATTGCCACGGCGCAGTTCGATAACCACTTCCCCCGTAATAGCGTTGGCTACCCAGCGTTGTGTACTTTCACGCAGCATAAGTGCCTGTGAATCGAACCAGCGGCCTTGATACAACAGGCGGCCCAGGCGCAAGCCATTGATACGATACTGCTCGATAGTATCTTCATTATGAATGCCTGTCAGAAGCCGCTCATACGCAATGAACAGCAGCGCCATTCCAGGCGCTTCATAAATGCCGCGGCTCTTCGCTTCAATGATGCGATTTTCGATCTGATCCGACATACCCAAGCCATGGCGACCACCAATGCGATTAGCTTCCAGAATCAGTTCGACCGGATCTGTAAATTCTAAGCCGTTAAGAGCTACCGGACGACCTTCTTCAAAACGAACGGTGACTTCTTCCGGTTTGATCGCTACCTCTTCTTTCCAGAAGGGGACACCCATAATCGGCTGAACGATACGAATGCCGCTATTGAGGAATTCCAGGTCCTTGGCTTCGTGTGTGGCACCTAGAATATTGGAGTCCGTAGAGTAGGCTTTTTCGCTCGACATGCGGTAATCGAAGCCATTGGCCTGCATAAACTCGGACATTTCCTTGCGGCCACCCAGTTCATCAATAAAATCCTGATCCAACCAGGGTTTATAGATGCGAAGTTCTGGATTGGTCATCAAGCCATAACGATAAAATCGTTCTATATCGTTACCTTTATAAGTACTCCCATCACCCCAGATGTGAACGTCATCCTCTTTCATAGCAGCCACCAGCATGGTGCCCGTCACCGCGCGTCCGATAGGCGTCGTATTAAAGTAGGTAATCCCTGCCGTTGTGACATGGAACGCGCCACATTGCAGTGCAGCAATGCCTTCGTTAACCAATTGCGTACGACAGTCAATCAAACGGGCTTTTTCAGCGCCATATTCCATGGCCTTGCGCGGGATGGCTTCATAATCATCTTCATCGGGCTGCCCCAGATCAGCGGTATACGCGTAAGGAAGAGCGCCTTTCTGGCGCATCCACAGAAGCGCAGCGCTGGTATCAAGGCCGCCAGAAAAAGCGATGCCGACTTTTTCACCATAAGGGAGATGTTCGAGGATTGTGCTGGTGCTCATGGGATGCCCGATGGGTTTAAATTAAGTGAATGTTCTACGTTCTAAGTGTATAACGTGGCATTTTAACACAAATGGGGGGAAGTGAGTGACCACCTCATTTGGTTGGTGTGAGTAAAGATCATCAACGCTAACGTATTTCGTTCAAAAAATCACCAAGGCTTACACAAACGCACTTGAGGTAGAAAGATGTCTAAGGCATATAGTAGTGACCTTTGAACAGTCGTTACACTCGACGCCATTTTATCATATTGAAAGGTATATGGACTTAAGTAGTAGTTGGAGCGAGAAATTCAGTCCGTTTGCGCGCAGCAAAGATATCCCAAATTGGTTACACTAGGGCCTGGTATTTGTGTCTTTTACTAAGTGCGCGCGTGTATGTGTACTGGTTTATATCTTTAATTACTACTTGATCACGCTAGAGAATTATTATGACAGTACCCTTGAATCACCAGAGCACGGTTAACCCCTTACGTGTTGCTCTTCTTGTTGTTGCGGCACTCGCCTTGTCATCACTCAGCGGTTGTGCGACTACCTCTCCTACCGTATCTCATGGAAATGTAGGTGCCTTTGATGGTGCTGTTGCTGCGGGCCCTCAACTCTCCCGCTTCTTTGACTCGGCTTCAGAAGGCAGTGCGACATCGCTGGCGCAGAGTCCTATGGGCAGCAATGTGACAGTTACCGTGACCAGTGGTCATTACTTCGCTGCAAGTGGGTTTACCTGCCTGCGTTTCAAGGCAGATCACAATACGGGTGCTGCACCTTCCAGTAACATTGCCTGTTTGCGTCAACCGGCTTCCAAGAAGGGAAGTCAGCAATCTCCAGGTGCCTGGGTAGTAGAGCGTTCGGTCATCAGCATGCAGCAGCCACAGTATATTAATTCAACTTTCGATAACGATTAGTCGGCCAGGGAAATCAGGGAATGTCACAACGAAATTTTTTGTTCCGGGCCGGGTGCCTGGTGGCGGTAGCGTGCCTGAACGCCGGGTTTGTACAAGCTCAAGAAGTCGGTAATTATTCAGATTCAAATGGCTCGGTCTGGTCTGGTGCCGTTAATAGTCAGGCATCTGACAATTCCAATAGCAGTGGTGCCAATGCAGGACCATCGGATAGCGCAGCGCCTAATAGCACTAGCAGTGATCAAGTGAATGACCAGCCACGGGCCAACTGGAATAGCACGAGCTATGGTTCCATTTCCAACCTCCAGCAAGCTTCGCACGGGATTGTGGGCATTCGTCCATTCGGAGCCAGTCTATTTGATCACCCTCTACAGAGTGCTGGAGCACAAGGGTTAACGCCTGGATATCAGATAAAGCCTGGTGACCAAATCAATCTACGTGTTTGGGGTGGCGTTCAGTTCAACCAGACATTGACAGTAGACTCACAAGGCAATGTGTTCCTGCCCGGTATTGGACCCTTGAATATTCAAGGCACCAGTGCTTCAGGATTGAATGGTGCTATTACATCTGCGATCAAGCGTGTTTATCCACAAAATGTGGATGTGTATACCAATCTGCAAACGGTTCAGCCTGTCGGAATATTTGTAACGGGTAATGTGAATAGCCCTGGTCGTTACTCTGGCACGCCCGATGACTCTCTGCTTTATTTTCTTGATCAGGCAGGAGGGATCGATCAAACGTTAGGTAGTTTCCGCCATATTGAAGTCAAGCGTAATGGTCGCACCATCGCCCATATCGACCTCTATAACTTCCTCATTAATGGCAACCTTCCCAATATCCAGTTCCGTAATGGCGATACTATTGTTGTGGAAGATCGCGGACCCACTGTGACGGTGACAGGGGATGTCGGGCGTTCCTTCATGTATGAATTGAGCGGTCACGAACAATTGGATGGCCGTATGGTTACCCAATTGGCGCGTTTGAATCCCGGGGTCACCAATGTTCTTTTGCGTGGTGATCGTTCCAGTGGTCCTATTGCCAGCTACATGAACCTGAATCAATTTGGTAATGCGCGAATTGAGTCTGGGGATGAAGTGTTGTTCAGCCAGGATCAGCGCAGCGACGTTATCGTTGTGCAGCTACAGGGTAGTTATTATGGGCCAACCCGTTATGCCCTTCCCCGTGATGCGCACTTGGGTGAGTTGTTGAATGCTATCAGCGTTCCCAAGGACATGACGGATTATCAGGATGTTTCGATCTACCGTAAAAGTGTTGCTCAGGAGCAGGAACAGGCACTGCAGGATAGCCTGAATCGACTTGAACAGACTTATATGGGATATCCCTCACGTACGACAGGCGAAGCACAAATCCAGCTGCAGCAGTCTCAACTCATTGAGCGCTTTGTGCAGCGCGCACGTCAGGTTCGGCCCAGCGGACGATTAGTCGTGGCTCGTGATGGCGATATTGCCAATATTCGATTACAGGACGGTGATATTGTTGATATTCCGGAAAGCAATGATTCTGTCTTGTTGAGTGGCGAAATTACTATTCCGCAGGCGACTGTCTATACCCAAGGCATGAGTGCTCTGCAGTATATCCAGCAGGCGGGTGGCTTTACTCCGCGCGCAGATCAAAATGCCATTTTGGTCGTGCATGCCAATGGAGAAGTCGTGAATGCCGCTCAAACGACTATTCGTTCTGGAGACCAGATCATGGTATTGCCGAAACCGCCGACCAGTAATATTGAGCTTGCGCGCGGTATCAGTCAGGTGCTGTATCAAGTGGCCGTAGCTGCATTGGCGATTTTTAGAATTTAAATACTGACTGTATTCAAGATAATTTTCCTCTTGAACTCCGATAACCGTCGGTTTTAGCGCCGGCGGTTTATGTGTAAGGATTAATTATGTCGGATGCACAAGTACCCAAAAATGCGGTTAGATCCCCTTGGGTAGTGACATGGCGTGTTTACAGAGCTTTGCTAATACGTGAAGCGGTTTCGCGTGTGGTTGGAAACAGAATGGCCTGGTTTTGGGCAGTGATGGAGCCAATGGCTGTGGTTGGACTGGTATTGGGTGAACGCCAAGTCAGAAGTGTCGGACGAGAAATCCAGGGATCGAACTTCGCTGCCTGGGCATTCATTGGATTGATAGCTTTTCAGTTATTTAGAACTTATACGCGCTTGATGGGTGCAATTGACTCAAATAAAGGGTTGTTCACTTACAGGCAAATCAAGCCAATCGATACCATTATCATTAGATCCGTTTACGACTTTATTTTCCTGAGTTTTATTTTCTTTTTGTTTGTGCTTATAGCCATGTTAACCGGCGCGAATAGCATTGTTCCCAGAGATGCTCTAGGAGTCATTTACACATGGGGCAGTATGTGGGTGCTATCGCTTTCAGTAGGAATCGTAGGATCGGCATTGGCTGCGTTGGTTGAGGAAGTAAGAGTCATCATCAGGCTAGCGAGTTTACCGCTAATGCTCATCTCCGGTGTCTTTTTTCCGCTTACAACAATACCCGCACAGATTACCCAATATCTTATGTATAACCCCATCGTACATATTATTGAGACAATGCGTCAGTTTTACCTGACAAATTATAATCCGTTACATGGCACGAGCATGTCATATGCGTGGTTGTGTTCGCTTAGTATGATGGTACTGGGCTTGATGCTCCATGTAAGGTTCCGAGACAAGATTAAAGCGCAGTAAAGGTTCACTATGATAGAAATTAAACATCTTTATAAGCGCTATCATAATCACACTCAAGCCAAATGGGTGCTAGAGGATGTTCATATGACAATCCCGACCAATACGAGTGTAGGGCTTATTGGTCGCAATGGTGCTGGCAAGTCTACGCTTTTATCCCTTATTGGGGGTATTGATGCGCCGGATAAAGGTGAAGTTATTCGGCATACTCGAGTTTCATGGCCAATTGGCCTGGCGGGTGGTTTTCAAGGTTCAATGACAGGGCGCCAGAACGTCAAGTTTGTCGCCCGGTTGTTTGACAGCAAGCATGAGATCGGGGAGTTGATTCGAGGCGTGGAAGAATTTGCCGAGATAGGCGATGCCTTTGACCAACCAGTTAAAACATATTCCTCTGGTATGCGAGCTCGTCTCCAGTTTGGATTGTCGTTGGCCTTTGACTTTGATGTATACCTTTCGGATGAAGCTACTGCCGTTGGAGATAGAGCGTTTAGAGCTAAAGCGGAGAAAGCATTTGAAGATCGAATGAGTAGTTCGAGCTTGATTATGGTCTCCCACAGTGAAGGCATTCTAAAGAAAATGTGCCATGCAGGTATATATTTAAAAGATGGCTTTGCCACTTATTATGACAATATTGAAGAAGCGATAGAGCAATATCACGAGCATGGTTGACACTCACTAAAAGCTCAGCCTTGTACCTGATTATTAGTAACCTGTTTATCACGTATTAGAGACGACCTTGAAAAATTTATTTTCAGCTGAATCACAGCATAAGTTCAGGCAGTTTGCTCGACATAATCCCCATTGGATAATTTGCCTTATCGTTATCATTATCTTCAGTCTTTACTGGGGTATTTGGGCGAGTAATCGCTATGTATCTCAGTCTGAGATTGCCGTAGTTTCGTTAAAAAGCTCTACACATGGCAGTAACTTGAGTGTGAGCGAAGAAGATATGCTGGGATTAAAAGGTTATTTAACCTCTGTCGATATGTTACAGAGACTAGTCAAAGAGGCCAATTTTATAGAGGAATACTCCCAACACGGAGATTTCTTTAGCCGCTTATCACGAAATAACCCTCCTATTGAACAAGTTTACGCCTACTACCAAAAACGCATTACCGCGTCTTTAGATGTCAATAGCGGTACCATCAAGATTAGTGCACAGGCTTATACACCACAGGAAGCTGCTAAAATAGGCCATTTATTATTAGATGATGGTCAGCAATGGTTAAATGATACCAGCCAACAGATTGCTAAAGGACAAGAAGACTTTTTGCGAAAGCAGGCTGATATAGCAAAGCAACAATATCAGCAAGACCAACAGCAATTGGTGAATTATCAGAATTCACATAATCTTCCCTCCCCTACAGGTGAAGTACAAAATGTGGGAACTGTCATTGCCTCACTCCAGTCGCGATTAGCGATATTAGAAGCCAGACGCACAGCCCTCTTACATTATCAAAGTCAGCGTGCTCCAGAAGTAATTAGCATAAACGGGGAAATCGAAGCATTGCAGCGACAGATAGATGATGAGCAGGACAAAGTAGCACGGCAAAAAGGGGGGGCATTGAATGAAGTCTCCACTCAATATCAGTCTTTGCTTCTGCAGGCTAATTTCGCCCAGCAAGCCTATACCGGAATATTGGATGCTCTGGAACGTGTGCGTATCGAGGCTCAGCAGCAAAGCCGACAGATTATTACGATACAGAAACCTACCTATCCAGAATATCCTGAACAACCTAAAAGAATATATAATATCACCATGTCAATAGTTATATGCGTCTTCATCGCACTGATTATGAATATGTTGATTTTAATAATCAGGGATCATAAGGATTAGTGGTCAATATAATTTAATAAAGTTAATAATATTACCATTTAAAAATTATCCGCTAAAAATTGAAGGAAGTGATATGAAAAACGTTGCCATTATTCTCTCCGGCGGAACTGGCTCAAGGTTCGGCGGTACACTACCAAAACAATTTGTTAAGCTCGCTGGTAAAGCTGTTATAGAGTATACGGTTGAGAAATTTGAAGAAGCGAAAGAGATTGATGAAATAGTTATTGTCTCTAAGCCAGAGTTTATAAACCATATTTGGTCTCTTATAAATAAAAACAGCTGGAAAAAAATAAAAAAAGTAGTCTCTGGTGGTTCAGAAAGATTTGACTCAACAGAATCAGCAATTAAAGCATTAACAGGTTATTCAGAAGATACCAATGTCATTTTTCACGATGCTGTACGTCCACTTATAACAAATAAAATAATCCAGGACTGTATTGATAAACTAACGCTTTTTGAAGCTGTAGACGTTGTAATTCCTTCAGCGGATACGCTAGTAGAAACTTTGGACGATGGGTGTATTGCTCATATTCCAAATAGAAGTCATATGAGGCGTGGACAAACCCCTCAGGCTTTCAAGTTAGGTATAATCAGCCGTGCCTACGAAGAAGCCAATTGGCAAAATAGGAAAGTATTTACATGTGATTGTGGTGTGGTTAGAGCTATGCTACCACACGTGAGGGTTGCTACCGTTGAAGGGGCTGAAAGTAATATTAAAATTACACAACCCATCGATTTATAT
>Ga0157360_1000371_pt1 | contig 17285 bp, 10 predicted proteins | sample AttlaeALBM1_FD_111483 | JGI IMG/M metagenome (GOLD analysis project Ga0157360, IMG submission 111483) | Fungus gardens microbial communities from leaf cutter ant in Ribeirão Preto, State of São Paulo, Brazil - Atta laevigata ALBM1 | ecosystem: Host-associated > Fungi > Mycelium > Unclassified ... | reverse complement strand
ATTGGACTTTCTTGGCTTTGTTGGTGTGTTGGCCAAAAGCTGCATTGTGCATTTCGAGAACTTTCTTGTTTGGTAGGGCTGGGAAGGCTTCCTTGATCTTGAGGGCATTTGCGACATTTGACGCAATTTGAGCATAGGACAGGGGGTTTTTTTCCTTGGTGGCAGTTTTTTGTTGGCGTGCCCTTGATTTCTCCAGAATTTCCTTGGAGGGACGGGGAGGGATGGGGGGTACCTTAGTTACATGAGGACCATGACGAGTATTTGCACTAGGTGAGGGTTTGGTAGGTTTGCCAAATTCCTTTGTGACGTTGTCCCTGATGGATGATTTGTTAGCAGTCATGAGGGTATCCCATCCTGATTCGAAGATAGCTGATACAAAGTCCCATGCCACTTCGCCGAAGGGGTCCAGTTGACTGATGCTATTAGTGTCCCGTTCCTTAACGTTTCGTTGTCTTAGGAAGCATGCCATGCATTTTAGGGAACATGTGATGTTATTAATATCACTGTTAAGGAATTTGTTGGTACCGAACAGAGATGTTACCGAGAAGTTTCCATCTCATAAGCTGGGGTCTGCTGGGACGTTAGCGTTATATGGAATGACTTCGGGGGGAGAAGGTTCTGTGGAAAGGTCGCTATAGCTGGTGACTGCAGGGTTAGGCGCCGCCTCAGGGGGGACACGTGGGTCTGATGCTGGAAGGGAGAAAGAGAAGTTTGTAGCATTCTCAGCCGAGGGAAGGGAGGTATCCGCAATTTCTATGTCCATGTTGCAGTTGGCGGCCACACGTTCAGCATAATCGACTTCCGAGGGGGGGGAGGAGTCGTCCATTGGGGAGGGAGAGGTACTGCAGAGTCCGTTGGTATTAGTGCGGGACGTCGGGCATCCACGTTGTATGTTGTAGGCATCATCTTCCAGCCTAGCCGAGGTAGTGTTGGGGATCATACTTGCAGTGAGATTATTGAAAAGAGAAAAATGTGAAGGTTTATTCACTAAACTAAACTCAGGCGCTACCAACAGTGTTGGTAGTACGAGTAAAAGAAGTGTTTTTGCTCCATCTTGTAGTTGTAAGTCCAATAAGAAAAGAAAAGAAAAGGAAAAGAAATATAAATAATGACTTAGCCATTTTGCCAAGTCATGACATTACTACACTATATATACAATTACTATTGTGGCTATGTATCTTGTCTCCCATAGTCCTTATGTCCATCAGCTGATTTCTTTGTCACATGCTATGACTGTGACTCCTATGTGATGTGACCATTATGTGACTCTGTGACAGTCATGTGATACTTTTTCATGCTCTACCCTAGTAATAAAGAAAAGAAAAGAAATATTAAATAATAACTTAGCCATTTTGCCAAGTCATGACAACAGCATGTATTGTAAGCATGCCTTCTAAGTACTAACATGTAGTTAGTAGCCTAGGCAGTGAAGAATGAGAAAACTACATTAAATGACAGACTCTTTACCACCAAATATTTGCCTTCCAAAAACATTTATCTACCTAAAGACTTCCCTATCCCTTTTATTCATGATATTCACTATCCTATCCTAGTCTTTAGCCCCTGCCATAGAACTTGATCATCATGGAACAATCCCATTGGGATCAGGTGATGGACACCAAGACAAGTACTCTGGTCAAACCTCTTTTCAAGGGTACCAGTGACACTCTCAGGAATATTCTACCCTGAGAGAGAGAGCTTGAATCAGTTCATCTTTGTACCTACCATGCCCTAATATACTTCCCAAAGGTAATACCCAGGTTTTGTAGAGGAACACATGTATTTGTGGTGAGCTATAGGGAGCTCTTCTGTATGGGTGTTGTTCAGTGACAGAGTATTCATAGAATTCTTTTTGAGAGTGGATTCCCTCTGGCCATTAGTTCAGTCTCCAGATAGTGCCTTCTTCTAGCCTTAGCAAAGAGCAGATGCAAAGAGAACATACTGTGGTAGTCATGCCCCCAATGCATAAATGTACAAATGTGCTACCCCAAAGGACAATAAGAAATAAAGCAGATAGGTGATATTATAACAATAGTAGTGAGAGATGTTGGGTAGAGTATGACCCCTGGGGGTTATCTTACCCCAGGGAATGGTGATAGTAAAAGGAGAAGTGTGCAAAATTTAGTAATAAATAAAATATAAAAGAAATTATTTTATTAAATTATTATTTTCTGTCATATGACAGATAGATCTAATACAACGAGAACTCTAATGAGTTCTCTTTGTTTAACACTGATAAAGAGCAGTTGGCTTAATTCCAGCTTAGAGTTAGCTTTCCTAATATCCCTCCTGAAAATGTCAATGTGAATAGCATGTCAATTGAGAAAATCCCCAATCCTGTTTCTTTAAGTAGGAAGGGACAAAGGACTCCCAAATTGGATTTTTCCTTAGGACTATAGAGTATAATGTCTGTGATCTATAGTCAGAGGATAGTATATCCCCCATTAGCTTGCAAAAGTTGGAAGTAGTACTGGAAACTTGTAATAATATAGCATACAACAAGACTACCTCCTTTAAAATTCCAGTTACACTTTAGGTATATAGTATGAGGCCTGAAATATATTCAGGCCTAAATTTAAACAAATTTCATGACTTTACACCCCAAAAACAGGACTAAGATAGAATCATGTCATAGTTTGGCAAAAATAGCTAAGTCATTTTCTATTTTCTTTTTCTTTTATTTAGTTAAATCACTACTATAAAGATAAAGCATAGAAAAGGAGTTATGTCATAGTCACAAAAAAAAAAGGTGTGACATTAGTCACAGGTCACAATCACAACACATGACAGGGTAGTCATATGACAAGTAATATGAGGACTATAGGAAAAGAAATGCATAGCCATGATAGTAGTTGTATATATAATATAGAGAATCAAATGGAAACTCTATCAAGTTCTCCTTGTCAACTCAGACTTGGAGGGTGATTAAGTCATCTCAGGCTAAGTTGCTACAAATCACCTACTAGGTAGTAGAGAAGGCACAAAGGACAAAGCTAGCTTAGCTACCTAACTATATAGCAGTATACCTGGGGATATAAGGTTGCTACCACCAACAGACCAATCACTTGAGAACCAGTGTAGTCAAGCCCGCAGCCCCATGGCATCATTGCTAAGAATAGTAGCTTAGTTAGGAGAAAGAAGCCTTATGTGAAAAAGTCCAAAAAGACATCTATCACAAAGGAACAGGACTGGTGGCCTAGCAGGAAATAAGAATAGCCATGGCATCACTTAATCAGTGATGGCTAAGAATAGGAGCACATCAAAACTGATTCACTATGATCAGAAACAAAGGAGTAACAAAGAGCCTCAGGAGGTTATGGGAACAACACTTAAAACTCCCTAGGCAAGAAAGGAAAAAGTTAGGTCCTAAGTCACTAAGATAAGTCAGAGAAAAAGGGAGACCACCACGGGATTGGTGGTAAGCAACCTGGTAACTCGGCAAAAGCAGAACGGACCTAGCAAAACTAATAGGAAATAATCGAGAAAAGACAAGGAGGCACAGGATTTCCTATCACTACTGGAACAATTATTGTAATAATAGATTATGACTGGGTTTATTATTTTCTCTATTTTTTCATATATTTCTTTTGTATTTCTCTAAACCTATAGAAACCTCTACTTAGTAGGAAGAGGGCAAGCAATCTTGGTTACCTCTTTCCTCTATTTAGGTTTTCAAAGTGGAAATCTATTTTTAGAGTGATCAGATTAGTGATTAAGTTGCTTTGACTCAAGACTGAGTCAAACCAAAGAGATTACAGGACAAGTGACTTAGCTACAAGGGCAACATCATAGGAGCTCTAAGACAGGGTTTAAAATTACTAGGGAGTCAAGTTATATAGGGAGGATTCAAAGTCTCATATCTGATCACATAGTCAAGAGTACTACTGTGAGGATAGTCTAATCACATAGCCAGAGAGTACTACTGTAAGAACAACTTTGAAACAGAATATTAGGGCAACACCAGGCAGACAGGACTTAGGCATAGGGCCAAGACAGTAGTCTAGAATTGAGAATCAGATTTCAAATATCACTGTTACTATGATACATTGGCAGAATTTCAATTTTACAACTTCCTTTCACCTTCAACTTCTGAATTCATTTCCCTATGAATTTGCATGAGGGACACTGTGCTGATACATGGTATTAACTAGAATGCTTTTTTTAGGAGATCACATACTTTATTTATTAAAATCTTTTATATTCACCACTACCTAGACAATAGTTGGGGAACTTCAATTTAAAAAGAAAACAGGAAAACCCCTAGTATTAACAGCCTCTTCAGCACTTCCTTATGAGTCACTTTTTTTTCATGTGTCCATCAATAAGAAAAATAAAAGAAAATAAAATAGAAAAGAAAATAAATATTAACTTAGCTGTTTTTACCAAGTCATGACATACAGAGGTAATGTTGAATTCTGCTATTTTACTATTACATGTGCTGGGATACAAGATCTTCACCCAGCTAGATGTCCACTTCCCTACTGACTACTACCCTAATACTAGGGTTACACTATTACCTCAACAGGGAGGATCCAGAATCTAGATAGCTCTTTAAGAGATAACTGTCACTCCTCTGCATGTACCACTCACAATGGAGCACAGTATAAGGTTTATACAGTGAAAATGTAGTTTACTAAATACTGCCCACTGATCAGGTCAGGTCCTGAGTATGATACCTGGGTTTGGTACCACACTGCCACCAATAGTCTCTAACTGACTATCAAGTTTCCTTAAGCCAAGGGCCTAGCTATATATAGAGGTGACTAATGATTGCAATGATTGTCAAGAGTCAATTAGTGATGAGATAAGAGATTGGATAGGGTTCAAAACAAACAGTGTCCAGAGGTTGGTATCAAGTTCTTTTGTCAGCAACTGACTTAAGAACCTAGACTAGGGTTTAGTCTAAGTAGTTCTTTAGGATTAGAAGAGAACTCAATAGAGTCCTTGCTTGATTCTGCTATACTATATATACAGATGTCTGCTATTTGTACTTATTTATTACACAAGTCTTTATCAGTCCAGGGTTTAATTCTAGTCCATGTCATATTCTTTAGTTATGGTCGAAGTAACTCATGACAATCCTGTGACCTAGGGAATTATCTCCATTGGCCAATCCAAAAATAATAAGAATCCTGTTTATATTTGGAACAATAGGCTCCATTCTGGTGTTCATGTGGCACCTAGCTTATGTTATTCTTAATAAAACCTTACAAAGAACTAGGATTAACTTACATCCAAGATATTATATCATATAGAGTAGAAACATCTCATCTTTGTTAGTAACAGTGAAAGGGTGCAAAAGGGAATTGCACACTGGGACAAATAATAAGACATGGTACTAGCTCCTAATTGCACACTAAAGGTTTGAGGGGAGATAATCAAAAATGAAGGTTATAAATAATTAGAAAATAGAAATTATACATAGCTCCAGTAAAATATAGGTAGGTTGTTGTAAAATGAATATAAGATCTCCTTAGATTGTCATCACATAGCCTCCCTAAGGTGTCAACCTTTACATACTGTGACAAAAGCTCCTCTGGAAAATACAGTTACTCATGGACTCTCCATACTTAGTTGCTCCTTTGTCTGCACCTCCAACTCTGAACCTTATAGGTGTGATGCAATCCAAGTGTATACCCTAGCCAAGCTTTTCCAGCCTGTTGTCCTCTTTAAAGCCTGCCTGAGTTGTATCTGCTATTCCTCTCTAGATCAAGTTCTGGGTATATTCTATGTTTTTCTTAAGATATCCTACTAACTCCAAATTCTTACACTCAGTAGTTTTGCATTTCATAATTCCAGAGGCAGTGATGATAGAAGTAAGTACCAAGAGGTTCCTTTTCTTTTTCTCCTCATCCTGCCCTGGATACTATATTTAAAGTTATTACAAAGCCCTGAAACTCAAGGAATAAAATATAAAAAGGAAACTATTACTACTTTCAGGATTCCCTTGACTCTTTCTTGTTCTCAGTCCTCCCAAAATCCTACTGATTATGTATCTCTCTCCTGTTTCCTTCCTATCAATGATGCATCCCCACTGCTGTTTCCTTCTAGAATTTTCTTTATCCTTTATTGGTCTTCTCTCTATTGTTAGCTTGTGATTTAGAACTCCTTAGTTATTTGTCAAGTGTTAGTATACTCCAACCACAGTCACAAACCTCTAAGTCATGTCTGAGGTGTTATTTATCTAAATATAACTGATTTGATACCATCAATGCTTATTTGCAATCAACGGCCTATCTATCTAAGTCTGTCACTAGTATACTACTGGTTCTTAAGGTCAAGTGTTCCATCTCTATCAAGGTATATCCTATACCAAATGGATCTAGAATATTCTCATCTAGTAACTCTGTCTATAACCTGATGCCAGCTCATCTTACTTGCCTCCCAAGGTATTTGTATGAGCTTTAGGTCCAGTTCTATATGCTCACTATTTCATATAACACTTTGGTATGTTTTAAGGACTTATAATGGGTTCTAGAGCAAATTCTAATTAGAAATTTGTTGGTATAATGTGTATCAAATGCTACTTTCTACCACAAATTTGCTGGCAACATAACAACAGAAGCTCTAGACTTAAGTTTAACTAGATGTATATAATTCACTACCCTGTCCTCAGTTGTCTATGCTACTTGATAACATCTGAGACACTTTATCTCTCATTGCTTTTTAGGTATTTTCATGATGTCACTATATACCTAGTAGCACCAATAAGAATAATAAGGTGGACTTATGCATGTAAAATTGCCTTTGTTAGTCTGGGATCTTATCATATCTGAGACATCCTAGACTAAGACATTACTAGTTTTTGTCATAAACCACTTGAACAATCAAGTAAAAATGATTAACAAATGATGAATAGCAATGGACATGCATAATATAAGACAGAAAACAAGGTGTTAGAATGGATCATTTTTCAAGATCAGTGGCAGTGAAGCTGCCAATCTTTTTTGATCAGTTTCTGTTATAGATAAAAATGGTGAAATGCAAAGTTGCAATGTGCTACCAATGAGGTAGTAATAGTAACAGACTAGAATATTGCACAAATTAAATATGAGTTATTATAACATTGGAAAGGACAAGGGACACCTTTGAGGGCAATCAATAAAAAGATAATAATCATAAATGTGAAACAAATGATGACCAGGAAATGATTGAAAAGCCATATGCTAATTGTGACATCAAGCAACGTGATCCAGGAACTGAAATTGGTCAACAATGTTTGCATGATTGGTACTTTGTAAAGTGCCTGTAATGATGGATCAAAAGTTAAAAATAACCAGACCTCCAATAGGAAATCCTCCATATATTGTTCTGTCACAAGATTGTAACAGACTTGGTGTACAATAGTATATCATATTCGTACAATTCATGTGTATCACATTGTTATTGTAACATGGCATTGGCTTGATCCATTCTTGTGCGTGCTCAAACCGCCCCGCTAGGAGTCACATCACTACTTTGCATTTCACATTTACACGTGTTTATCAGCAAGCTCACTGCCACTGATCGGAGAATGATTCACACTTGGTTCTGTTCCTGTTGATCAATGAATTCAGAGGCTTATGATTTGTCTGTTATTTGCAGTTGTTGTCTTTTCGTCGATAAGATATTGATTGCAGAGACACGCTTTCAATTGACTTTGTGTGCTGCATCTGCTCACATTATCATGTTGCTTACACAGATAGAACCTGTAGAATTCTCACTTGATTGACTTGTCAACCATTTTCTACTCTTGGAAGAGCCACAGATATGTGTGTCTTCACACAATGAAGTGTGCATATGGGCATCTTATTGAATGGTTTGTCTAACTACTGAGATATGCTTGTATGTGTCTCATAAGTGCTGTGAGATGAGAGCCTATATACAAGTATTTCTGGGCATCTTCATGAAATTCTTCCAAAGAAATCACATTGCAGATCATCAATAAGCATGCGGAAGAGCATTCAATCCCCAACATCGATGTATCAGCCAACAACCTCAAAAACACGGTATCCCAGATACAGCACCACATCTCATCGACAAAGCACTTGCATCAGGTATTGTTCACCGCATCTCTGTCGTCGGTAATGGGTTCTTAATGGAGCTAATATTATACAGTGAGTATGGTAACGTAGATATGAGGAGAGATGGTTGACATACATGACTCTCCTCAACAAAGTCTCAATAGCCTGCACTACTCCGGTCTCTATGGACGTCTCGGTCAAACTTTTCCGCGTAGTTTGTCTCATGATGGAATTTTTTGATATCTTCAATACAAACAAGGCTGGGGTCAATGGAATGCATGTTCCCGTTCGAGTTTTGAACCATACCAACACTTGCATTATTCCAGAAAATCCAATCACAGCGTGGCGCAGTTGATCTGATTCTCAAACTTCGTCAGACCTTTTCAGCTGTCCAGCTAGGGTTTTAATGCTCTCTGCAACGTGTTTCATCATATTACGACATGCACTGATCATAGTCCAATTACCGGAGCCTTGACAGAAGATGCGAGTTTTTTGGTCTTTTGATGAGTTGATTGTTGGAAAGCTTGAGCAAGTTGAAACCTTCCTTTTGAGTTTTGAACACAACGTGAGATTATCATCCAACAATCCCAAACATTACAATGTCCGTCATCAAGACACATACCAATTGCTTCGGAAACCTCCCAGCCTATGCATACCTTCTCCTGCATGACACCTCTCCCTGACTCTAGCAAGATAGGATTGACGATGAAGGATCTATTGAAGCGATGCATCCAAAGAAAGGCACTAAATCAGTGTCAGTGAGGGTACAGATAGAAGAAATGCATACATGAGAATGTAAATTGAAGAGCAGCATTTGTCGAGTTCTATACCAAGGAGAGCGGAATGATACCATGCATAAGGAACATAGTATGCGTTCGTAGATGTTTTCATAAGAGGCGCGTCGTGGGTGGAAGACGTGGATGACCTAGAGATCAAATAAGGGTGATCCATTGCAACTTCTTTGTCTCATACTATGCGTGCTTGACGAGCGCTATGACCCACATACAACAAGTTGGTGGTAATCTCATGTGTACAATATTTGACTAGAGTCTGCATCGGACATAAATAATCTCATCAGCAGTATTGTGGCAAGAGTTTTCTGGATCGGTGTCGAGCTTTGGAGCTTGCGAACTTGCATTCAGTGGTGGAAAAATCCAATGAGTGACAACAGTGACACTAAGCTGACACTAAGCGCGATAGGGTTGACAGGCCGTATGGAAGAGACTGTACCCTTGAGTCTTTTTGAAGCCCTGAAGAGTTGATTGGGAATAGTGTAGTTGAGTGCCTGAGAATGTCGAAGGACCAGAATGAAGCAGCTTGCATGGGTCATAGAGCTCGCCATGGAGTGGATTGCCCTTATTTGGTCTCTAGTTTGTCTTCGACGTGCTTATGAAAACTCGGTCCCGTTCCGCTCTTTATTTTGTTAGACTTAGGGGAAGGGTTACGACTGGTCGCGTAAGAGAAGGGGTAGATGGACTGGGAGGTTGAATAGGGTGTTACAGAAGCAATGAGTATGTGTTTTCATTCTCTTTCTTCTCTGTCCATGTCTGATGATGTGGATACGGAAGGTTTTGTCATCCGGCGACCTGACAATGGAATCCACACGATCCTCATGGTGCTCTGCAACAAAGATGTTCATTGGCCATTGAGAAGGCTTGCCCTCACTGATGGTAAACACTCTCGGATTGCCATTCTACAGCCAGATATTTCCCATTTGCGCGACCGTAATACCGGCCGACTCAAACAGCCTATCAGATACATCATTTCCAATATCCCACATCTTAACCAGGATTCGAGTTGGACGTTGAACCCCATGGGCAATTGTCCCAATCAAAGATCCATCTTCATCTATCCAATGCATTGATGCAATTCTTCCTTTATTATGTGAATAAACACAAAATCGAAGCCCTCAATTTGAAATTCCTCCTCGCCCCTTTCAATGTCCCAGACTACTGCGCGGCAAGATAATATGGTTTCAGGGTGACATCTAACCAGGATATGCTTCCCATCAGGACTGAAACAGGCATCAAGTCCAGTCCCCCAATCTGATAGATCTACGTCTCCCGTCCGAAATGGGCCTGGAATACAATGACCTGTTGTAGAGTCGCAGACATATGAAGTGATCATGTTCGATAGCCATGATGTGGATATGGAAACAAGGATCTTGTCATCTGACGATGAGACAATGCACCGCACGGGATCCTTGTGATGCTCTGCAACAAAGACGATCATTGACCATTGAGAAGGCCTGCCGTCATTAATGGTAAGAGTGTTTGGGAACCTTGAGCGGAATTTTTCAGCAACGATAGAGCGTTCGGAAGCAAATGGAAGAGCTGAGAGATATATTTGAGGAGCGCTCTGAGAAATGGGAATGAGGAATGCAGAAATGAATCTGAGGGCATCGCGGATAAACGATGTCAGTTCGTTCTTAGGTGGCCAGTCAACGTCAGAGTTGTATTGCATGAGATGAACTCAGGACATACCGCTAGTCTAGGCCATTCTAAAGCCCTTTTGAGGATTGCAGACACCTCATGAGCCCTCCCCAATATGCTCATGACTTCGATCCAGAACAATAGCTTCTCGTACATTACAAACTCCACTGCCTTCCCATGCATTGAGTCTGGACAAGGTGGTCTGCCCAGAATTGAGATGAATATGAAACGAGGGGAGATATGGCAGACTTGTCAATAGCCACATGCTTTATGTCCGAAGAGTTCAAGTTGCACATATTAAAGTGGAGCTCTGATGACACCATAGTGGTTAAACACAATGCAGAAAGTTGACGTTCATGAAGATCTCGATTCTGGACACCGGAAAGATTGGAAGCCTTCCTGAAAATTTCCAGAGAGCAGGAAATCCTCGAATGACCGATGATGGAAACGAAAGATGGGGTCGAAAGTCAATGGTAGACATGAGACCATTCCTGACGAAATTCAGCATGTCCAGATTATCCACCCCAGGGAGTTTCGTAAGCACAGTGTCGTCCAATGGCTGCTTGGCAGAAATTATTGCACCGATAACGAAGGTGACTGCCTTGATCTCTTTCTTTCCAATATTAGGGGATACGGTCCTCTGGCCGGCTGGTAATGATCAACTTGAACTTCTTCAAGCAGTCGGGCCAACGCTTGAGCGTACGTAGGAGACCCTCGTAATCGTCTATCCCAGATTTATCGTGCCTGAGGCCACCACACTCGTCCAATGCATCTATCACAATCACTGGAAGTTTCTCATGTGGAATGTCATACAGCGTGGATAATGGTTTCTCGATGAGCGTCTCGAAAAGGCGGTCAATGCTGGGTGAGCTAAGTTCTCTATTGCCTTGGGCCAATTGTTGACGAAGAAATGGATACCAGCGGGCAAAATCACAGGCAACGATACGCCAGAGGGCTTCTGTAGCGATCGTGGTAGATTGTGTGCAGTCGAACCGGAACCATATCACATGTCGACTCTGGCGCTGTAGTCGATCCGTAACACTAGCTGCCAGGGCTGATTTCCCAACACCAGGAAATCCCCCTATCCAAATCACATTATGGCCATCGCCCTTGTTGACCTCGTTTTCAATTTCTTGTAGGATGTCAATACGGGTACCCGGCGTACATGGCTCGTGGAGAGGGAGCCTAGTTCCACCTAGGGCTCTCACTAAATTTTCCAGTTGTTTCCGTTTGGTGACTTCTCTTACATTTTCTTGTGATGACATGGGAATGAAAAAAGAGATCACAGACAACATACCCTGAAGGTCTGTGACACTGGCGCTTGTAGACTTGGCAGTTTCTGGTACAATGATGATGAATTATGAGAGGGGAATAGGAATAACAGACAGCCCACCTTGAAGATTCTCATCCGGCGTGCAGGAACTTCACGTTATCTACTATGGCAGCTGATACCACGAATCAGACAAGTTGGACAATCAGAATCCGCGAATACTGGACCTTGCTCGAGTCGGATCTCTACCGTAAGATCACCCACAAGTTTGTCCCTGAAACTATCAAGCTTGTCCCGTAGTTCAGTCGCCCTTTCCTTTTGAGCGGCAACGAGAATGTACTTGTCTGAGGGGGGTTGATGGATCAGGGACAATTCCATCTCATATGAATTCATACATACGTGTCCAATGTTTAAGCCAGTCCTGAATGAAAACCATTACTTCTTTCATTATGGTGGAAAATTCATTTATTGTCTGACGCAGTTCGTCCGAGTTCGGAACTCTCAGGAGTCTATCAAGCTGATGGGCCAGGGTTCGGATACTCTCCGCGAGGCTTTTCATCGATCCATGAGACTCCTCTTGGGCCCTGAGATGCTACCAATTTCATCAGTCATATTACTCGAATCGAAAATTGAAGGAAAACTCACCTGGTATGCAGCATCGATGCAAGAAAACACCATTTCTGCTATAGGATTCAGCTGCTTCGAGTCAGGTAACGAGCATGTATGCTTTTCAAGATGATTTACCGTGCTGATAGTCTTTCCGATTTCGATACCATTTCCACACCATCGCTTGCGGATCCAAGGCCACTCAAAATGGGCTCGAACTCGTCCAAGTTCTCGATTGTGCTCTTGAACTGTACATCCAATGCGGTCAAAGTAGAGCCGAAGGCCTACGATCGAACTTGAGTAGGGAATCTTCATTTTGGAAGCGATTGAGTGCATACCTTAGCGACGACTCAGAGCTGCAATCCTGGAATTGCATTAATGAAATTCACCTCGAAGTTTGCTGAGTATATCAGAAGCGATTGAGGTAAAAATTGACTCACATCTTGTTATCTTTTGTGATTCTGAAACCAGGTATTTCCAGAGATCATCAAACCTGATGGCAGCTTCACACAAGGGCTCGTCCTCCGAGGTCCACCCAAAGGCGAGAAATTTCTGCCATAGAGAATTTTTTTGTAGATTTTAATATTCAAGACACTTCCTTCCTCCAAAATGCTACAAAACATTAATATGTAGGATTGCATGCATGCCAAAGCTCATCTCACCATCCGTTCTGGGCCAGCCTCAAAGTCTGTCCACTTGTTTTGCTGTCATCAACTTTATTTTTGAGCGTTTGAAGGGAAGCATCCGCCTTATGAGAGTACTTGACGATGAGCGGTTGTGGAAATCCATCATCAAGCTTTACAATGAGTTCTGAAAGTAAGTGTTGATAAGCTACTGATGGACTGAGCCGATGAGGTAGAATAACACTTACCGACAACTTGGATGGCTCGTAATATTGCAGATTCAACTTGTTTTGCCATTATTCTTTGACTTGGTCGAGTGCGCAGAGAGATTGCAAGCGTAGGATGATAACAAGATCGTGACACAAGTAATCATCGAAGCAGCTGTCTCACGAAGTACAACGGGTGGAAATTCGACAATCAACATCTAGACATGTCAGAAGCATAGCAAAGCTGTTACTGTCACAAGCACCATTCTTCTCGAACCCACTATCGCCGCGCAGTCAGTCTATTCACAAAGCGTTGTCTGATTCTTTCAAACTCACGCATTCACGCGAGTAGGATTGATAATATTTTCTTGCATCATCTGGTCCACCTGAGTAGACTATTCCTGTCTGTGAAAGGAAAAGTAGACAGTGATGCTGATGACTTGGCATCTTGAAGCAGCCCACCTGAGCTTGCGCTGCTCCCTTTACCTCTGCCGCTTATGATATCGAATGGGTTGGGTGTTTGATGCCGATTGAGACCGACGTGCCCTTGACAAATGCTTGAGCCTGATTTACTTGGACCGCAGCCGGGACCAGGAAGTGAGTTGGTGTCACATGAATCAAATATCAAACCAAATAAAGGCGACAGTCCGTATCATCCTTGACACACTAGTTAGTCCTTAGCATATTACTCGATGGATAATTCGAATATTTATAAAAAGGTTGAAACCTTCCTCGCTTGATCTTTAATTGAATGACAGCAAGGTCGACCGGTGAAGAGCGCAGAAGAGAAGATGTAGCCTTCAACCAAAAAAGACAAAACGTATCCCGGGTCTGCGACATTTGTTCTTTTGCGGATCCCTTGCTGTTGGCAAGGGCGAATATCTTGTTAAATCTCCAATTCATTCTCATCTCCATAGATTGTCGTTCGATCGCTCAGCAAAATCAGGTTGTCATCCTACCATGATAGGAATTACAAGATTACTGCCGCTTGACTAACAAAGAAAGAGACACTGTGAGTATATGAGCGCGCGGGTAAGAGTGATAGCGTACAGTAAATACAATCATCTCCACCTACACAATCCATTCACTATAAGAAATCGATTTTCACATGCCACGCTCTCAAACCCGACAAAAAGAACTCACATCTTCCACATTATAACTTGTAGCTGTTCTTTTGTTTCTCGTATTCTCTCATCCCGCTCTTCTGCCTAAAAAATACCGAACATAAACAGAGCGGGATGAGATGAATCTGATCAAAGAATTTTCGAAGGTGTTGGGACCAATTGTATGTGAGTATATGCGGGAAACGTGACAGCGCACTCACTTAAACGGGTAGCATGTCTTTTGATCAAAATGTGAAGTAAAAAGAATGGTAATAAATGTAGGTTTGCTGTGGGCGGCGACTGAGACCTGTTCGGGGATCAATTAGAAACCAAGGGAGATTGGGTTAAGGAATCACGATCAAGACAAACATATCCAGGTCAACATTGTTGAATTGTATTTCCATACGGTCAACATGAGCCAGGTATTATGATAGCCATCCTGTGATGATCGATAGAATGTCGCACTTCGTTTTCGACATCGATTACAGTATACGATAGCACGTGGATATCATAGAAGAGCGATGGAGGCGGCATCCGCAATGGAAGAGTACTTGTAAATATGAACGTCTAGCGTGTGAAAGCAATGTGAAAGCAATGTTCTGATGATTGTTGACAGTCCATCGAGTAGTCCCTGATCTAATTCGCTGGAAGATGGATTGTTCTCTTATTAAAGGGTGTATAATAACTGTACATGTACATGTATCATTCATACAGTGAGATTTTCCTTGCATGGGTATAGGGATCTCGTTTAATGGTCTGTATCATGCTTATATGAGTCGTGCAAATGGTCTCTGATGCTGTGAGAGCTCACAAAGAATTTTTTTGGGACTGCTTTGTGAATCATCGCTATACGGAGGAATATTGGGTTGAGTTCTATGGTTCAGATAATTACTTTGTGCGGGTTCTCTCGGCTTTTGGTGATGCCATTCTTAGGCAGGGAGTATGACAACATTGGTATGCAGGTTGTTGCAGCGGGATGTACAGACTGGCTGGAGAGGACTCCTAGTTCAGGATCGCCCCTATGCAGGGGATGAACCTTCAGTTTTAAAATCCCCAAAAATCTATCTTCCTCTTCCTCTGTCGCCAACATTTACACCCAACTCGGAACAACCTCAGCCGACCTCCCCTGAAGCTCGGGTGTAGTCAGTAGTGTACAGCTATGTATCTCACCCATGCCTGCTTGTTGCGGTATCCAAATTCTCTCTGTCACTCTGTGACCATTACATCTCAGCGTCCTTGCAAAACTCAACAGTCTACTCCTGCTGAGCGGCCTGACATATGCTTCCAGTGTTTAGTTTCCACTAGATCAGAGGATGGAGAGCATCAGCCACCTCCTGCAAAGTGGCCGAGAGTGCATGTCGATACAGATTCGATCCACACCGTTATAGCTGTGCTAATATCTTGTCACTCACCTTTTTGAAACGTGCAACTCTACCTCCAGTCTCTGCTGCCCCGAGTTCTGTGCCTCCTCTCAGTGTTACCATTATCACTGCCCCTATACTGCTTCTATCCATCTTCATCCACGTCACTTCCTTCGTTTCAGGCCGTATGCTTTTAAAGACTCAAGGAAGAAACCCCTTTCATACGCCCGTCGCCCCTGTCAATTATCACTCCATTGAACGCAATCTCGCAAGCTCCAATCCTTAAAAGCAGACATCAATCCTCAAGATTATCGTTATAATGATGTTGCTGGATTAATTACCGATTTCTGTCTCATAGTCCCAGAATAACAAAATTTGAATGCTTCCTTTAGCTCCTCGAGCAGAAGTAGATGGGCACTCTTGTCTTGATGATCGCTGATTCAATCATTGCAGGTGAAATACCCTCCCCCTCTTCTTCACCTGCCCTTTCGAAGCGGCAGAAGGGTATCTGGACTTGCATGATGAGTGTCATGGCGCCGACAAGTGCTGGCTGCACACTTGGAATGGAAATAGACCTTGCTCTCGATCTCAGTCTCATCGACGTTGAAGGATGCCAATTCTGCTGAAACACTCGACCAAGCGAGGGTTCGGTGCCTTGCACTCCTGACGAAGGTCGTCCTGGTTGAGGATGGTGGCAAGAGCCTCCTTATCTATGAGACCCTCAATAGTAGAGGCATTATGGAAGCCAGATCTGCAAGGAAATTGAATTGAGGGCTATCTGCAATACAACACAATTACTCCTAGATTATGGCCGTCGACGCTCAAAATGTGATACTATCATGTTCCGCATATGACAACCTTTCTTATACTGCTCTACGCTACTGCCTTAGAACTGTTCCTGTGAGTACTCGCACAAAAGATACGGCAATACACTCACTTGGACCTGGTATGTTCCCTCTGCTTTGGTCAGGTATCACATCCATCTGACAATCTGGTAGTTGTTGTTATCAAGCACCTTGAGGAGCCGCATGATCAGCCCCGATGCAATGGCCGACAGCACCTGGAAGTCCACATCTGTCGGTACCTGTGTTCACATCCGCGTCGTCGTGTTCGTTGGCTGCGCCGTCCCCGAGAATGTGCACTCTGTGCAGTCTTCACACCACCACATTCTTTTCTGGCCTTCTTATTGGCTGCTTTGTAGTCAACGCTGGTCGTGTTGGAATCCCGAGCACAACTGGCGCGACATTGCACTTTCAGGGTGATTCGGCTACTTTTGATACGTTATCACCCGTGCCGGTGCCATACAGCTATTTCTGCATCATTGAAATTACCTAATTTTCACCATAATCTTGGCCTTGTGTAGTCCAGGTGGGTCACCAAACAACCATCACGATTAATATTTCTTTGCTCAAGGGTTATCGAATCGCGATTGGTATGTAGTTTGTTGATTGCCAAACAAGTACCTTTATGATGTTATTAATTTCTAATAACTATGCCAGAACAAGGTTTTCATCCAGGCCTTCGGCCTGGCTTGTGAAGTTTGTGTTGAAGTCAGTCTGCTACGCTCCCTTCCTACAACAGTCTGTGAAGTAGCAGATAGTGTTGTTTGTCAGGTTGCTATACTCCCTTCCTTCAACAGTCTGTGAGATTAAAGTTTGTTGAATATCTGTAATATTATGTT
>Ga0157360_1000369_pt1 | contig 17410 bp, 4 predicted proteins | sample AttlaeALBM1_FD_111483 | JGI IMG/M metagenome (GOLD analysis project Ga0157360, IMG submission 111483) | Fungus gardens microbial communities from leaf cutter ant in Ribeirão Preto, State of São Paulo, Brazil - Atta laevigata ALBM1 | ecosystem: Host-associated > Fungi > Mycelium > Unclassified ... | reverse complement strand
TTTATGCCAAGATTGATAAATAGCACGGGGCTAGCCCTTAGCCCATTCCTTGATCTACGAATGCCAGGCATGCTGTATTACGATCTTAGGCCGATGGGACAGCTTTCAAAGGCTAGAATAGCTAAAAAAGAGGCTAGCTTCCTTCGCTTTAGTTTACTATGCTATCTTTCGTACCCAAGGTGCATAGCGTCTCTCTCTCTCCTGCGCTAGTTATAAATCTCCCTTCCTCTCTAACGAATGAAGTTTTAAGGGTGGCTTAAAAGCTCCTTTATTCATAATTCGAGTTTCTTCTCGATAGCCAGAAAGCATAATCATTTTCGAACTAAGAAAGTTTTGTAGAGTTTTCAGACGATGTGAGATAAGTAGAAAAAGAATTCCTCATTCACTTCCAAGCTAACCGAAAAAGTTTTACTCCTAATTCCTATTATATCTCGATGGTTTGAAGCCCTAGTTCCAGAAGGAATTGATATCCATATTTTAGACAACTAACCTGGTATTTACTCTATTTAATGTCGGACTTTGCCTGGTGTTAGAAATAGATTGAATCGTAAACCAAATCAATTTGCCTGTGCTATCAAGAATAGGTCGTCCCTTTACTCTACTTTCAGGAATGGCAAGACGCTAAAGAGATAGCTATGGCTATGAGACTAGTGCAATCAGGTAATCGACCAAGTAATCCACATACATGATAAAAGAGCATTCCTGCCCTAGTGTACTTATCCACTGACATTGAAGGAGAAGAATGACAAGGTAGCTAGTAGCCTTTTTCCCTATAGTCTTTTCCGAAGTTCCCTAGCCGTAGCGCTTTCTGTTATGATTCCAAGTCTTGCTCCCACTCGTGTATTGATTTCAATGCTTTTTGCTTTATACGTAAGTTTGGCTTAGCCCATTGGCTAGTTCGTAGGCCCCTCCCCGTACCACCTTGTCTTAGCTTCAAGTTGTTTTCTAACCTTCGTTCATTCGCTTGGTTAGATCTTTCTTTCCTATTTATTTAGTAATAGTGATCTCCGTCTGGGACTGAAGCGAAATAAGCTCCCCCTTGAAGCGGGGTCTTCTCCGATCTAGAGGATCTTTCGTTTTTTGGGCTGAAGTCAGAGGGAGCGGCTCAACTTCGCTATGCATAGATCTCTCTATGGTTATACCGATGAAAGAAGTGGCTACGATGGTTCAATAAGAGTCTTCGCCGAGCCGTCCCGGAGAAATGGGAGCAGAAAGGGATTTTCTTGTTTAGCAAATACCACAATACGCACTATGAAAGGTCCAGCTTTATTTAAAATTTTCTTATTTTATTTAATGTTATTGAACATAGGTGATATTGGGGTGAAAGCCCTCTGGAGTAATCAAAGCTGTTTCGTGTTGATCTTTTCTTTTCATTGGCCGATCCGATTAACACGGAAAAATCCATCAATAAGAAATAGAACGGATTAAGATGTTTGGCAAAGCTTTGGAAAATCTTTTTTTATCTCCATGTTTCCTCGGCCACTGGGACAAGGAGATCCAGTTCTTTTAATAATCAATGGGACGAATTCCTGTCTTTTTTAACCGAAAGAGCTCAAAACTTCAGGAAAAAACCTCGATTCCTGCAACACCGGCTTGGCATCGGACCGTACAACCAAGCAGTGCTACTCTACCAAGGAGGAATTGGGACCGGCAGCATAAGACCATGCAAAAACATCTCTGTATTCAGCCAGAAGAGAGGTAAGCGCTGTTTTTTTTCTCGTCTGAAGATTGCAGCCCTCATGAGTCGTCTTGGGTCTGTCCTCGCGAGATTGACATCAACTGCCTCTTCGACTAGCAAGGAAAAGCCGGATTTTTTCTGAGTTGGTGCTGGTGATAAATGAAACTGATTTTCCAAGATCGAAACTTGTAGCGAAACAAGACCGACCAGCCTGTTTTATGCAAGTCATGAGCAAACTGTGGCTTTTGATCGGGAGACATAGATTCTATCGGGGAAAGATCCCAACTCGAGGTACCGAAGAAGCCAACTCCATGATTGAATGACTCTTCAGACTAAAAGTAGCTATTTCCCCAGCTGAGAACAGCTAAGGTCCACTGTGTTGGAAATGCAGCATGGATGATAGGACTTTTCCATTTTCAATGGAGCTATGGGTCCTCCCGCATTCATTGGCTACCGGTGCCATGCTCAAAACGCATAGAATACTTATCCTTGATGTGTTGGTGGGCTGCACTTCCCGACCTGAGTCCGAGTCAATCCTTCTTTCCGGGCCTATGATATTGAGGAGCTAAAGCAGACTATGAATCCTTCTATTTTTAGTCAGAAAATAGGGGAAAGCACAGGCCTATCCACCGATTTTCGCGAAGGGGCGAAGAAAAGAAAGAAGCGCTCTAGCTCTCACTTGAAGTACAGGAATGAGAATTGCTCGGCCAACGGGATCAAAGATGCTCTTATTTCGCCAAGTCCATAAGTACCATAAGGCATATACAAATAGGATTGAACACACCAGATTTCACAAGATGTTAGAAGGTGCAGCTCTTGGGATTGAGGTTTCTGCCTTGTTATCAAAGCATATTGCCGAGCTAAGGGAACTGAGTTCCTTTATATCTCTATCTGTAAAATTCTATCTCTTTCTTACTTGGAAAGCGATTGTGCCGAACAAGGACCAATTAACTCGCGGATGGCGTGACCACGAACGTCCTTTCGGTTGAATCGGGGGAACAGCTCGAGGTTTTTTTTTCCTTACTCCCCTCTTCCGCTGCGCACCTTCCTTGTTGCTTTCTTACGAGCAATATATTAACTGATCTTGTCCCCAAGCTGCTCCTTGAGCCGATTTACCAAAAAGGTATGCTTCTTTATTGAGCCTTTCGGGAAAGGGAAGAGCGGAAGTCGAAAAAAAGTGACTGCTTGTCCTGAAAACGCTAGCACCTTTTATTTAAAAAATTCCAGCGCTACTAACCCTGCTATCGTACTCCCCTAGTGCTTCCATCAAGCCGACTCACTATACAGGAGAAAGAAAGGCAGCATGGCAATAATAGACAGCTCAATAAATTCAAAATCAGATGGAAGGCGGGATTGAGTCGGGCTAACGAGTTACTATTTCAAAAGCGGGAGAAGGAATTGGATGATCAATCTATTTCCCCTACTGTTCTACCGCTAGGCGAGAGGACCCCCAACAAGGGGATGTGAAGAGTCGCTTTCCGTCCCGCGATTTCTTACTTTAGGAAGAAATAGAGTAAGGGCGCTGACGGATGGCTCGACTGAAAGGAGAGGAGGGGAACGAGTTACATACCTGGAACGAGAAGGAGAGAGGGGAGGGTAAAGGGGTTTACTAAAAGATGGAGGTCAGGGATTTTGAACTTACTTGTTTTAGTAAGCTACTCTTCGTCCCTTCCTCGGAACCACTGGCCGTTCTAGAAAGTCAGTCCATCAGCGATTTATCTCCTTCAATTGGTTATGGTTATAATTAGCAGACCCACTCTTCTACCTATTGCAGCTAAGCTAGTGCTTGCTCAATTGCATCGACCCTTCTGCGAAAGGTAAAATTTCTCTCCGAACCGACGTAGCATGCTCCCTTCTAAGGCTTCCGCTTCTCTCTAATAACGAGAAAATGACTCTTTCAGAAAGCAAAGCTACAACTCTTCAGTCTAAGCTATCTAAGCTAGAACTTAAGGCCGACCTCTTTTCAAGAGATACCCCACTTCCCGGTCTAGCTTCATAAACTGTATTCACCGCTTTCCAGATCTCGGAACCAGATCTACTTTCTCATCGGCATTCTCTAAATGAATTACGTTATGGTCTTGAACTCTCGATATATCATATGTAATGACAGATCGAGGTAAGCTTGTCTTTTCGGAAGAGGTGGGAGTGGGGCAGGAGTAATCCTGGATGTTAGTCCAATTACTTTACTAGTAAGGCGATGCCTGCTACTAGTCGAGCAAGGTTATTCAAAAAAAAATGTCAATACAAGCAGGGCAAGAAAGTCACAATCATACCCGATATTCAGAGCGCCGGAGCTAGAAAGCGGCAGCCATAAAGTGGAGAATTTCCATCCATTTGCTGTCTCGTTCGCTACCTCAGGTCAACATTACACAATTAGTCCAGGTTCAGTTCTGACTATAGCTGCAACCTATCTCATATTGGGGAAAAGTTACCGCCCTCGATCACAAACTAGAAATTTCATAAGAGAAAGTATAGAACGGATTTCGGGCTAGGTTCAAGGTATGCCCAAAGGTATGCCAGTTGATTGATTCAATATCATAAGAAAAGAAATCCATAATTTGAATTCTTTCAATTAAAGAAAAGGAACGGAAGGAACGAGAGAAAGAACGAGCTACATAATGTTCACGAGTTAAAGAGCGAGTAAAGAGAGGGATTTTGGGTTCTTCAAGCGCCCTAGACCACCAGCTAGCGTGCTCTTTCGTGAAAGCACCTTTTGGCCATGCTTTCTCGATCCGATTTTTGTCAATCTTTTTCTTTTTTTCCTTCGGGATTCTATAAAGCAGACTTTCTTCAACCAAAAGGAAAGGAAATCTCCAAGCAAGACGGAGAGAGGTACGATTGAAATGAAGTTCAATCCTGACCTCGAAGGAAGGGATTGGTTCGGGCAGGCTCTCGAGGAGTATATCGAACCGTGTTTAGCATCTTCTCGTCAGGCAAGGAAGAGATAGGTAGCAAAAGAAGGAGTAAGGAGCAGAGCTAGGGAGCAAGGGAAGCCGGGCAGGTCTTGAGTCTTTAGGTCTTTCGTTTTGTTTCTCGTGAGGATAGCGATGAGTCTTGAGTAGCCTGAACAGCTTGAGTATCGAGTTCAGTTCGTAGTTGCTCCCGGGCAAGAACAAGTCCAGTCTGGTCGTTCATCGAGGGAAGCAAGCCGGTAATCCTCTTTCGGAATTTGCGGAAGATAGTACAGATGCTCCTGTTCTTTCTGCGGCAGTTGTGGGAGCCAGGGAGAGGGTTTTGGAGAAAGATAGGTAAGCGGTAAGCCGCAAAGGAATTCTTTTTTCTATTGATTCTGGAGAGAGGAAAAAAGAAAATGTTTAATAGTTATAGAGCCAGAGGCTATAGTGCGTTCCCAAGCGCGCAGGGGTAGAGAGTTTGTCTAGAGAGGGTTAAAAGGGGCAGAGCAAACAAAAACGGCCTTGAAGCGAACTTCCACCTCTAACCCTAGGCGCTAACTGAGCCGTAGCTGATGAGCTTACTGAGTCAAAGCTCTCACGAGATCTCGTTGGAATTCCCTGTCAAGTAAATGAAAGGCAAGTCACGGGATGGGAGGATTAGACCGAAGGAAGAGAAGGCTTAAACAAGCAGTCCTATATTGCATGTAGGAAGGGAGATGGGTGGTTCAGGGCATACTTCGATCAATGTTTTGGAACCATCCGAACGAATGTAATTTAACATGGCGACCTATGTGGAATGCCTCGTTAGGCAAATACGATGCAAGACCTGTCACATCAAGGTCAAGACGAAATCGACTCTTCATTTTATTATTTTACTACTTAAAGCACACGGCTCCCCGGTCAGTGGCGGGTGCCGGTTTCGATGCAATTTTATGAAACGACCCGTACGAGATTGCTTTCTGTGCGCGTACGGGTGAACCGAAAGCGATCCAACTCCTTCCATGTGGCTATCGGTAGACCATTGTGTAGGATGTCGCCCGCTCTGACTCTTTAGTATACTCTCATACGGGAAGGAAAACCAATACTATTAATTTGCCGATACCGAGCTGAGTGAATGAGCGCAGGAAGGAATGCTTTCACAAGTGGTAGAAAGATACCCTGTTCAATACTCACCTAGATGGACAACCAGTCAACCTCGATTCCCTTAGCAGTGGCATTGTGAAAATGGAAAAAGGAGCTCAAGTACTTTTTGCCATCTTTGAGGGGTAATTCACGAAGGGAGATCCGATGTAAGAAAATTTTCCCGGTCTTTTTTAAAAATGGCACGATTGAAATGGACGGCTACGAAGGAAAAAGGCATTTCAGCCCAAAATCCCGACTCAAACGATTTGAATTAGGATATCCTAATGTCACACAATAAAGAGTGCAGTTGGCGACTCCGGTCCGCACTTTCCCTTCCTGGTCCTATCGAACCAGACACTTCATACCTCTTACGTTGGTTAAGGTCGAGCTACTTCCTTCTCTCTAACTCGACTCTAGTAAAGTATTCTATTCGTTCTATCGCTTTTTCACTCTATCTACTCGCTAAGTATGTAGCTCGTTCGTTACAAGTATTCCCCTCCTTCCCTATCTTTCCAGCTTCTTCATTCCTGTAGCTCGAGGTTAAGAGGAAAGAGAATAGGGGAGCGAAGCGAGAGGGATGTGTTCCGTCTTTTTCAAAAGTAAAGAAGATTTTTGGATAGGTAATAAGATCATCCCCAGTGCCTTAATTGAATATGAATAGAAATAGAATATGTCCCATTACCAACATAAACTTGATCCTTGCTTCCAAATGAAGTAGCTTTGAGTGGTGTGGCTAAGAAGTGCAACAACTTCATCAGTTTGAAAACGAGCAGGCAGGGATTAAACACCTCTAATTCCCTTCTTCATTAATAAGTATACGTGGACGCGCAGATCAGAGGGCTTCTGGCTTCAATAGCATAACAAAGGGAATAAGAATCCGGATGATTTGCAACCCGTTGAGTGTGCGAGTCAGGAGTTCTGAATCGGGGATAGGCTTTCTAATGGCTGCAACTTTATCAGCAAGACCTTTCAAAAAAGCAAGATAAGATTGTCTTCAGCAGAAAGAGTACCATGATGGGTTGGGTGGAAGCCGGTCTCTGAGAAAAGAAAGAAAGACGGGTTTCTTCTTGCTTTTCAGAGTCTCAGTGCAGCCCAAAAGAGTTTTTAGGTTTATAAACCAAACCAAGAAGACCGCTGGTACTTGGCGAAAGAGTTGCCAAGATAGAACTCAATTCAATAGAAACTTCTTTCATCAAAATCTCTGGATTTAAAATCTCCTTTTGAGTGCTTTGATCTATTACCTGACCTTGGTGGAGGAAGGAAAGTAAAAAGTACGGTCTTTTTCCTACATTCGCTCAGAGTAAGAGAGGGTGGCTTAGATAGCTTAGACTGAGACTTTTGGAGTTAAGAAGCGAGAATTGAAGAAAGGCTTTTTTTCGTACTTTTAGCACCCGAACTCCTTAGGAGAAGAGATTTATGATACGCTTGAACCGGGTGGATTCGGCTTCCGGAAAGAAGAGAGAAAAAACCTCTCTGTCGAAAAAGAAAAAGAGATTGGATGGGCGATTTCCCTTTTTCTAAGCTAAGAGAATAGAGCACTGATTCTTCTCCAATGCGTAAGAGAAGAGATAGGCTCACCCCAGTCTTTCTTTCCCTGGCCACCAGACAACCTGGCCCCGGTAGGGACAGACAGGCATAGAACTGGAGTGCTCTAAAAGGTAATTCCAGGGCAGACCAGGTCAGGCTAATTGGAGTCAAGGAGTCTAAGCGGGAATAGCTACTCTTTCAAAAAATAAATGATTTATTCAATAATGGAAAATCTCCTTCATTAGCTCGTTTCGTTGCGAAATTGTATTAAAAAAAAAGGGGGGAATAACTATAGACTCTTGAATTATGGATCATCGGGGAACGTCCCACCACATAGAATAGATCTATCCAAGATGACTATACTCAAGTCAAGAATTAGGGCTTGAGCCCGGTCATTGCTTTGAATCTAGAATCGTCTTCTCAAAAACCTAACTAACTGGCATTTCCTTTCCGCTTTCATCGAAAAAAAGACGTCTTTGGCTCTAGCTCTCTAACACTCTAAAGTCTTCCGCGAGTAGAGTAAAGAAAAGATAGGGGAAGAAAGTGCTGTTCTAAAAAACATGTTTCATATATACATATTCTAAATAAATATATCTAATTAGATATATAAGTGAATCTTTCTTCTCCACCATACTGAACAGTAATTTCCGAGTTTTTTTATTCTTCTTTCAATTCAAGGCATACCACATCAAACTTCTTTTTCTGAAACTGCCTTGACAATGATAATCTGGGGACATCTTTATTTATGAATTCACGAAAGAAGGCAAGATTCCGCCAGCAACATTACCGACAACTGCTAAAGCCTTCCCCCTCAAACCCCTCCAATCAGTCTTCCACTTTTTTTCTTTATGTAGCTTCGTAAACGAAATGGTCCTCTCGAACCTGAACTAACTGAACCACGTCCTACCCTCCCTAGACCTGAAGGTCGAGCACTCCATTTTTACGGGGCTTTGCGAGAATTTACTCGTGACAAGGCCTTTGGTCATATAATCTTATGGCGCCTCCGTTTTCTCGGATGACTCTCCCGCTGGTAAACATGGGATAGGATCCACTCTACTCTGGCAGCTGAGCTTCTTTGTCTATTTAAACCCCGTATCTCTCTTTACTGCGCCCGAGAAAGAAAAGATCCAGTTCGGGTCCCCGGGGGAAGCTCCTGCTTTGATGCTGGCCAACTGGGAGTAGCTGCTCTTTCTGTGATGCTATTTCGACCTCGTCAAGATAATAGGACTTTCACACTGACATTGAGACAGAAAACATTCGATCAGTTTCCCAGCGTGACACGCTATGATCACCGTCAAAGACAGGATTCGAGGCCTTTGTCCCCATTGCTTCTTAGTTAAGTAGGCAGCCCCATCTCTTGATTATGAATATCACTTTCACAGCAAGCACGAATGCGCGAGAAGCAACACTATTCTTCAAAGAAAGAAAGGGTAAAAAGCAAGTTCCCTGCCTATAGTCATTCCTCTCTCTGGTATAAATTCCTTCTCTCCCTGCTCTCAGTCAGTCCAGGCCAAGGGGAAAACTGAAGCTTGCGAGATTGCTTGGTACCCTTTGCTAGCTTACAGCCCAAGCTAAGTAGGCGCATTAAACTCATTAGAATATCAAATTATGGGATGCTTCAGGAGTGCCCTAATAAAGAGGCCATTGGAATCGATAGCAAGAGACCACAGAGCAGGCAAAGTACGCATCCACAGGTGAGACGGGGAGCCTATAGAAGCAGAGCGCTGACAAATTAAGGTGGAGAGCATCCAAAAACGAAAACAAAGGCCTCTGAAACTGCCTCAATTAGTGTAATTCACATCAGTACTTCGCATGGAAACTAGATGAGTAAGAGTCTTTCTTTCAACCAATCCCATGAGCATGTAACCAGATGTGGGGGTAAAGTGAGGGTCGGAATTCGCCCGTGGTAGAACTGTCCTAAGGCTGTGGTAGAGCCAGAAAGCTAGTACCAAAATGAGACGGCCGGAGGAAAGAAGAGTGCCCATCCACCCGGGGAAGATCTAAGCAAGGTGTATAGTGAGAGGGAGAGATGACAGTCCGCATCACAGCTTAAGAATATGGGTATGGATCTCTACCTGAAAAAGCTGCTACAACGCGCGGTTGCTATTAGCTTTTTTATTTACTTGATTTGAGGCATAGGCGGGATAGAGATAGGGCTAAAAAGAAACTCTATAAGCTGAAATATAGTACCCGTAACACTTGGAAGCAACTACTAACGTGCTTCTTGGGCAAACGAAAACGAACGAGCGAGTAGTAAAACGAGCACATGAGCTAACGAAGTTAGCGAGCTATAGAGTAACAAAGTAACAAAACTGCTCAGATAGAAGATCTTCCCTTCACTGGAAATGCTCTAGCAGCTATATCTGACAATCACCTTAACAGCTTGTAGCACCAAAGTAACCTAAGATGGCCGGCTTTTTTCTTAAAGTGATCTCTGGATAAAATGTACTTACAAACGAAGCATCTAGCGTTAGCGAGTATATAAGCTAGTGGAATACCTGGAACGAGCGTGAGCGTACGAACCTCCGGTGGGTGCCGATGTGCCTTCCAGAACCACTCCTGCTCATACTCGTACCACTTGAAAGATTTCCTGGTTTGAAACGGGACGGGGACACTAGCTGGCTTAGCCTAAACAAAACAGTCTACCTCATACTTGATTAGTCCATCGAACTACATGCCGGTAGCCACTCATTATCTGGATAGCTTTTACTATTCTCCCAGGCCGAACTCGGAATTATCTAGGCGCCTACAACAAGTGCTAAGTTCGGATTGGAGACTGAAACTCGCCTCCATGAAGTCGTAATTTCGAGTAATAGAAAATCAGCCAGTGAATACGTTCTCTACACACCGCCCGTCAAGTCACGAAAGTCGGCAATGCCTGATAACCCACAAGGGAAGCGGTTGACGATTGGGGCTAAGTCGTAACAAGGTATCCGTAGGGAAGATGGAGAAATTGTTTTATAACAAGTTCTGTCTAGTTGTGAGGCTATCTTTCTTTGATAACTGAAAGAAAAAAGAATTTTTCCGAAAAAGTAAGCTATTTAAGGATGAATGCCTTGGGACTAAGAGTCGAAGAAGGACGTGATATCCTGCGATAAGCTTTTGGGAGCAGGAAATTAGGCTGAGATCCAGAGATTTCCGAATTGTTACCAGTAATGTGGTATCTTACGAGCTCAAGGGCGAACCTAGCGAACTTAAACATCTTAGTAGCTAGAGGAAAAGAAAACAAAGAGTGATTCCCTTGAATAGCCCAAACCAGTTATCTCGCACTGGGTTGAAGGAATTATGGTCATCATAAGAGTTACCAAAGCGACTCATAGGATAATTGTCTGGGAAGCCATACTAAAGAAGGTGAGAGTCCTGTATTCGAAATGAGTCTCTCTTTCCTAAACACGTGAAATTTGTTGGGAAGCAGCGGGGACCACCCTGCAAGGTGAAATACTACTTAGTCACCGATAGTGACCGTGAGGGAAAGGGTAAAAGAACCTGCATCTACAAGAAGTGAAAGCCTGTTTGCAGAATGAGCCTGCGAGTTATGATTGTTAAACGGAGCCGCAGCGAAAGCGAGTGGGCGTTAAGTCAGTGATTTTAGACCCAAACTAGGTGAGCTAACCATGAGCAGGTTGAAATTAGGGTAATACCTAGTGGAGGACCGAACCAGTTTTCGTTGTTGGATGACTTGTGGTTAGGAGTGAAAAGCTTATCGAACTCCCCGAAATAGTTTTAGGACTAGCGCAAGAGTTAAAATAAGTGGGGATAGAGCACTGAATAGAGAAGGGCTCCAAACCGGGTACCACCTCTAATCAAACTCCGAATACCCTTTCAGTGTCGCGAGGGAAACCTCGGCGAAGGTCCCTAAGTAGTATTAGGAAGACGAAAACAGCTAGAAGGTTGGCTTAGAAGATCCTTTAAAGAGTGCGTAAAAGCTCCATTTTCAGCGCCGAGAATGTAAGGGGGCTAAAATCCTACACCGAATAGGCTAGCTAGTCATTTTTGTAGTGATAGCTAGCGGTAGGGGAGCCTAGTAATGACAGTGAAGCTAAACTGGGAGGATCAGTGGAGTTTTGACTAGTGAGAATGCCGGCGTGAGTAACGAAAGGGGGTGAGAATCCTCCTGGCCGAATGACTGAGGTGGTTAGTCGATGGATAATAGGTTAATCTTCCTGTACTCACCGTAATTACCGAGGGAGTGACGGAGTCAGCTAAGATAAGCTTAATTGGTCTAAGTGTAAAGAGGGTGTGGTTGGCAAATCCGCCACAGGGTAACCTTGAAGCATGATGGATAGGGCAACCGAAGTATCTTAATGCCTTGCTTCCAAGAAAAACTTATAAGGATATATTTAGGGTACCCGTACCGCGAACGAACATACGTAGTAAATGAGAAGATCCTCAGGCCCGCGAGCAAACTATAGTTCAGGAACTCGGCAAATTAGCCCCGTAAGTTCGCAAGAATGGGTGCCTAGGGCAACCTAGGTCGCAGTGAAGAGGCACGAACGACTGTTTCTCAAAAACACAGCTCTATGCTAAGGCGCAAGCTATAGGAGGGGGCGACGCCTGCCCCAGTGCTCCAAGGTTAAGAGGAGGGATTCACTAAAAAGAAAAAAATTTGAGTTACGTTCTGAATTGAAGCCCGAGTGAACGGCGGCCGTAACTAGAACGATCCAAAGGTAGCGAAATTCCTTGTCAGGTAAGTTCTGACCCGCATGAAAGGCGTAACGATTCCACTATAGACTCGGTGTAATCTTAGTACCGGTTACCCGGAACCCGTGGAGCTTTACTGCAACTTGATATTGGATTTTGTTTTTTAGGTGGGAGACCAAGACAGTGTTTAGTGGGTAGTTTTACTGGGGCGGTCGCCTCCTAAGGTTTTAATAAGGTATCCTAAATAGGTAGTAAGCGTAAAGGTAAAAGGATGCTTAACTGCGAGACAAACAAGTCGAGCAGATACGAAAGTAGGACTTAGTGATCCGGCGAAAGCGGTTACCTGGTGGTAGGGCCGTCGCTAAACGGATCAAAGTGACCCCGGGGAAAAAAAAAAGGCTAATACTTTATAAGAGACCACATCGATGTCGACTCATCGCATCCTGGAGGTGAACAAGCTTCCAAGGTTGGGGCCGTGAGTTGGGTTTCTTGAACTCCTAGTAAAGGCGAACAGCTATTTCAGGATTATATAAGCTATAAGCACTGAAGTGCGAAACTAACTTAAAGATAAGATTTCCCATCCGTTAGAAGTAGTGCGTCATTTTCCTCATTTTCGCACCAAAACCTACTAATTGTTCTAGGATAGATTAGGAAGGGTTTTCTAATATACCACCCAATACCCAACCGCAAACGAAAATGAAGGAGCCGGTGAACTTTTTCATGTTGTGTTACCAACAATAAGTATCCACTTTTTAAAATGAGTGGGCAATTGCACCCTAGAAAAAGTGGAATCCGAGCAGAAAAGCTCGCCATCTAGCTTAATTGTGAATGGTAGAGAAAGGATAGCAGCGGCGAACGCTTCGACCAGGATACGGAAATTATGGCCATTCTTTTTGTTATGAGGATTATGACTACCGAAGGTGGCTGGTCTTTCCTTCTTCTACCGCTTCGCTTCATCTCTTGCGTCGAAGATGGTTTGGTACTTTTCATCATATAAGCTAAGCCGAATGCCCCGCGTCGTCTTTTTACTTATTTTTTATGGATGAAGACGGAATTGGCTGCTTGGCAAGTCAGCATGAAGCTTTGGCTCTCAGTCATATCTTTCTTCTCCCCGGGGAGTTAAGTTAGCATAGAGGGAAGGGGATACCATAAATCAACTCTGCTACAGGCTATTCAGCTAACCTTTTCAAAAAATGTCTTAAATAAGAGAAGCAAGCCTCAGAACGAATAAAGAAAAAGCAGAACTTGCGTAAGATAGAAAGATCGATTATCCCATTTCTTGCGGGGACCTACTCTCTTTTCTAAATCCAATCAATAGCCCTGTTCACCATAAGGAGTGTGAGCGCAAAACATTTCGGAGATACCAATAGGATGATTCACCTCTTATTCAACCAATAAAAATGGGTGCTTCTACTTCACTTCGAAAAGAAAAAAGTAAGCAAAATGAATTTCAATCAAGAAACGAGCAAGAAAGGTTATCGTATCATCCATGGCGAAGTGCTATCGTATATAATAGAACGGTTGCATTTAGGAGTGATCTTTCACTCCTTCTTCAAGCCAGTGGTGATCTCACTTTCGAAAGAAAGTTTCGATGCGTCAATGTACATGTAGTCGATAAGGAAAAAAGATATAGAAAGTGTGCCGTGAAGGTGGTTTAAGATGATGTTACGCAGCGTTCAGAACCAGCCTTGAAGTGAAATTGAAGAAAGAGAAGAGAACATGAAAAAGATTTTTTCAGCTATATGTTTTTGCTTTTTGAGATTTCTGATTACTTTCACCGTATTGTTGATAAGTCAAGGCCTTGGGGACTGGGCCTTGACTTGGTGCCCCCTATGGTTTCTATTTGTGGAATGGATCGATTTTTGACTTTCAACCATGGATGGAGTTCCTCTTTCCTTCGGAGGAAATGGGAGTGGTGGTACTAGCTCATCGAAGCGGCCGCAATTTGATCTCAATTTGCCGCCTCAAACAGATCCGGAACCCGCGCCCCTTGAACCATCCTCGGAGGAGGAAGAAAGTCGAAGGGAACGGGAGCTTCGGGCCTCCAAGGAGTATAAAGCTGTCGAAAGACACAACGACAGGCGTGACACACGCATCAAAGAGATCCGCCAACGAGCGAAGGAAATCGCTCAGGAGAGGGGATTCCACCCCGACAAATGCGATGCGGTGGAAGACGCCGCAGACTATGTGGCCAGTCACGCCGAAGAGTTAGCCGAAGGGGAACAACTCCGCTATCTAACGAGGTTAAAACATAGCCTAGAGAACTTGAACAGTCATACCTGGGGTCGCATCTTAGAAGAAGTCAAAAGATGGAGACCCTAACTATAGTATAGTTAGTCTGGTTTGAGGACCCAGAAAAGGGGAAGGACGTTGCACACCCCACAAAGGAAAGGGCTCGTCGAAGGAGATGCATTTCAGGTACTGGTAGTACTGGACAAGCTCTCAGGGAATAATCTCTTTCTTATTTCTGCCTTTCTTTCCCATGACGACTAGGAACAGGCAAATCCAAAATTTCACTTCGAATTTCGGACCTCAACATCCTGCTGCTCATGGTGTTTCACGATCAGTATTGGAAATGAACGGAGAAGTGGTGGAACGTGCGGAACCACATATTGGATTACTCCAGTGCGGCACGAAGCCGCTGACGCCGAGTCGGCTCCTATGCCGCTAGCTATGCCCTGCTTGGTCCCCCGGCACGGTGAAGGTTCCGTAGCGCGTCATGAGCACCGGGCTAAGTGGCGGTTGAGCAACTCAAGGGAACCGCCCTACCTTACTACAACATAGGGACAGAAGGGAGAAGGTTGTGAAGGTGGCCTCGTTATCCACACCTCCGGTCAGATGAATGGAGGACCGACCGACCCGGGTTTTCATGAGCGTTGGCGGGTCCTGGAGTGCCTGTCAAGGGCGCTAGCGCATACCCCGGGGTGATCATCACCACCTGCACCTCACATCTCGGCACAGTGGAACGTGTAACCCGCCTGCTGTCCCATTCAACTACATTTGTTCCTGTAATCCATATCCTAACAAAACGCAGCAGCGAGGGACAATCCGCCCATACAGCTAGCGGGGAGGATGGCACTACTGGCAAAGACCGTCTGGCGAAAAGGCCGCAGGCGCGAAGCGTGGTAGGCCTGCGCCGGGAGAGCATAGCATAGGGAGGAAAGGGAGCCCGGACGGTGGAATAGCCAGGGGAGGCCGGGTCATTTGACGGAAATGGAAGGCTTTTACCCCTCAACGAGAAAGAAGGCCCTATGGAGTAAAGGGAAATGCATGAATTCTTGGAAAAAGAGGGAGCGAGCCTATATAAAAAATGGTTGAAAGCAAGCCAATTCAATGAATAGATAGAGTCAACGGTACGACAGACAGCGCTGCCTACACGCGAATTAGCTTCCGAGGTCGAGCAGTCTCAATTTCACTACCGGATTTTCGAATGAATGCTGGGCTGGGCCACCTCGAATGGCGTGAGCCGCATGCGGGGAGACCCGCACGTACGGTTTTTAGGGGGATCTGGTCGAAAGACCGGCCGGCGCCCACCCGACTAGAGGGACTGAGAAATTAATAGAGTACAAAACTTATCTTCAAGCTTTACCTTATTCTGATCGTTTAGAGGGCGATCGCGGAGTCACTGAATGAAGTCCTCCGTTTCTTTCGGAGGTGCTGACCTGCAGCGAGGCAGAGATGACTAAGTGACATATGGAATATGGCGACGACAACAGCATGTCGTAGAAGGAGATAACAGGTGGAGCCAACGACCCACTAAGACTAACGTATCTACAACTACATCCCCGAGCGGCAGTCAAACGGAGGCGTGAATGCAAGATGCCAGCGGAACGGAATGATCGGCCGGACAGAGGCTAGGGCTGCTTCCTTCCCACCGCGTCCTTCCTTGTGTGTCGGAGATATAAAGCGAGTGCACCGGAAAAGAAGGGGAACTGGGTCGATCTATTCTATGGCGAAGCATCCGAAGCATAACTGCACACTCACACGATCTTTGCCGAGAGATAGGAGCATTCGGTGGAACCGGTGAACTACACTTGCTTCTGGATAGATGTGTGGGACAGAGGGCTCGTGGTACCTTCTGCCCACCCTTCCTCCTCTGCTTTGAGAACCGTGTGAACGGAGAGTGGGCAGAAGGGAAGGAGGTCCTCATACGGAGTCGCTCGCACACTTACTTGAGCAGTGCGGGAGACTGGGGAATGGGTCGAGTAAACTCCCCTGGGCCGGAAAAATAACAGACGAAGCTTTACAAGGATAGGGCTTTGATTTGATTGGTATTGATTTTTTCTTACTGATAGGAAAGGACGGCGCCTGGGTATGTTATAGAAAGGGAAGGCGGAGGTAGTACTTCGAATGGCGAAGAGAGGCGGCTCGGCAGGTAAGGAATGGGAAATCGTCAAGGATGACTTCTTTGTTGGCGAAACGAAGGTCGCGCTAGCGCCAGTGATTCTCTGAGCCGGTCTGGATTTCCAACGCCTCGGGAAACTGGTCGAGATAGATGACAGCACCTTTTTCCTCTCTTCCTTACCGGGAGGGCAATCTTCTCTTATGGCCTTCACCTCCCGCCCGGCCCGGAAATAGAACCCAGCCCCCTTCTGATCCATTCATTTCTGCAAGCAGGCGCTCTCAAGAGCCCTTCTATTGCATAACCTACAAAAGCTATAAGCAAAGTACCAAAGTGGTTGCGGGAACGATACGCTTTGGTTACCGGCGAACGCTTCGAAAGGCGACCCGCTTTCAATACTAGTTCTTACCTTACGATGCCATTTTTCCAATATCATTAAATAGCATGGCCTGGGGCTAAGGTAACTCAAGTGGGAGAGCCGTGTTATGGGTGACCTTATTGCACGGTTCAGAGAGCACTTGTGTATGTGATGCAAGTGAACGTGTACGAAAAAGCTGTCGTAAAGTTTCGTTGTTCGTTCCGTCGTCGACCCTATCTATGTTTCTACGATGGCCCAAGAACACGCTCATTCTTCAGCCGTAGAGAAACTTTTGAATTGCGAGGTACCATTACGAGCTCAATATATACGAGTGTTATTCCGTGAAATAACTCGAATTTCAAATCATTCACTTGCTTTAACTACTCATGCTATGGATGTGGGAGCATCAACTCCGTTCCTGTGGGCTTTTGAGGAGCGGGAGAAATTGTTGGAATTCTATGAAAGAGTCTCGGGAGCCAGGATGCATGCCAGTTTCATACGACCAGGTGGAGTGGCACAAGATCTGCCTCTTGGCTTATGTCGAGATATTGATTCCTCCACACAACAATTTGCTTCTCGTATCGACGAATTAGAAGAGATGTCAACCGGCAACCGTATCTGGAAACAACGATTAGTGGATATTGGTACTGTCACTGCACAGCAAGCAAAGGATTGGGGATTCAGTGGTGTAATGTTAAGAGGTCGTGCGACATGAAGACATTGATAGCAATATGGGGGAAGTTCCCATCAGGCAACAAAGGTTCCGCCTGACCCTACTTAAGCATGCATATTATGTCAGTGAAGACTTGGTGTGAAGCCTTGGAGCTTACGTTAAAAGAGCAAAAGGC
>Ga0157360_1000366_pt1 | contig 17478 bp, 13 predicted proteins | sample AttlaeALBM1_FD_111483 | JGI IMG/M metagenome (GOLD analysis project Ga0157360, IMG submission 111483) | Fungus gardens microbial communities from leaf cutter ant in Ribeirão Preto, State of São Paulo, Brazil - Atta laevigata ALBM1 | ecosystem: Host-associated > Fungi > Mycelium > Unclassified ... | reverse complement strand
GCGCGTTCCCAAACTGAGCTGCCTCCCTCTCGTGCTTGAGAACGGTCTGACCTTTCACGATGCGGCGGCGGGCAAATCTCGTCCGGACGGCACGCCCCTTGATCCGTTCCGCCGGGCGATGATTCAGAACTGGCTCGACACACTCAAAGAGAGGATCAGCGAGGCCGGCATCGGGGACTGGCTTCCATAAGCGGTAGCGAGCTGCGACCTTCACAGCTTGTCGAAGGCCTGCATCGCACAGGCTTCGAACTAGCAGAAACCGCGCGGCTGGAAGGACTGGATTAATTCAGCCCTTTCGGACGCATGATCGTCGTCATGCGTAATTCACTCGATACTTATGCCGCGCTATCCCAGCTCGCTCTGGAGCAGGTGGCAGGAATGGACCAATTATCGCCCATTTCCGATCCGTTAAATCGCCTCGAGCCATACCTGTTCCCCCAGCGCCTTATCCAGCAGGTACGAAATGGGTCAAATCTTAAGCAGACCCTAGACGCCCTTCCTCAACGCGACCTGTTTTGAATAATATTTTCGATACAATCTTCTGACTCGCTGAAACGATAGATAACCCATGCGGTTATCTGTTTTTGCTCCTAGGAATTGTGAAACTTCTAGTTGAATAGGAATATTTTATGGACTAAGTCATATGGACCAGATTAGGGAAAAACCATGCGAACGGTTAACATTCATGAAGCCAAGACGCATCTGTCGAAGCTGATTGAAGATGCCCAGAAGGGCGAGAGCTTTATCATTGCCAAATCCGGCAAACCGATCGCGCGGGTCAGTCCGATTTCTGCTCCTGAAGGCGCTGCGAAGAAACGTCTGGGGTTCATGGCGGGCCAGATCCAAGTGCCCGATGATTTTGATCAGATGGATCAAGACAGCATCACCACGCTCTTCGATGGTCCAGCATGAAGCTTCTGCTCGATACCCATCTCCTGCTCTGGGCTGCAGGTGCCCCGGATAGGCTTTCCGCAGAAGCCCGGTCCCTTTTGTCTGATCCCGATCATATTCTCGTTTTCAGTGCTGCCAGCCTATGGGAGATCGCCATCAAGGCCGGGCTGGGACGCGCTGACTTCAAGGTCGATCCCCATCTGCTTCGACGCGGTCTGATTGAGAACGACTACGAGGAACTGCCGATTACGAGCCGACATGCTGTGGCCGTGTCAGGCCTGCCCGAAATCCACCGCGATCCGTTTGACCGTATTCTGGTCGCACAGGCCCTTGTGGAGGGCCTGACACTCCTGACCCACGATCCTCTCGTGCAAGCCTATCTAGGGCCCGTAAAAGCGGTCTGATAGGGTGTCTGGCTTGCGGGTGTCTCCCGGTTATGCGTGGGCAGTATCTTATCTTTGCTTCGAATGAGGTGGGTAACATGGTGCCGGATGCTGAAAGACCGAGCGAGATCAGGCCCTTCTCCCTTCACGCAGCGGTCCTTTCGACACTGGTATGCGGGGGGCTTGGCTGGATCGGAATCGTGTTCCTTCAGAAGCGCAATTTTCTGTCTGTTCTGATGGGGTCTCCGCTGGGAGGCAGCCAGATTGTCCCGATCCTTGCAGGGTTCCTCTATGGCAGCGTTTTTGGATTACTGGCGTGGCTCATGGTGAGGCAACCGTTCATGATGGGCGTCACCAGGCGCTATGTCGCTCTGACTTCGGCGATAAGGGGATTGCCTACAATCGTCGTGGTCTCGCTGTTTGCCGGGGTTGGGGAGGAAGTGCTGTTCCGGGGTGCCCTGCAATACTGGCTCGGCGTGATCGGTACCGCGTTCCTGTTCGTTCTGGTTCATGGCTATTTCAGCCTCACGGAGTGGCGGCTTAGCCTGTATGGGCTATTCCTCTTTCTCGGCATGATCCCTCTGGGACTGGCTGCGTCCCACTGGGGATTGATCGGGCCGATCGTGGCCCATGCCGTCACCGATGTCGTTCTGTTCAGCGCGTTCGCTGCCATGAGGCAGACAGATACGGATCGTCAGTTACCCGTTATCTGACGTCGGGCATCTGGTGACGACCTGGCTGATGGGTGTGGCCCGTTCCGTGTGGGAAGCGGCCGGACATCGTGTGCGGGGGGCGGCGCTCTCGGGGATTGCGGCAGAAGGGCTGGAGGCAGGATCGGGGATCGAGAGCCGGACGCTGTCCTCGCTGGAGCGGGGTTGGGCGGCGGGTGTGGATCTGCTGGCACGTGGTGATGTGCTGGTGGTCGATGAGGCCGGGATGGTGGGGTCGCGCCAGATGGCGCATGTGCTATCTGCCGTACAGGATGCCGGGGCCAAGCTGGTTCTGGTGGGTGATCCCGAGCAGCTGCAGGCGATCGAGGCCGGGGCGGCGTTCCGGGCTGTGGCCGAGCGTGTGGGATCGGTGGAGATCACCAGCGTGCGTCGTCAGGGCGCGGGGTGGCAGCAGGAGGCGACGAAGGAGCTGGCGACGGGGCGCACGGGTGCTGCGCTGGATCGCTATGAGGCGGCGGGGATGGTGCGGGGGCATGACACGCTGGAGGCGGCGCGTGCAGCCGTTGTGGCGTCCTGGCGGGCGGGAGGCGGAGCAACTTCAGGTTGCCGTCAGATCATGCTGGCGCATCGGCGGGTGGATGTGCGGGCTCTGAACGAGGCGACGCGGTCCCTGCTTCTGGAAGAAGGGGAGCTGGATCGGGAGCGGGAATTGTCCGTGATGACGAGACAGGGAGAGCGCGTGTTTGCGCCGGGGGATCGGGTGTATTTCCTGCGCAATGATCGTGGGCTCGGGGTGAAGAACGGGACGCTGGGGACGATCTGCGGTCTGTCGGGTGATGATGAGGTCGGGGTTGTGGTCTCGGTCCGGCTGGACGGGACGCGTGCGGGTGATGGGGGGCGTGTCGTATCCGTGTCGCTGCGCGCGTATGACGCGCTGGATCATGGTTATGCGGCGACCCTTCACAAGGCGCAGGGTGTGACGGTGGATCGGGCGCATGTGCTGGCTACGGGCAGCATGGACCGTCATGGCGCCTATGTGGCGCTGTCTCGGCATCGCGAGGCCGTGTCGGTTCACTGGGCGCGTGACGATGTCGGGGATCGGGACGGGCTGGTGCGGCGTCTGTCGCGCGAGCGGCTCAAGGATACCACGCTGGATTACCCTCAGGGGCCGGATGGTGGTCGAGAGAGTTCGGAGGGAGCGGCGCAGGTTTATGCGCGCAGGCGTGGGCTCGGCGTGCCGGAAAGCCGGATCGTGCTGCCGGAGGTGGGGGAGGATCCGTTTGCGGGGCTGGATCTGGGGGTTGCCGCGAGAGGGCAGGATGACGCCTTTGCCTCACTGCGTCTCAATCCCGATCGTCGGCTGCCTGTTGCCGCATCTGATCCACAGGACATGCTTGAGCGGGCGGTTGCCCGGTATGCGCAGGCCTTTCTGGCTGTCGGGCGGATGCATGAGGCGCGGCTCCCTGTCCTGACGCATCAGGAGCAGTCGCTCGATAGAGCGACGAAGGCTCTGGAGCGTGTGCGTCCGGGGGCCATTGATGATCTGCTCATGGCCCTGCGGCATGAGGCCGATGCGCGTGGCGCGCTTCTGACCCTGGAGGGGGCCGAGCGTGGTGCGGTTCTGACGCGGGCGATCCTGCAGGAGGCCAGGATACGGCGATCTCCCGGATTGCGGGCGCAGCGTTTCATGCGGGTCTGGGAGGGGCTTGAGACTGCTCAGGCGCGGGATGAGGCGCTGGCCCGGCTCGGGAAGGATGCAGAGATGCGTGCGCTTTTGCGGCGCAAGGGGGCGTCATTCGGGGTGACGCCGGGGTCGGTGCTGGATCTGTCGATCCGGGCGCTCGATGTGCCCAAGAAACCTGCGCCGCATCTGGGGCATGAGCGCAGGCCTGAGGCAGAGCCCGAACCGAAGCGTGACACAGGCTGGAGCAGAGGGCGGTAGAATGAGCGGTAATGCAGCACAGGCATTCGATGATCTGCGGGCCGAGGTCTCGGTCCTGCGTAAATCGGTGGAGCGTCTGCCCGAGGACTGGCGCGATGCCATGCCGCCGGATACGAGCCTCGATCTGGGGCAGGTCAAGCGCGCGATCGGCGTGATCGAGCAGCGTCTTGGGGAGATCGAGGGGCGCGCGGTGTTGCGGATGTCTCCGGCCGATTTCCGGGGCGGGATCGAGCGGGTGGTCAGCGACAGGCTGGAGGGGGCTCTGTCCGGGATCGGCGTGGTTGAGAAGGAATTAGCGGCGGAGAGTGAGGCTCTGCGTTCTGTCCTGCCTCAGCTGCGTGAGGCGGTGCGGCAGAAGAGGCTGCTCGGGGTCCTGTTCGGTGTGGGGATTCTGGTTGGGGTTATGGCCCCTGTTGCGCTGCTGGCCTGCATGCCCGTCTGGGTGCGTCAGGATCTGGCCATACACTCATTGCCGGGCACAGGAACCGATGTGGGGGCTGGGATCATGCAGCGGGCGGATCCGACAACATGGCAGGACATACTGAACCGGTACAACTTCGTTGACCGCCACAGGGACGAGATTGATCAGTGCAGAAAATACGCTGCGGAAGATAAGGACAATGATCGTTACTGCAGCTTCCTCTACAAAAAAGGGGAAAGCTATTGAAGGGGGGATGGGTATTCAGGCCCTGAGAATGGTCACACTGCTCCATAGGAGCTCAGCTTGTCGGTGATCATGCGACCGGGGCGCAGCTTTTGCTGTTTCCGCAACTGTGTCAGAAGAAGCCTTGCTGTTTTGGTATTCCGGCGGGTCTGCAGGATTTCATCGAGAACATGGCCGTCATGATCGATTGCCCACCACAGTCAGGGAGGCTTACCACGGATCACGATCCGTACCTCGTCCAGGTGTCAGATATCATCCGGTCCTGCTGTTTTGCGATGCAGGGAGCGAGCGTAAGCTGCGCGGAACTTCAGGCTCCATCGATGGATCGTCTCATATGAAACGACAATGCCCTGCTCGATCAGTATCTCCTCCACAAGATGAAAGCTCAGAGAGAAGTGGAAGGAGAGCCACACAGCATGAGCGATCAGCTCACGAGGGAAACGATGTCATTTGTAGCTCACGCACGGCGCTCTCATCATCCACGTTTAACACGCAGCAGTTGACGTGACATCACCGTCAGAAAGGCCGTCGTAGCTAAGGATTATGGCATGGAGAAAAGTTTTGCGTTCCTCACCGTGCGCTATGCCATGCCGTTTTTATGTTCTGAAGCGGCTCGGTCTTTCGGGCGACGCAGCTAAGCTGCCGGCCCGGAGTCAGTAGATCGTTGCTGTCAATCGGGCCGAGACCGATGCGGTTTTGGAGAAAACTGATTTTGCAACGTAAGTATCAGTGTGGTTGGGGTCAGTAAGGATAAATATGGCAAAGCTTGAAGAAATTCGGAATGGCGCGTCGGTGCGCGGCATTGCTTCACCCCAAGCGGCTCAGATTCTGTCCGTTGACTGGATCGGCGATCAGGCGATCAACGTTGTTTACCGCGACCTGAACGGTGCCGTGGCGGAAGCCGTGCTCTATCGCGATGACGAGTACCGGCTCGAAGTCGAGGTTAACGGGCGGCCTTGGTCTTTCGACGGCGATGGTGCGCTGCTTCGGCTAGTGACTGAGGCCAACCGGATCAAGCTCGCCCATTTTTTCGATCCCTATCTGGCGATTCACACGAGTCTGGTCGATCCGCTGCCGCATCAGATCTCGGCCGTCTATGGAGATATGCTGCCGCGCCAGCCACTACGCTTCCTGCTGGCCGACGATCCCGGGGCGGGCAAGACGATCATGGCCGGCCTGCTGATCAAGGAGTTGATCGCGCGCAGTGATCTCGAGCGCTGTCTTGTGGTGGCGCCGGGCAGCCTGGTGGAGCAATGGCAGGACGAGCTGGGTCAGAAGTTCAACCTCGAATTCGACATCCTAACCCGGGACATGATCGAGACGTCACGGTCAGGTAATCCGTTCGAGGATCGAAATCGGTTGATTATTCGTCTCGATGTCCTCGCTCGGAATGAAGAGTTGCAGGAAAAGCTGGCGAGCGCCCGTGAGTGGGATCTCATCATCTGCGATGAAGCGCATCGTATGTCGGCAACGTATTTTGGCGGCGACGTCAAATACACCAAGCGCTACCAGGTCGGTCAGAAGCTCGGCGAAGCGTGTCGCCATCTTCTGCTGATGTCGGCCACGCCGCACAACGGAAAGGAGGAGGATTTTCAACTTTTCATGGCGCTCCTCGACGGGGACCGTTTTGAAGGACGCTTCCGCGACGGCGTTCACTACGCCGACACCGCCGACATGATGCGCCGCCTCACCAAGGAGGAACTGCTCCGCTTTGACGGTCGCCCCCTGTTTCCAGAACGCCGGGCGTATACCGTCAAATATCAGCTCTCCGAGATGGAGGCGGCGCTCTATACCGCCGTCACCGAGTATGTGCGAACCGAGATGAACCGGGTGCAGCGCTTCGCCGACGGCGACGGTAAGAAGCGTAACAATGTCGGCTTCGCCCTGCAGATTCTCCAGCGGCGCCTCGCCTCGTCGCCAGCGGCGATCTACCAGTCGCTCAAGCGCCGGCGCGAGCGGCTTGAAAACGAGCTCGGGGAGGCGCGCCTTGCCGCCAAGGGTCGTCGTGCGGGCTTTGGCGCGCCGGACGTCAACGCCGACATCCTCAAGAATATCGAGGAATATGGTCAGGACGAGATTGACGACCTCGAAGACTTGGTTGCGACTGGTGCGACGACTGCAGAAACGGTTGAGCAGCTCGCGCTCGAAGTTGAGACGCTCAAAGGCCTAGAGACCATGGCGCTAGGGGTCCTGCGTTCCGGCCTCGACGCCAAGTGGACGCAGCTCAATCGTATCCTCGACGATGACCACATGGTTGATGCCGACGGTAATCGCCGCAAGCTGATCATCTTCACCGAGCCAAAGGACACGCTCCATTATCTGGTCGACAAGGTCCGCGCCCGGATCGGCAATCCTGATGCGGTTGATGTGATTCACGGCGGCGTGTCGCGGGAAGAGCGGCGCAAGGTCATCGAGCGGTTCATGCAGGACCGCGACATGCTGGTGCTGATTGCCAACGACGCAGCCGGCGAAGGTGTGAACCTTCAGCGCGGCCACCTCATGGTAAACTACGACCTGCCCTGGAATCCCAACAAGATCGAACAGCGTTTTGGCCGCATCCATAGGATCGGCCAAACCGAAGTCTGCCACCTGTGGAACCTCGTCGCGGCCGATACCCGCGAAGGCGAGGTATACGCGCGGCTTCTCGAGAAGCTCGAGGCGGCCCGGGAAGCCTTGGGCGGCCGGGTTTATGATGTCTTGGGCGAACTTTTCGAGGGTGTGGCGCTTAAGGAGCTCCTGTTTCAGGCCATCCAGTATGGCGAGCAGGAAGACGTCAAAGCCAGGCTTTTCCGACAGGTCGATGGCGCGGTCGATCAAGGGCACCTGCTTGAGTTGCTTCAGCGGCGTGCGTTGACGAATGAAACCATGCCCGAGGCCAAGGTCGAAGAGTTGCGGTTGGAAATGGAGCGCGCCGAGGCTCAGCGGCTGCAACCGCACCATGTTCAAAGCTTCTTCGTTGAAGCTTTCCAGCATCTGGGCGGAAAGATGAAGCGCCGGGAAGAGGGGCGTTGGGAGATCACTCATGTCCCGGTCCGGATCCGCGAGCGGGATCGCCAGATCGGCATCGGCGCACCGATCCAGAAGAAGTATGAGCGCGTCTGTTTCGAAAAGGGTCGGATCAACCAGCAACCGGTCGCGACATTTGTGTGCCCGGGTCATCCATTGCTCGAAGCGGTGATCAGCATCGTGCGCGAGCAATATGAGCAGATTATGCGTCAGGGCGCGATCTTGGTCGACGACCTTGATGCAGGGACTGACCTGTCTGCGGTCTTCCTTCTTGAGCACAGCATTCAGGACGGCCTGGCGACCAGCGCGGGCAAGCCGCATGTGGTGTCGCAGAAGCTTCAATTCGCCTCAATCAACAAGGCCGGGCAGGCGGTCAACGCCGGTATCGCGCCGCACCTCAACTTGCGCCCTGCCACTCCTGAGGAGATCGCCAGCGTGCAGGATATGCTCCATGAGGACTGGCTGACGACTGAACTGGAAAAGACGGCTGTGCGGTTCGCCACTGTCGAGCTGGCGCAGGCGCATGTGGCCGAGATTAAAGCGCGCCGCTTGCCCGAGATCGAGAAGGTTGAGCGCGAGGTGCGCGCCCGTCTCAGGAAAGAGATCAACTACTGGGACTCGCGAGCTTTCGAACTGAAAGAAGAAGAGAGGGCGGGTAAGAAGACGCGCTTGAGTTGGCAAAACGCCCAGCGGCGCGCTGAAGACCTCGCCGAGCGCCAGAAGCGACGCATGGATCAGCTCGAACAAGAACGGTTCATTTCATCGCAGCCCCCGAAGGTTCGGGGCGGGATGGTTGTTGTCCCACGTGGCCTTCTCGACGCGCGTGCCATGCCGAGCGCAGCTCCTGCCGAGGGAGCGCCACCCCCGTTCTCGGTCGACGCTGAAGCGCGCAGCGTTATCGAGCTAGCTGCGATGGACGCGGTAATCGCGACTGAGCGGGCGCTCGGCAATGTGCCTAGCGACGTGTCGGCGCAAAAAGTCGGATACGATATCGCATCCTATGATCCACGTACCAAAAACCTGCGGTTTATCGAGGTAAAGGGGCGGGTTCATGGCGCGGATAGCGTGATGATTACTCGCCAGGAGGTAATCACGTCGCTCCATGAACCGGACAAGTACATCCTCGCCATTGTGCGGGTCGAAGGCGGAGTTGCGCGTGACACGCGTTACGTTCACGGTGCGCTTTCAGATCACGAGCCGTCGTTCGAGCAAACAGCCATTCAGTTTCATCTGGCGCGTTTGATGGAGCGGGCGGTGGCACCACGCTGATCCCGAAACGTGATCGCGTGGCAAGGCCCGTTGCGGCCTCGGTTTATTTTCAGCCGATCAAGGACCCCATAGCCAAACGCTGGAACCAGCTCGAAGCCGACTTCGAACTGGCTCTCCCATGACATCAACCTTTCAAACAAGTGCAGCGCCTGCGTCATATCCTCTCAAAGTTGCTGCAGGATGATCAGTTTGTCCTAGTAGGCTCGCTTCCATCTCACCTCGAAACCGGAATTAATTGAATAATTATGTCTGAAATAAAGTATAAAAAGAAGCTGATCGAAGTCGCGATTCCGCTTGAGGCTATTAACGCTGCTTCTGCTCGCGAGAAGTCGATCCGCCATGGGCATCCCTCTACGCTGCATCTCTGGTGGGCGCGGCGGCCTTTGGCGGCCTGTCGTGCCGTATTGTTCGCGCAGCTTGTTGATGATCCGTCCAGTGATCCTGAGAATTTCCCTACTGCTGAGGATCAGGATGTTGAGCGCAAGCGGCTGTTTGCGATTATCGAGGATCTTGTGAAGTGGGAGAACTCGACGAACGAGGAGGTGCTGGAAAGGGCCCGCGCTGAAATCCGCCGTAGCTGCGGTGGTGAGCTCCCGCCGGTCTATGATCCTTTTTCCGGCGGCGGGTCGATCCCACTTGAAGCGCAGCGTCTTGGTTTGCCTGCCTATGGATCGGACCTGAACCCGGTCGCAGTTATGATTGGCAAGGCGATGATCGAGATTCCGCCGAAGTTCAAGGACATGGAGCCTATCCATCCGGGGATCAAAAATCGGCAGTTCTACCGGAATGCCGAAGGACTTGCAGAGGACGTCAAATATTATGGTGAATGGATGCGTGAAAGGGCGTTCGAGCGCATAGGGCATCTTTATCCGCAAGTGGATCTGCCGAAGGAGCAAGGAGGAGGCAAGGCGACTGTCATCGCCTGGATTTGGGCGAGGACCGTGCCTAGCCCGGACCCTGCCTTCGCGGATGTGCAAGTGCCGTTGATTGCGAGCTTTTTGCTGAGCTCGAAAGAGGGCAAAGAAGTCTGGATCCAGCCAATCGTCGACAAGCAGGCGAAAGTGATCTCGTACCGTATAATGCATGGTGGAACAGAGACTGAGATTGCGAGAGCAAAAAAAGGCACGAAAGAGGCGCGAGCAAATTTTTACTGCCTCATGTCGGGCTCTGCTATCACAGGTGGCTATATAAAAGCGGCAGGTAAAGCAGGAAAATTGAAGCAGACGCTTTTAGCGATTGTTGCTGAGGGGAAAGGTGGTCGACGTTACGTAGCGCCTAACGAGTTGCACAGAGCCACAGCGTTGGCCCCCGAAGCGACGGCAATCGCAACGTTGGCGCGGGAGACTTTCTTGTCTGGTGAGACGCCGGCGCGACTCACTGGTGGAACCTGTCATGCCTATGGTCTTGATCAATGGGGGAAACTGTTCACCGATCGGCAATTGGTGGCTTTGAACACGTTTAGCGATCTCGTGCACGAGGTGCGGGCACAGATCGAGATCGATGCGCGTAGTTCTGCCCTCACGGCAGACACTACCCCGCTGCGTGACGATGGCAGAGGTGCGAAGGCCTATGCCGAGGCTTTAAGTGTATACTTATCCTTTGCAATATCAAAGCTTACAAATTTGGGCTCAACGGTAACCAGTTGGATGAGTGATAGAGGAGCACTGCGTGAGACCTTTGCTCGACAAGCCATACCAATGGTGTGGGATTTTGCTGAAGTTAACTTTTTTTCAGACTCTGGGGGAAATTGGTCAACTCCTGTTGCAAAAATCAGCATGGCGATTGCTGATTTTCCTGCATATGGATTTGGTTCACTGAAACAAGTTAATGCAGGAGAGGTGTCTTTTCGAGATCGATCAGTCATATCGTCCGATCCTCCATATTATGACAACATAGGGTATGCAGACTTATCAGATTTTTTTTTCTGCTGGTTGAAGCCGAACTTGAAAGATATTTACCCAAGTTTGTTTAGCGTGTTGTCCACGCCGAAAATGGAGGAGTTGGTTGCGACTCCTTACCGACATGGAGGTGTGAACGCGGCAGAAAAATTTTTCCTGAATGGGATGACAAAGGCAATTTCTCGAATTTCTGATGGTGCTTCGGCGGAATTCCCATCGACGATATATTACGCGTTTAAGCAATCTGAGGTTGAGAAAGAAGGAATAAGTTCGACGGGATGGGCAACTTTCCTGCAAGCAGTTATGTTAGCCGGCTTTGCCGTGACGGGTACCTGGCCTATTCGTACGGAAAGCCCCGGGCGGTTAATAGCAAAGGGGACTAATGCCCTTGCAAACTCAGTGGTGCTGGTCTGTAGGAAAAAAGCGCTCTCAGCTGAGGTTGTTACTCGTGCGGAATTTATTCGTGCGTTAAAACGGGAATTACCGCCAGCGATCGCTGATCTTCAAGCGGCTAATATTGCGCCGGCCGACATGCCTCAGTCTGCCATCGGGCCTGGCATAGGTGTATTTTCGCGTTACAAAGCTGTTCTCGAGGCTGACGATAGCTCAATGAGCGTCAAAACGGCGCTCCAGCTCATAAATCGGGAGCTCGATGAGTATCTCGGAGGCATTCAGGGTGAGTTCGACGCGGATACGCGGTTTGCCATCACGTGGTTTGAGCAGAATGGAAATGCCAAAGGGGAATACGGAGTTGCCGATAGCGTCGCTCGAGCACGGGGGATCTCGGTCGAGAGCGTGAAGCATGCGGGTATAATCAAAAGTTCTGCTGGAAAAGTATGGATTCTTACGCGAGATGAGCTTGCAGAAGATTGGAGTCCTGCGGACGACGATCATATTACTGTATGGGAATGCTTGCAGTATCTGGTTCGGACACATGAGAAGGAAGGCATTTCTCACGCTGCTGCCGTACTCATGAAGAAGCTCCAACGGCATGCCGATGCGGTTAAGGACCTTGCCTATTGCCTCTACGATATAAGTGCCAACAAGCGAAAGGACGCAAAGGAAGCGACGGCTTATAATGCTCTGATTGCTGATTGGGCAGAGCTGACAATAGCTGCGGCCCAGATCCATGATACGCGCGGCGATGTTCAGAGCCGGCTGGACATCTGAAGGGGGGGGGCGGAACATGGCGAAAAGTACGCGTCAGTATGTGTTCGAAGGAATGGAGTTGTTGCCGGCAGCGCTGATTCCCTTTGTTGAAAAGCGGCTTGAAACCTCGCTCAAGGGATATTGGCAGGTTCAGGTTCTGGAGAAACTGCCGGGTCTGCGACCCAATAATAGCGGCGCAGTTGGGTGGGACCAGGCAGCGCTGTTTAACGTCATGGACCGCTTCTGGGGCGAGGCGTTCAAGGGCGTTCTTGGCCGCGCTGAACGGTCGCTGGTCAATGAGCTGGGCGATGTCCGCAATAAGCTCTCGCATAACGAGACCTTCTCATATGACGACGCAGAGCGTGCCCTTGATTCTATGCGGCGCCTGATGGAGGCGATCAGCGCAGGAGAGGTGGCTGAGCAGCTCGCCAAGATGCGCGATACCATTTTGCGGACCAAGTTCACTGAGCTGCAGCGCAATGAGGAGCGGCGGAAAAGCCAGCGTTTGGAGATTTCGGTCGAGACGGTAGCGGGTATACTGCCGTGGCGTGAGGTTATCGAGCCGCACACTGATGTTGCGACGGGTGAGTTCCAGCAGGCCGAGTTCGCGGCCGATCTTGCTAAGGTTCATTCAGGAAGTGCGCCGTCGGAGTATCGCGATCCGCATCAGTTCTTTAGTCGAACGTACCTGACTGAGGGCTTGAGCACGTTGCTAGTTGGCGCTGCGAAGCGCCTTTCGGGCAGCGGCGGCGACCCTGTAGTCGAGCTGCAGACCAATTTCGGCGGCGGCAAGACGCACTCTATGCTTGCGCTTTATCATATGGCGGGACCGACGCCCGTTCAGGATCTTTCGGGGCTGGACCAGCTTCTGGAGCGGCAAGGGCTAAGTGTCCCGAATTTTGTCCGGAGGGCCGTGCTTGTTGGCACGTCGCGTGGACCCCAGGATGTGCTTCACGCTGAGGGCGGGCACAAGATCCGCACGACTTGGGGCGAGCTGGCGTGGCAGCTTGGTGGCGCAGATGCTTTCGCGATGGTTGCCGAGAATGACGCGAGCGGTATTGCGCCAGGTTCGAATTTGCTTGAGGCGCTGTTCAAGAAGCACGCGCCTTGCCTAATTCTAATCGACGAATGGGTCGCTTATCTGCGGCAGATCTACAAGGTCGAAGGTCTGCCGTCCGGGTCTTTTGATGCAAACCTGTCCTTCGTCCAGTCTTTGACGGAGGCGGTGAAAGCAAGCCCAGGCACCTTGCTCGTGGCGTCCTTGCCAGCTTCGCAGATTGAGGTTGGGGGTGATGGCGGCCAAGAAGCTTTGGCGCGTCTCAAGCAGACCTTCAGCCGTGTTGAATCGTCTTGGCGTCCAGCAAGTCAGGAGGAGAGTTATGAAATTGTTCGACGACGCCTGTTCAAGGACGTTCCTGGCGATAAATTCCATCATCGCGACAATACGCTGAAGCAGTTCGCCAAACTCTATCGGGAAAACACGAACGACTTTCCTCAAGGCTGCGCGGACGAAGACTACCGGAGAAAGCTCGAGAAGGCTTACCCGATTCATCCTGAGCTGTTTGACCAGCTCTACACGAGCTGGGGTTCGCTTGAGAAATTTCAGCGAACACGCGGCGTGCTTCGTCTCATGGCGCAGGCTATTCATGAATTATGGATGAGCGCTGATCCGTCGGTGATGATCATGCCTGGCAGCATTGCTGTAAGCTCGCCTCGCGTGGAGCCGGAGCTGCTTCACTATCTCGATGTGAGTTGGCAGGCGATCATAGCCGGTGATGTTGATGGTACGACATCCACGCCCTACAAGATCGATCAATCGGCGCCCAATCTGAACAAATATTCAGCTACACGGCGTATTGCTCGTGCGATTTTCATGGGGACCGCACCCACGGCCCAGCAGTTGAACACCGGGCTTGACGATAAGCAGATCAATCTCGGTGTTGTTCAGCCTGGCGAACGTCCTGCGATCTTCGGCGATGCTCTTCGGCGGATGACGAACCAAGCCAAGTTCATGCATACCGATCTTGGCCGCTATTGGTACTCGATGTCTGCAAGTCTCAACCGCATTGCGGCTGATAAGGCTGCTCAGGTTGAGCCAGCGCTCGTTGATGTTACGGTTGACGCAGAGCTTGCAAAATATGTGAACGGTTTGGCGGATCGTGGGCATTTTGATGCGGTTCAGGTCGCACCAGCTTCGTCGGCTGAGGTGCCGGATGAGGCCGGCGGCGTGCGTGCGGTTATTCTTGGTGTTGCCCACCCACACAATGGGCGCGATGGCTCCGATGCGCTGGTGGAGGCAAAGGATATTCTCACACAGCGTGGCAGCACGCCGCGCGTCTATCGCAATATGCTGGTGTTCATTGCCGCCGAAAGTCGCCAGCTTGACCATGTGAAGGAGGCGGTGCGCGCCGCGATTGCCTGGGGGGAAATAGTCCAGGATACTGAGCGGCTAAACCTGACACAGAGCGATAGTGCGCTTGCCAAGTCACGTCAGGCCGAGGCAGTCGACACGATGAAGACGCGTCTCAAGGAGGCGTGGTGCTATCTGCATTATGCACATCAGGAAAACGCCGCCGCAGATTGGCAGTGGGCTTCGGGAAAAATTTCTGTTCAGGACGGTTTGCTTGCTCGAGCCAGTAAAAAACTGGTGGCGGAAGAGGGGCTTCTTGCTGAGCTGGGACCAGCGCGGCTTGATCGAGATCTGCAGAAATACATCTGGAACGATAAGCCGCATCTGTTGCTCAAAGATTTGCGAGAATATCTGAATCGTTACATGTATCTTCCACGCATCAAAGGACAGGATGTTCTTGTAAAGGCAGTGAAGGTGGCGATTGGCGGCATGTTGCCGGGCCAATTTGCTTATGCTGAGCGCTGGGATGAGAAGACTGACACATATCATGGACTGGTCATCGAACGAGGCGAGAATGCGCCGGTGGTGATCGACAGTGATAGCGTCATCCTCAGGCCAGCCGTCGCTGAAGCGCATCGCCCGACAGCAGCGGACAGCAAAGACAGTCTCGGTTCCGGAGATGTCGGTGGAGAAAGAGAAAAACCGGGTTTCCCTGTTGCGGAGGGAAAGCCCTCTGCCCCCACAGCGGTAAAGAAGCCAACACGTTTCAACGGCGCGGTTCTGATTTCGCCGGAACGGCCGGCTCGGGACATCCATCAGATCGTTGAGGCGATCGTCGAGCAGCTCACGACGCTTCCGGACAGCATGGTGACGCTTCGGTTGGAGATTGATGCCGATGTGCCGTCTGGTCTGGACAGCGCAAAAGTACGGACCCTGATCGAAAACGCGAACACACTCGGCTTCATTGAAAAGTCAATCGAATAAGGAATGTGAGCCGCTATTGGGTTGATGGAGATGCGGTATCCCAGCCTCGTTTCATGCGAGGTTGGGATACTCGATACACTATCTTCGTGTACGGTACCGGAGCCTCCGCAGGAAGGGTTTGGGAGGATACACTATTACTAATAGTGTATCAGAGAACACGGCCCCGTCCGTCTGCCCGCTCCGACCTGCCCCCGAAAACGCTGCGATTGCGGTCGATCCTGCTGTCTTCCACCTAGCGCCCGTGATACAGTTCTCGCGGATAAATGCCCAGATCGCCCCAAAAGGCTCCGTCACGCCCCCTCACCCAGCTCAGTCTCTTCCCTGAAGAGGCCGATCTCGCGCGCATCGATGCCGCCGCCAATTGCTGGCGCTTCTACCGTCTCTCCTTGCAGGAAGATCTCTTCGGGGGCACCGCCCTCATTCGTCACTGGGGACGGATCGGCACAGGCGGCCAATTGCGTGTCGCGCTCTACCGTGATCGGGGAGCGGCCCAGGGCGCGCTTGAGGCTCTGCTCGGGCAGAAAGTGAAGCGGGGGTATCGGGCTCGGAGGGAACGGGTGTGAAACAGAAAGGGATGAGGGCTCTGCCCTCACACGCCCCCAGGGTCCCATTGCGGCAACGCGATAGGATGGGGCTGAAGGGGGCTCGGCCTCCTGCCCCTCGGATTGTTAAGGCAGCATCCGCTGGTGGGATGCAGCTCTTCGATCCAAAGGGGGCACGGAAATATCTGACCATTGCCGAGCGCGACCGTTTCCTGAAAGCAGCCGAGCTGGCACCGCGTGAGGCGCGGACCCTGTGCATGACCCTGGCCTGGTCGGGGTGTCGATTGTCCGAGGCTCTGGCCCTGACGGCCGATCGCGTCGATCTGGCAGCCGGGGTGCTGGTGTTCGAGACCCTGAAGAAGCGTCAGGCGGGGATCTACCGCGCCGTGCCTGTCCCCCCAGCCCTGCTCGATGCCCTCGATCTGGTTCATGGCCTGCGCGCGCTTCAGCGCAAGGGCGCACGTCATCAGGAGGCCCGTCTCTGGCCCTGGTCACGCATGACCGGCTGGCGGGCTGTGCATGCGGTCATGGAGGAAGCCGGGCTGTCCGGTGTGGCCGCGTCGCCCAAGGGGCTACGGCACGCTTTCGGGGTGGCAGCCGTGTCCAACGGTATTCCGCTCAATCTCGTGCAGAAATGGCTCGGTCATGCCCAGCTCTCTACCACCGCCATCTACGCCAATGCTTCAGGCTCAGAAGAGCAGGATATCGCTCGAAGAATGTGGGGATAGGTGAATTGGCACTGGCATGTTGAACGACGTTGACCACTCTTATCGCTTGGATGATGCCTGCACAGCGCGCGCGTCTCTTGATGTCTGTCTCAGTATAGATCAGCTTGAGAATATACCATGATGGATGTCGGGGGTATTATGCCGCAGACTGCTAGAATCTTTATAAATGGGCGCAGTCAAACCATGCGTCTCCCGGCATCTTTGCGATTTGAGGGTACCGAGATCTTTATCTACAGAGACGAAGTAACCGGTGATGTGAGCCTCTTCAGACGATTGGAGAGTTGGGTCGGCTTGTTCGCGGCCATCAAGGATGGTGGCGTGCCCAACGATTTCCTAGGCACTGAGGACAGATCTCAGCACGAGAAAGACCGTGATCCGTTTACAGGGATCACGCCATGAGCGCGGAATGTTTGAAGCCAACGCGGTCTGTTGGTGATGTCATGTCAACTACGGCCTAGTAGATGCATGCGATGAAGCTCTGGCGCTTGGCCTATATAAAATTCGTCTCGCCGGCGACCATGTTATTTGTCGTCGGGTAGAGGATCAGGCTGGATAGCCTCAAGGACTGTGACGTTGCGCGCATAGCTACTTCGCGTGCCTCGGCAAGTTTTGTGCGCACGGCACCGGAAAGATACTCGTCAGACGTCACCCATACCGGGCGGCTATTGGTCGAGCGGCTCGGCTCGAGGAAGATGCTGCTGCCCAGCTCGGCCGTCACGGCCTCTTCGCTCTGCCCCATCAACTCGGCCACGATCGGCAGCTCGACGCGTCCGGCTTCGTGCAGGCACACGGCCAGGGCATCATGGACGGAATGGATCTCGGGTTCGGACGGCGCCTGAATCACGCGATCGGTAAAGAGCGACCCCGGTTCGGCCGTATCGGTCTCCTCGTCATAACGCTCGATCGAGGACACGAGCCAGACATCGGGATCGTCGAGGAAGGTCTGCAGGTTCGGGCGACGCTGGGTCTCGCTCTCGGCGCCGGTCACGGCGTCGACGCGG
>Ga0157360_1000364_pt1 | contig 17561 bp, 16 predicted proteins | sample AttlaeALBM1_FD_111483 | JGI IMG/M metagenome (GOLD analysis project Ga0157360, IMG submission 111483) | Fungus gardens microbial communities from leaf cutter ant in Ribeirão Preto, State of São Paulo, Brazil - Atta laevigata ALBM1 | ecosystem: Host-associated > Fungi > Mycelium > Unclassified ... | reverse complement strand
CCCCGACGTCCTTGACTCGTCACCGGAGTCTTCCTTCTATCATAGCTAAGTACATCCTTCTCCAACGTTGTACATTACTTCGGAACAGAGTGTAGTTTCTCTCCATTATCTTTCACTTCCGTTTCTCCGGATTCCATCCTTGACAACCATCCTAGATCTCATAATTGCACCTCTTCTGGGACGCCTTTTCCACAGTGCTCCTTTGCTCTTATTCTTAACTCTTCTACTGAGCTTCTCTTCTACTCTTGCTACGCTTCTTGTGGCTTGGCCATACATGCCACCTCATCTTCCTCTACTCTTCTCAGCCTCTTTTCTCCTTCCTATGCCTTTTCCCTGATAGAATGCGCTGGCCTTCTCTCTTGCTATACCTTTTGTGGCATTGTCACATGCGCCGCCTTCTTCATCTGCTTCTATAGTAAACATTCCCTGTACTTGTGTCCTTCCTCTCCATCCTCTTCTGCTTTCTTATCATTCTTTCCTCTATATCACACTACATCATCCTACTTGACAACACTTCAAATTTATTTTTGGGAGCGGCTCCTCTCTTCTCCTTTCCTTTCTTATTCCTGCAATTTTGGGCCAGGTGCTTAAATCCTTTGCAACTCCAACATTCTCGTTCCTTTTTTTTCCTCTAATTTTGCCCTTCATGAAGTAAGGGCATACTTTTGTTTGAGCAAGTTACTCATTAATGAATTGTATTGTTACAAAGACATAGTGCTATGTCTCTGCAAGAGTATGGAAGTAATGTTGATTCTTGCTAATTACAACTATGTCTACTAGGGCACAAGATCTTCACCCAGCTAGGTACCTACTACCCTACTAACTACTGCCTTAATAATAGGGTTAAACTATCACCTTAAGGAGAGAATCCCTACTCTAGACAGTCTTTTAGAAGTAACTATCACTCCTCTGCATATACTACTCACAATAGAGCGCATGTTATCACTAAGTCTTGATGACTCAAGAACTATCCAAGGTAAGTATTCAAGAAGAACTTGATGGAGTTCTTTGTTGGATTGTTTACCTACTTATACTACTTTTACAAGTGGCTGTACACTATTAGTTCATGATCATATGTCCTTGTCACATGATATGATTGCCTTAGTTCCCACATTATTTATATCTTGACCCCGTTGTATGACTTGATATTAGAGATCAGCTGTTCAAACACGTGAGAAACTCTTTCCTCTCTGGGGCTCTCATAACATGGTCCCCCCTTCAAAATTCCTTATTCCAAGGAATTTTTCCATCAATTCCAATTTTCGTCCCACCTCTTCTCTCTTTCCCTTTCATATCTCCTTCTCCCCCAACTATACAGTAGCTTAGCTGTAAATTCCCTTGGTAATTCCCAGCTAAATTCTTTTTCTTCTTCTTTCAGCTCTTGTCATCTAAGTTCTTTTGCCTCTTCCCCATACTCCCTCTCAAACTCTTCTACTAACTCCCTTACATTTCCCAGGTTTTTCTAATTTTCCTATGTATCTCCTTCTGCTATGTACCTCTTCCATCATACCAAAAACTTCTCCTTTCCTCGTATCACTTGTTTATTTAAGATTTTTTCTACTTCAAATTCTTTTTCTCCCTCGATAATAACTGGTTTTGATAATATCTTCTTCTGTCCTTCTACCTGTGGTTTATAGAGTTGTACTCTACTTACATTTACTACAGGATGAATTTTAATAGTCTTAGGTAGCTCCAACTCTATTGCATTACTAGAGACGATCCTCTTGACTTTATAGGGTCCTACGAAGCGTTCCGTCAACTTCTCCGATCTTCTCCCCTTTATTTTCCATTTCAGATCTTTTGTACTTAATAATACTAAGTCCCCTACTCTATATTCCTCTTTCTTCCCTTGTTTCCTGTCTACAAACTTCTTTATTTCCTTTTGCACTTTCCTTAGTGCTGCCTTTGCCTCTTTCTGGATCTTTCTCATTTTTTTCACGAATTCTTCTGCCGCTTCATATTTCCCTTTCCTTCTGCCCTCAAATCCTATCCTTGGGTCTTGTTCATAATTTACTTTGAATAGTGAGTTTTTTGTCGCTGCATGAATTTTGTTATTATATGCAAATTCCACTGTTCCCAGCCAATCTGGCCATTGTTCTTGTCTATGGTCGATAAAGACCCTTAGGTACTGCTTTAACTCTTGGTTTATCCTTTCTGTCTGCCTATCTGTTTGTAGATGATAGGCCATCGAGAGCTTTGTTTGGATGCCCAACAAGTTGTTCACCTCCTTCATTATTCCTGCTGCAAACTGCATTCCTCTATCCAATATGATGCTTTCTGGAAGCCCGTACAACTTCCATACATGATCTTGAAACAATTTGGCAAGTTCCTCTGCTGACGTTTTTTCTGTTGTTGCTATAAAGTGCACCATTTTGCTAAAATGATCGCACACCACTAGAATGGCATTGTATCCTTGAGCTAGAGGTAGCTTAGTAATGAAGTCTGCTGAGATATGACTTCACAGTTTTTCTGGGATTGCATTTGGTATTAATTTGCCCACCAGTACCTTGCTTCGGTTCTTGTATCTTTGACAAGTATCACACCTATCTACATATCTCCTTACTTCCTTTGTTACTCTTGGCCACCAATAGTTTCTAGTAACCAACTCCGTTATTTTCTATCTTTCTCCATGCCCTCCCACTGGGGTGTCATGATGTAACTGTATCACCTCCCCTCTAAGTTCCCCTTCTGGCACGTATATCCTTCCTTCCTTTAGTACTACCCCATTCTCAATTTCCTACTCTTCATCTCTCAGCGTTTTTACCCCTGCTTTCTTTAGTTCTTCTATTGTCTTCACCACTCTTTCATCTCCCTCTTGCACCTTTTTTATCCTTTCTCTTAGATCTCCTTCTTCCACCATTGTTTCTACTCCTCTCATCCATTCAGGCTTTATCAACATCTGGTCCTCATTATCTCTTTCCACCCCTTTTTGCCAATCCAGTCTTCTGCTTAGTTCATCTGCCTTTCCCATGCTTTTTCCTAGAACATGCTTCAAGGTGAAGTTAAATTGCAAGAGGTACAAGGTCCATTGTACTTATCTTTGATTCAACTTTTGGCTCGTCATGAAGTATTGGAGGTTTTTATGATTCATTCAAATTTCAAATTCCAGCTTGGCTCTCTCTAAGTAGTGTCTTCATGTTTCAAGACACCTAACAACTGCCGACATCTTTTTGTTGTGGATTTTGTAGTTATGTTCTGTAGCATTTAATGACTTAGAGATAAAGGCTACCGGCCTCCATTTTCCATCCTCGCATTTTGTTAACAACACCCCTCCTGTTGTATAGTCCAAGGCATTCGCCTCCACCCTCATTTCTTTATCTATGTTTGGAATGGCTAAAACTGGTTCCGTAGTGAACACTGCTTTGAGCTTTCCAAACGCTTCTTTTTGCTCCTTTTCCCACTTCTATTTCTACTCCTTTCTGACTAGCACATGCAGTGGTGCTGCTATTCTAGCAAAGTCTTTTATAAACCTTCTATAATAGTTGGCAAGGCCTAGGAATTTTTGTACTTCCTTGACATTTCTTGGTGCTAGCCAGTTAAGAACACCTTTTACCTTTTCCTTTTGCATTTTTACACCCTTTGGACCAATCACTACTCCCAGGAATTCTACCTCTCTGACCTTCCATTTGCACTTCTCTGGTTTCACAAATAAATCATTCTCCTCTAATCTCCTAAGCACCTTATCTACCAACTCGTCATGTCCCTCCTCTGTATCTGTGGCTATTAAAATGTTGTCAATGAAGGTCGCCATATCTCCTTGATTAATGAGATCTCAGAATAGGTCGTTCATCATTGTCTAGAAGGTAGCAGAGGAGTTTGTCAGCCCAAAATATATGACTGTGGGCTTATAGGCTCTGACATGTGTTGTGAATACCACCTTCTATTCATCTCCTTTCTTGATCCTGACATTGTTATATCCCCACCTCAGATCCAGTTTTGTAAACACCTTCCTTTTTCCTACCCTATCCAATATGTCCACAATGAGAGATAAGGGGTATCCATTTTTTATCATCTATTGATTAATGTGACAGTAATCCTGCACCATTCTTTGCTTTCTATCCTTTTTTGCTATGAAATATACTAGCAATATTTGGGGTGATTTGGACAGTCGAATGTATCCCTTCCTCAGTTGGTCTTTTACAAACACTTGTACCTCCTCTCTTTCTTCTCTCAATAAAGAATATACTTTTCCCTTCTTTGGCATAAAGCCTTCTTTTAACTCTATCGCATGATTCCAGGCCTTTCGTACTGGCATTCTCTCTGACTTTTTTTTTCTGAACACCTTCTTCCATTTCCAAAACTTCTTAGGCACCAACTTCCTTAGCACCTCTTTGTCTTCATCTTTCTCTACTCTCTTTACTTCTCTTTTTCCCTCTTGCTTTTTTCTTTCACATATGGGTGAGCATTGCGTCATTTTTACCTCTCCCTTCTCCTAATCTATCTCTGGGTTATGGGCAGCCAGCCATAGTATCCCTAGTATAACCTCTGTTTTCTCCAAATTACACACATCTATTCTGACTCTTTTTACGTGTCCTTTGAAAAACATATTGCACTTAACCTGGTACGTTATTGCTCCTCCCATATTTACTATTTCATCTACATTTTTGACTAGTAAAGAGTTTTTCATCCTCTCCATTTTGAATCCCTTTTCTTTTGCAAAGGTTGTATCCATGAATAGATCTGTTGCCCTGCTAGATAGCAGGGCTTTTACTGCTACCCCTTCATGACTTTCTAGCTTTTCTAACCCGACCTTTATCTATACTTCTCTTAGCGGTCGTAATGTGCACTGCACGTCTCTTACTCTCTTAGTATTATTAGAAAATTTTGATTTATTGCCCAATTTTTCTGGGCATAATACATTATACAAATTATTGGAGACCAGCCAAGAGCTCACTATCCTTCATTTTCTTTTGCCAACTCTTACGACGTCTCCACTACTCTCGCTTTTCCTCTATCCCAACAATTCCAGGTTATATGGCCAAACTTTCTATAGTGGTAACACCTTCTATCTCCTCCTGTTCCTCTATCAACATCCATTGCATTTGGGTCTCTCTGTAGACCCAACTGATTTCCTCCTCTGTTAAACAAACTTCCTCCTCTATTTCCTACTCTTGTTTACTGGCCTCTGCCCTCCAGGTTATCTGCCCCCCTCTTCCTCTATATGATCCCCCTCCATATTCTCCCCTTGGCTATGCATTTCCCCCTGGGTGTGCTGCATTCCTTCCCAATATCCTCTCCTTTACTCTACTCTGCCTTTGATTTCTGTCTAGTCTTACCACTCTCTCTTGCCACTCTTCTATGGTGGACGGCAGTTCCTCTGCCTTTGCTAATTTTCTCCTGATGGCCCCATTGAGGCCTCTTTTGAACTCCTTGATGAGGGATCGACCTTTGTAACTGCTCCCCCTGGCAAATTTTTTGAACTCCTGGACGTACTCATCATATGTCCTCCCTCCCTACTCTATCATCCTCAGCTGCTTAATCTTTCTCTCTTTCTCTGACGTCTCCCTGAAATCATTTCTAATTTTTGAAAACAGCTGTTCTACTGTTTCCACCTCTGATTCTCCTTTTGCCAATTCATCCAACAGATTGTTCTTCCATGCTTCTGCTACTCCCCCTTGCATATAAGACAATACCCAGGCCACCTGGATCATTGCTGCTTCCTCTGTTATCTTCATTCTGATATATATGTGAGCTGCGTTAATGAACGTGCTTACCTACTCCATCTTTCTGCTAAATACTTGAGGTCTCGTGATCTCTACTTGGCTCCCTTGCTATTGGAGAAGCATAGTGTTAACCTGCTGTTGCAGGGTAGCAATCATGGCGAGGAGTTGCTTTTCTCTGGTTAGTTAGCAGGGGCAGGCACCTAGGAGGGTTCTCTTTGTTGTTGTTGTTGTTGTTGAGACATTGGTGGTAGTGATAGTGATGGGGAAGGTGATGATTTGTATTCAGATTTGGTTCTTTGGTCTGATTCTTGATCCAGGGTGAATTCAAGGCTACATCTAATAGGGAGCGCAATCTTCTTCTGTCTAGACTTCTACTGCCTTACTGACTACTGCCCTAATCAAAATGTATACAATTGCCCCTAAAAAGGGAACTCCTAAGCTAAGCGGCCTTCTAAAAGTAACTGCTGATCTCCTGCATATACCTATCACAATGGATAACAGCACAGAGCTTATACAAAGAAGAAGGTAGGTAACTGGTCTGATTTGAAGGTCGGGACTCAACTACATACCCAGACTTGGTGTACTGTTTTCTCTCTCAGTCTCTCCTGACTGAGAAGTCCCCTTTACAGCTAGGGCCTGCTATCCAAGAAGTTTGTGAGTATTGTGCTCACTAGCGAGGAAGATGAGAGAATAAGTAATAGTGGGGATACTTGCTCGCAGCGCTAGAATTAAGCTAACTGTACATAGAACAAATATGAGCAGGAATTGAGGTGATCAGTGCTCAGGAGTGATATTGAGTTCTTATGTTATTGCTAAGTCTTGATGACTCAAGGACTATCCAAGGTAAGTGTTTAGGAAAAACTTAATGGAGTTCTTCGTTGGATTGTCTATCTACTTATACTACTTTTACAAGTGGCTGTACACTATTATTTCACAATCACATGTCCTTGTCACATGATATGATTGCCTTAGTTCCCATGTTATTTATATCTTGACCCCGTTATATGACTTGATGTTAGAGATCAGCTGTTTAAATACATGGGAAACTCTTTCCTCTCTGGGGCTCTCATAATAGCGCAGTACAAGGTTTCTACTAAGAAAACAGTAACTAATAACACCACCCAGTTGCAAGGTCAGATCTAGAACACGATGCCTGGGTTTGGTACTGCATCTCCACCTATAGTCCCTAACTAACTGCAAAGTTCCCTTAAGCCAAGGGCCTGGCTATATATAGAGGTGGCTAGTGATCGTGATGACTACCAGCCAAGGGTTGATTTATATGAGAGTAAGAGTGAACAAGGTCCAAGGTAGACAGTGCTCAAGAAGTGGATATCAAGTTCTAGTGTAAAAAAGCTAAACTCCAAGCCAGAGGAAAGCCAACTGCTCTTTGTTTAGCAATTGACAAAGAGAAATCGATAGAGTTCCCATTAGATTTTCTACACTACTTATACAACTACTACATGGTCTGTGCACTATCTTCCCATGCCTATCATGTGACATCATGTGATGTGACATTGTGACCCTGTCATGTGACTGTATGACACTTGTGATGTGACACTTTCCTGTACTCCCTTCTGTGTAGTAAGTCTAAGATAAAATAAAAGAAAAAGAAAAGAAATATAAATAATGACTTAGCTGTTTTGCCAAGTCATGACACTTTGTTGATAAGGAGATAAGGAAGCCACTCATTGTCACTAGGGTAGTTCCAAAAAGAGATTGAATTGGCTGGGTTCAAGCTGAAGAACTTCCTGAGATTACTGGAAATGGTGATGGAGTAGAGTTAGTAAGGGTGAACATATCAAATATTTTTTTGCAGCTGGAATGGCATTTGTGATAATGATAATTCTTTGGATGCCTAGGAGGTGTGTTGCTTGGGTGATGCCATACCTCATAGCAAAGAGTTTGGCTTCTACAGAAGTAATGTTTATGGCATGGTGGATGGTTTTGGAAATGATAATCTGTTCTTTTCAAATATGGAATACAAATGTAACCACCTTGTTTTTGATGCTGGTGTCAGCTATAATAATAGCAGTATCAGGGTATATATAAGAGTTTTGATAGACATTCTTAAGATGGTTAAGATAGGTGGTTCTGGCTTTGGTATTTTTATAACTAACTATGTTAAAGGAAAAACAATTAGGAAAACTATCTACTAGACAAAAACCTAGTGAGAGTTCTTTGTTGAGACTGTCAAAGGCTAGAAGAACTTCATTGAGGCAATGGTTGATATCTGCTATGGGACTCTTGACTTTCAAATCTTATTTAACAGTAAGTTGACTAGTAGCCATACAATGAGGGGTAGCTAACTTGGAGTATTAAGAGTCTAAAAGCATGTTTATGGCATGTTGTTTTGGGAGCAAAATGGCTTGCAGATAATGATGTTCTATGAGTTTCTTAAGATAGAAGTGAATAGAAATAAGACCTGCAATGGCTTCTATACCCTACATTGGTGATATATGAAAGGCTCTAGTGATCTACAGAGCTACTCTTCTTTGCATTTTCCTTAAGGCCTTGAGAGGGTAGTAAAGTAGGGCTCCTTTGAAAAACCATAGTTGGAATCCATAGAGAGCAATGGAAAGAACACAAATTCTATAAAGAAGGTATTTATGCACTAGAAAAAGACCTCTTATAGAGTTACCAAGTAAATTTATGCCTTTGATAGTAAATAATGCTTTGTTAGCATAAAAGTGGGTATGGTATTGAAATGAGAGTTTTTGTTGAAGAAGAATTCTAGGTACTACTAGATTTTCTTGGGTTTGAGTATTGATCCACCTAGTGGCCTAAGTCTAGAGAAGAGGGTTTTGTCTTTTTTGTCAATCTGAAGAAGTGGAAGACTTCAGATTTTTTGTGTTTAATCATAAGACTAAATTGGTTAAAGAGAGAAGAGATAATACTATAGTTGATGTAAAGGATTACATTTGATTTTTCATAACTCTTCTCCTGAGAAATAAAAAGTCCATTGTCAACAAAAGATAGAATAGAAGAAGGAATAGAGAGATTTTTTGTTTTTTTTTTGAAAATATAGAAAAGAAGAATGATGTATAGAGCCAAGAGAATAGAAGAGAGAGCAAATCCCTATCCTATGCCAATATCTGTATTGAATAGTGGTGATGTGGAATAATTCCATATGTATTGAGTTTGTCTGTTAATTAAATAGTTAGAAAAGAAGCAGGAGATTCTAATGTCAAAACCAGCTTTGGTTGGAATCATTGAAAGGAATTAGTGATTAAGAAAAAGAAAAAATTGAGCTATGTTGAAAACCAATGTGCTCATATAAAGGCCTTTAACCTAGCTTGTTCTAATAAGGTAAGTCAGAAATATACCTACATCCATTGTTGATCACTGTCTGATTTCTCTTAGTTGGTTAGGATGAAAGAAATTAAAAGAGATAGAGTAAATTTACATTTGACTACTTATCACTTTTTCAATTAGTTTATCCAGTGCATTGAGAAAAACAATTAGACAGAACATTTTGGGTATGTCATAGGATGTCTTATTAGTTTGGGAATGATAATAGAGGTAGATTTTTTGAAGTGTGTTGGCTAGTAACTAAGGTTGATACAAGCACTTGCTATGTTCATAATATTAATGGTATACTAGGGATTACAGAGTACCTTTTTAAGATAGCTCCAAGAAACATGGTCTAGGCCAGGTATTAATAAACTATTGTACTTTTGAGAGCATCATGAATTTTGGTACTCAAAAAAAGAGACTATTCCATAGGTTAACTGTTGGGGATTTCATCTAGTAGTCAAGTGTTTATTGGTCTATCCTGGGCCAAGTTATAGAACTAGTGTAGCACTTGTCATAGATTGTCTAATTCAATGCACAGTTAGCCATTGGACTTAATGGTTTTGATAGCTGGTAGTTTTCATTTCTTGACCTAGTTTAAAAGAACCTACAGTTTTTTATTGGTTGAGGCAATTTCTTGGATTTTTTTGTTAAAGAAATTTTGTTTAGTTACCCTGGTTATCTTCTTGAATGAGATCTAATCTCATTTTATTTTAGATTGTCAGTAGACTGCAAGGTTCCTACTATACTCCTTAGTTCTACTACTCCTTGGATCATTTTGTTATATTGACAGATTTGGAGTATTTATTCCAGAGGTCTTTGATGATTAACACAAGCTCCTAGGTAATATGTTCTAAGGTTTCTATATCAAAGATATTAGTTATGTTCATAGTACTAAGCTTATTGTCTAATTCCTTAATGAATTCCTTTTTCTCTTCACTATCTTTGGGGATAGACTGTTTCTTCATTTGGATATGTTTCTCTTCAATGGTTATTGTTGTAACTAGAGGAGCATGGTCAGATTGTCATGACTTGGCAAAATGTCTAAGTCATTTCTATTTTGTTTTTCTTTTAGTTTCTTTTATTTTGGACTTACTACTATAAGAATAGAGCATGGGAAGACATCATGTGATTTGGTCACACATTTTTGTCATGTCACAAGTCATGGTCACAATATGTGATAAGATAGACATATAATGGGAATAACATAAGGACTATGGAAGGATATTGCACAGCCATCATAGTAAAATATATAAATAGTATAGAAAATCAAACAGGAACTCTATCAAGTTCTCCTTGTCAGCTCTGACTTGGAGTGGACTTAAGTCATCATGGCTAGAGTCTTACACAAATAGATTTCATGGTTCAAATAAGATTTGATAGTTGTTAAATTCTTTTGCATTAGTATACAAGAACATTAAATCTATTACTGAATTTGAGTCTTGAGGGTTGTCAGTATATTATGTGAGGACTAGATTAGTAGGAATGGATCACTCTAGATTAAAATTGTTAGTGATTTCAAGGAAAGCATCTGTGTATAATGAGTGGTATAAGTATGATAGATCCTAGTTGTTGTCTTTAATATTAAAATCTCCTGTCATAATGAGGTCAATCTAAATAATGTCCTTATTATCCTTTAGATAATTTAAGACACTCTGTTGATCATTAGAATAAATATTGAGAAGGAAGCATATAATGTTGCAATTAAAGAATAATACAAGATTAATATCTCAATGACTGATGATGTCCTTTTAAAGTGAAAAATGTAGCTTTATAAGTCTATTGTTGATATATGTAATGACTCTTGGATGATTGTTAGCTAGACAAAGGTTTCTTGTAAATGTTGTCCAAGAGAGGTAATTTAGAGCTCCTATGAGGTCTTTACCTTCCTTTGAGGTTAAGCTAGGAATTTGTCTTATAATAGACTAAGAGAGTTCTTGAATAAAAATTATATCAAAATCTTTTTTATTCTTGAGGATAAGAGTAATAAGCAACTTGTTCTTTTAAATATTCTGTGAGAATACTCTTAAGGACTTAACAATCATTATTTGATGCTGCTCACAGCTGAGCAAATTGAGTTTGAGCTCTTGAGCTTTCTTGGAGTACTATTTGTAGTTGAACTAGTATTTCCAAAAGAGGCATTCATAGCTGTCTGCTTGGTGTTCTCTCTTATAGTTGATATACTTAAATATGTAGGGGCATAGTTCTTTCTTCTTGGTTTCAAGTCTAGAAGGTTTAGCTTTATGTGCCTAGCAAGTGAAGGTAATATGGTCCTACTTCTAGTAGTTCTTGTATTAAGGAACTCCTGGGTTCATATTGGTCTCTCATATAGTAGCAATGTATTAAAACTTTTGTTGATGAGTTTCTTAGCATTGGTGCCATTTTGAGAGTCCTAGGTATCAACCCAAATAATAACTAAATCAGATTTTGGGGAGGCCTTAATGACATGTAATTTAGAGACTAAAATAATAACATTGAAGATATGAGTTTTCTTTAATACCTCTTCAATTTGATTATAATGTAGTGACTTAGCCTGAGACAACTTAATTACCCTCCAAGTTTAAGTTGACAAGAAGAACTCAATAGAGTTCCTATTTATTTTTTATATACTACTTATACAACTACTATATAGTCTGTGCACTATTTTCTCACACTCATCATGTGATCCCATCATGTGATATAATATATGACATTTGCCATATGACACTTTCCCACACTTCCTTGTATAGTAAGTCCAAAAGAAAAATAAAATAAAATAAAATATAAATAATAACTTAGCTATTTTGCCAAGTCATGATACTACTTCTCTTTTAGGTTTTCTCATCCCAAGGATTTTTACAGCTTATAGTATGAGTCAACTATATTACCTATTTTATCCTTGTCTTCTTTTGTTTATTCTCTAACTCCCAAATTTTTCTACTTAGTTTCTTTTTTTTTTTCTTGACTGTTTTCAAGGTTCTTTTTACTTATTCTCCTTTCCAGCACCTTCAGTTTCTCTTCAGCCTTTTCTAGTATTCTTCATCATACCTCTTATCTGTTCATCCAAATAATTTCTTTGCCATAAACCTTCTTGGCAATTCTCCTCTCTTAAATATTCTTTTCTTTCTTTTTTGCCAATTTACTTCTTTTATATCTTGCTGATATTCTTTCTCAAATTCTTCAATCATCTCTTTTGTGTTTTCTAAATTCTCTCTTCTTTCCCAAGTATCAAACTCTGCTGTAAATCCTTTCTACTTTACCAAGTACTTGTCTTTCTCTCTTACTCATTGTTTATTCAGAATTCTTTTAACTTTTCACTTCTCTTCTCCTTTTATAATAACTGGAGCTAGTTGCTCTTTTCTTTGCTCTTTTACTTGTCCTATATCTCTCTATATTCTACTAACATTAACTACTAAATGTATTTTTATTGTACTAGGTAGCTCTAATTCTACTGTGTTCAATAATATGATTTTCTTTATTTTATAAGGGCCAACAAATCTCTCTATCAGCTTTTCTGTTCTCCTTCTAACCATTTGATATTTCAGATCCTTAGTACTAAGCATTACCAAGTTTTCTACTCTATATTCATTGACTTCTACTTACTTTCTATCTATATATCTCTTCATTTCTTCTTATGCTTTTCCTAGTGCTACTTTTGCTTCTTCCTGAATCTCTTTTATTTTAGTTACAAATTTTTCTGCCCCTTCAGATTTCTCTTTCTTTCTTGTTTCAAATCCCATTCTTGGGTCTTGTTTGTAATTTGCCTTGAAAGGCAATGTTTTGGTACTTGAGTGTGCTTTATTGTTGTAGGCAAACTCCACCATTCCTAACTAATCTAGCTACTGTTCTTGCCTATGATCAATGAACATCCTTATGTTAGATGTGCTCTAGACAGTCCTTCAGTAATATTTAGGTGATTAATTATTTAGTAGATCACCTGACTTGATGTGTAATTCCCTATGGATTTGAAGTTGGCACTTTGTCACTTATAGTTGTCTACAGTGTTACTGAGTTGCTAGGACCTCACAGCTGTCACCACTGCCCAGGTTCTAACAAAAGGTGGGGACTAGCTGCTCTTCATTGGCAAGTTGGTATAAAGAGTCCTCATAGCCTCCACACATGAGAGAACATCAAGCTTGGGATAAAACCTTGAAATGATCTCACCCTGCTACAGACATAGTTTGGAATAGGTGTCACATAATAGAACCTGTCCACAAAATAGGAGAAAACTGTTCAATAGGACAGCTTTTTATGGGATGCTTTTGAATAAAGCATACAATACACAATACAAATGAGGCAAGGGCTTTGGCATCATTCTTTAAATAACTAAAGTGACCAAACAAAGATATAATATAGTATTCACCATCCTATAAGTTACTATTATGTGTGACATCATGTGTGACAATGTCACTTGTTACTAGTTGTAATACCTGAAATAAGCTATCACTGTTATAAATGACTAATGTGTTATAGTTACCTGTCATGTCATAGGTGCCTAACTTTGTACTACCACTCTTCACTTGGAAAAATGACTCAGCTGTTTCATGGTTTGGGCCATGAGACATCAAACTAGTTAACAAAGGGGCCTGGGGAACAAAAACTATCCCAGAGGTAAGGCCTCTGCTCTCCTTAGCAGAAACTTGGTCATTCTAGCTCATAGAATATGTTCTCTCTTCAGAAACAGAGGAAAAGGGAGCAATAGGGAGCTAGAGAGAGGCAATTCTATAAGAAAGCTTGCTTGTAATAATCCTTGAGGTAGTAAGTGTCTTAGGACTAGAACTAATCTCTTTCTTATCAATATCCTCCTCTTCAAAGGAAGAAAAGGGCTCAGGAGATGCCTTTCTAGAGTCCTCAGCAACTAAGACACTCCTAGAGGAGCATCTGATAGTATGACAAGTACAAGAGCATCCTTTGGGATGAACATGTTTACCAGCCCTAGAGCTAGTCTGAGAAATAAGATTAAGTGAGTCTAGAAACTCACCAACACTAGAAGAAATGGCCTGGGGGCCAAGAGAATGAGCATTGGTAGCAGATAATTTATTCTGAATATTTGATTTAACTATGGTAGTGGTTAGAGAGAAAGAAAGAATATATTAACTCAGTCATTAACCTTATCTTTTAGGTATAAGCTGTGCTTAAGTCTTACATCACATTGAGCCTAATTTCAGATGACCCTCAGACTATGCTTCTTTACTAGTCAACCTTTCTATCTCACTATTAGCTAGGCAATAGTGACAGCTATAAGGTCCTAGCAACTTAGTAATACTATAGACAACTATAAGTGACAGAGTGTCAACTTCAAGTTCATAGGGAATTGTATATCAAGTCAGGTAACCTACTAAATAATTAATCACCTAAATATTACTGAAGGATTGTCTAGAGCACATCTAACACTATAGACTTGGATGTATTATTCAAAGATTGGTTATGAGTAACCTGTATTTAGTTTTTTCTCCTCTCTCAGGTTAAATCTCTCCATTAATACTAATAGTGTCTCTTTCTGGTAATAGAACTATCTTGGTTCTTGAGGCTCATATAGGCTACTTGTTGTAGTTAGTCTGCCACAAACTGCAATTGAGCACTGTATTATAAATTTTTAAACAAAAAAAAAATCCTAGAGACAATAGGTGTTCTAGGACCAAAAGTAACCTTCTCCTCATCACTTTTCTTCTCCTCAGAGGAAGAAGTGGGCTTTCCTAGAGTCCTCAGCAACTGAGACACTTCTAGAGAAACATCTAACAATACAACAAGCATGAGAGTATCCTCTAGGATGAATGCATTTACTAGCCCTAGAGCTAGCCTAAGAAATAAGATTGAGTGAGTCTAGAGACTTACCAATACTAGAAAGAATAGCCTGGGAACTATGGGGACAAGTATTACTAATAGATGATTTATTCTAAATATTTGATTTAACTATGATGGTAGTTATAGAGAAAAAAAAGCTTTTGTATAGTATTTCTAATAATAGATATAGTTTGGGGACAAAAGTAAGCACAACATTCCTAGTTCAGCAGTAAAAGGGACAAAAGAGGTGTTTACTATAATAAGCAAGTAGAAAAGGTAGTGATAATCCTCAATTATGTACTAAAAAGTTTATGAGAAAAAAAAAAAGTAGAGGTGTTGGAAAGAAATTAAAATATAAAGTGCAGCTTATCTATAATATAAAAATAAACAAAATAATGGTGAGTTCAATTTAGATTCTCCTCACCTAGTGTTTCTAAGGTGAACACCTTTACATACTGTAATAAGCTCACTAGCAGAATAGTTAGTAAACCACTATCTTCTAGAAGAGCATCTTGATATATCTGACTATCACAAAGGGTGCTAGTTACCCTTGCATTGGCCTTCTCCTGGGGAATCTAGAGACTTAGTAGCTCTAAGATATGTTTTCTGGATTGGAAGTAGTTCTACTTGGTAAATAAACAAAACTAAGGTGTAAATACAGGGATTTTCCTTAAGTATAAAGGTCCTAGTAAATAAATATAAAGTTAGGCACATGATTGTCAATAGATTGTGACTTGGTGTCACAGAGGACTGTGATAGTACCCCCCTCAAAGACCATACCCTTGTGACCATAATGTTTGGAGATTATAATTCAGTACTGGGAAAGTTCAGCAGTTTATCTGGTGTTCTAGGAGAGTTTGGCAGTCGGTCTGGGACTCTGGGGTTCTCAAGGTGACATTGGTGAGTTGCATAGTCTAGGTTTAGTTGGGTTTTGGAAGTAGTAGTTAGATAGTAATTTAGCAGCATTTTTTAGTTTGAGTATACTGAGCTAGGAGTACTTCTCTAGTGTACTCTCATAACCTGCCTATCTCACATAATACTATAGTAGGTCCTTCTGTTAGCAATCCCACTTAGAGTCTAAGATCTCTACCACTTTAAATTCCAATCTGCCATCAATTTCAACAGGAGGAGGAGTAGGTTCATGTGGTTGGGAATAGTACAATAGTCTAATAGTTTAAGTTGGAAAATGTGGAATACTAGGTAGATTGCCTACAGATGTTCTGGGAGTCTGATAAGGTATGAATGTATATCTACTCTCTCTACTACTTTGAATGGTCTGAGGTAGCATTTAGATAGCTTTCTCAAAGGTTAAGTAGTCCTAACAAATTTTGCTAGGATGAAAACAGCATCCTTAGACTAGAAGATAGGTGGGTATTTTTGAACACCTAGCATCTACTGGACCTTGGTACCTTGCTTGTGCCTCTGCAATAGCTTGTTTGAGTCTTGTATGAGTATCTACTATTATACCAGACAGCTATTTAGGTAATATAAGTGATAATTTTCACTATATTAACACTATATTAACAAGAATAACTAGCTTAAGAGACAAGTTTAGTCTCCCAGAAATATTTCTTAGATGCTCCATTGTGGACTTGAGCACACCACTTGAATAGCAAAGTAATAGCTATAACCACTACTACAGAGACCTCATAAATGCTTGCCCAAGTGCCTTATATTAGATTCAAAATGGAACTCTTTTCTAGAGTACTCTCAAGAGCAGAAAAAACCTTAGAGGATTATTTTCTATAGAAATGATGTCATATCTTAGTGGCAGTTACTTATTTATAATATCTAGGTTACTATCAGATCAGAGCCATTAGCAATAATGGCTAATTATAGCAAGAACTAGCAAGACAAGTTTTTTTGAGGGCTATATCACAAACCTAACAGAACAAGACTGAGGCTCAAAGATATAATGAGGTATAGAGGAGTAGTAAAAGGACTAGAGAGGTCAGGCAAAGAGGTTAGATAGAGAGATAGAAAAAGAGCTCTAATAAAGACAACACACTTGAGAGCAAGATAACTCGAGATTGCTGTTTCTCTCTATAGCCTATCAAAAGGCTCAAGAGCTATCTATTATTTAGAGAAGAATCCTAGGAGTAGGATTAGAGGAGTGGGGAGTAGTAGCCAAGTGATCAAGAGAGGTACCATCTCATCATTTTACTCTTACTATCTTTGGGAATTTGGAAGTTTTCTTTGTTTCTTTTCTTTTGTTATATCTTTGATTTATAATCCTAATAAATACTCTAGGACATAGAAAGGACATAATAATACTCTTTCCCCCATCATCTCTTCCTCTGTTGCTCTAGAGCTAAAAGACTATTTGAGTAATTGAGGTGTTCTTTTGTGTCTGCTTTATGAAAACTTTATAAAATGTCTCTCAAAGAAATACTCAAGCCTCAACAAACTTGGGCATTTGCTTACACTAGGAGCTAACCACTCGCTATGTGTTTTTGGAATAGGCTTTCAGTTGTATGGTCAGCTGAAGTAGCGCTTACATGACGACATAAGAGTTTTAGGTAGATCTACTATATTAATGGTAAGCCAGACTACTAGACTAGGTAAAGGTAGTAGTGTTATGGTGCAAGACAAATGCATACCTTAGGAATTCTATTATAGTGAGAGTTCTCTCAGGTAGATGTTAAGACTCTAGACCTCACAGTTGAATATGTGTTTCAACTTGAAGCCTATATCTAACACTTGATATCTTCACGCTCCTTATTAAAGGATCCGGTTAAGGTTTTCAGTGAAGTTATATTGGAGGAGAGATGTAAGCGAGACTTTGAGTAGCACCCTTGAGATTGTCCTAAGACAAGTAAGAGTACCGATTCCTCAGAGTAAGAT
>Ga0157360_1000362_pt1 | contig 17637 bp, 15 predicted proteins | sample AttlaeALBM1_FD_111483 | JGI IMG/M metagenome (GOLD analysis project Ga0157360, IMG submission 111483) | Fungus gardens microbial communities from leaf cutter ant in Ribeirão Preto, State of São Paulo, Brazil - Atta laevigata ALBM1 | ecosystem: Host-associated > Fungi > Mycelium > Unclassified ... | reverse complement strand
TCTGCGCCCACAGACCTTATATTTGCCTGAATGATAGATCTCGAACTCGCATCTAAGATCGATCTTCTTTCCATATATAGAACGTGAGAGTTTTGTCACAGAGACCTGTAGCACGTCACGCTGTGGACCCGTCCCGGTAGCTCGAGTCAGACCATGGCGCGCCCAAACCCCACCGTGTCTCTTGGCTTGCTTCTCCAAATTACATACATATGAATGGCGATTCTCCCAGCTGGCAAATAATTTTTCGGGTACAGACACACAGACGGCAGCGCAACGCAGGAGGCGGCAATGAGGGGCTGCACCTGGGAGAAAGAAGTCGACCGTGGGAGCCATCGCGGTGGAGATTCTGGTCTCAGTGCCCAACAATCAGATTGTCCATTATCCTTTCTTTGCAATGGTACTCAGAGTTTTGTTTCTCCCGCGTTGCTTGCTCGCGAGCTCAATAAATGTGCAAATGTAGATCACAGTGTACATCTGTCATTACCAATCGCGACTGGTCGACGACAATGAATATATCATTCACCCCTCCGCAATGTCAGGTACTTTGACTGTATGGCCTTGAGGCCAGGCTCATGTGTACACAGCGTACTCCGACTCCGAGGGTAACGACTCACCTTTCTGCAAGAGAAAAGAGCTAGACACTGGGTAGACTCGGTAAAAGGATCCCTTTCCACGAGCCTCGATGCATGTCTCCCATATTGGTCCACATTCTTGATCTTCTGCCTTTTTCTGATATCATCACGTCTGCCGGAGTCTGGGTTCAAAAGGACCACAGAAGTCCTCGTAACAATGGGAAGCTATAGTATCTCCAGGGATTCACATCAAGGAATTTTGTTCCTTGTATATATATTCCCTGCGAAACAACCGTGTATCTCCGATTGTTTGGCGAGAGAACAGTGGAGGTGTTAGGTACACGTTTTTTTAACTGGTTGTTACCGCCGGTTTCTGATGATCATAGATTCGAAGAGGGGGGAAAAACTAGAAGTAGTTTGTAGTAAGATGGTCCTGAAACACCTTCGGTTGATACACCCGCGGACGTCTCCCACAGAATGAGAAAGAGAGTCAGCCACTAGCAGGGACTGTCAAAAACTGCTCGGACCAATCAATAATAGGACGGCCCAGCGGCACGCTGCGAAATCACGATGATGATAATGACGACGACGAGAGCGATGATGGCGGTGATAATAGATTCTCATGGTCAGTGAGAAATTCCCAAAATCGAAGCACAGCCGAGTAACAACACTACTGATTACTGGGTCCATGGATTATGAGCCACGACATGCAGGGCTCTATGAAAGACTGTCAGATGTCCAGTTTTCTCTGGTCCAATAATCTCCTCTTTTAGAACCCCTGACAAAGAACCGAATACATTTCCCTTGCTTCATTGTTGACGTCACGAAAATACAGAGTTGAAAACTGAGTGACAGAAAAACATAGTATCGAAGAATCCTCACTCGGCCGTACGTTCGCATTCTAGACCTCGACAGATGTGTTGCGTTGATAGATGCGGAGCATGGCGATCGCGACCCGTCACAGTCACAGTAGATGATGTTTTCTATACTAATTTGGTCCTAGCTGATGTTTGAAATGAGTCTAAAAAAATCAGATTTACCTCTCTGGTCCATGACTTTTCTCATAAGAATTCCCATTTGGGCGAACAATGGCTCGCACAATGATACCGTGATCCCTGAATTTTGTCTAAGTGACAGGCTCCGAAGGAGACCTCAGAACTTGCTGGGATCTCTCTCGAAATCGCCTTCAAGTAGAATCTTTCTTTCGCTTGACACAACTTTTCGAGAAAACTAAGGAGTCGGCCTCTTCAAGTTCGATTGACTACAAGAAACGCCACTATCTATTAGCTCCATTAGTCTGCCACAGCTATGATCAAACTCCACAAACCTTCCTGAATTAGAGTTGTCACATTCTCAACGTGGATACACGATTCTTTAGAATCCGAGGACCATTAAAAGAGGACCATCTCCAATACTTGTCTTGACACCTGCCTGTATTGAGTTCGTGTATTCCGACTTGAGCTCATGAGAGTGACCGTCAAAAATCTCCACTTATGGTAATAGCTTGGCATCACAGTACCTAAATCTATCAAACTCTTACCTAAATCAGAAAGTGACCTGAAAAAGCATCCACTAGATTGTAGTTATTTTTGAAAAGGAGCACTAGATAGTGTCTATTGTTTATCAAACAGATGAGATACTATGTTCTATCATATCCAATACAAGCCATCCTTGATAATTTCAAGTTTTGTTGGGAAAAGTGATCAGAAGACTAGTCTTGCAATGTTATAGCAGTGGTCAAGCAATCTACTGTATTGCCAGGGCCTAATTCCTGAGCCCTAGACCAGCTACAGCAGGTTGCTAAGCCAACCTTTGTCAGAGTATAGCATAGAATAGAATTTATCAATTACATAATATTTAACTTAAAGCTACTCCCAAAAATTGTGTTAGTTAACCTCAAATGGGGTTTACAATCAGGTCTCTTGTCATGACTTGGCAAAACAGCTAAGTCATTATTTATATTTCTTTTCTTTTTCTTGTTTTTTGGACTTACTACACAGGAAGAAGTGTGGGAAAGTATCATATCACAAGTGTCACACAATCACAATCACACAATAGGAAGTCACAATGTCATGTCACATGATATCACATGATGGGTGTGGGAAAACAATACATAGACCATATAGTAGTTGTATAAGTAGTATAGAAAATCCAATGGGAACTTGTCAGTGACTAACTTAAGACCTCAGCCTAGGGTTTAGACCAAGGAGCTCTTCAGGGTTAGAAGAGAACTCAAAAGAGTTCTTGTTTCATTCTGCTACACTACTTATACATTTTTGCACTGTTTGTTCTTATTTATCCTACAAGTCCCTACTAGTCCAGGGTTCAATTCCAGTCCATGTCCTATTTCTTAATTATAGTTGAGGCGACTCATGACAATATCCTCTTCTTAAGAATTTTCATCCTGAAAATTTTTCTATAACACATTGTATATATTCCCCATCTTTTCCATTTTGTCTTCTTCATCCTACTCTTCTATTCTTTCTTCCTCAATTTCTTCTTTTTTCTCTTTTTTGTTGATTCTTTCTGATTTTTCCTTTTTCTTTTCTTTCTATTTTTTCCAATTCCTTTCTAATTGTTCCCAATATTCTTTATTAAATCTCTTGTTGTCCCACCCATATAACATCTTTGCCATATACCTACCTAGCAGTTCTCCCTTCTTATCTTCTTTATTGTTTTTTCTTTTTCTTATCCTTCTGATTTTGCCATATTCTTCCTCAAATTCTTTAACTAAGTCCTCCATGTTTCCTAAGTTCTTTCTTGGTTCCCAGGTATCTTCTTCTGCTATATATCCTTTTTACCATACTAAATATCAATCTCTTTCTCTAAATTTTTTCTTATTCAATATTTTTTCCACTTTGTATTCTTCTTCTCCCTCAATTATTACAAGTGCCAGCTATTCCTTTTTCTGGCCTTCAACTTGATCTTTATATTTTCATACTCTGCTAACATTTACTACTGGATGTATTTTAACCATGCCTGGTAAATCCAATTCTATGGCATTTGTTGAGATAATTCCTTTTACTTGGTAAGGTTTCACAAATTGTTCTGTCAGTTTTTTTGATCATTTTCCTTTCATTTGATATTTAAGATCCTTTGTGCTCAAGAGCACCCAGTCCTCTACTCGATATTCCTCTACTTTATTTCTCTTTCTATTAGCATATTTTTTCATCTCCTCTTGGCTTTTCTTTAACACTGCTTCTGCTTTCTCATGTACTTCTTTCATTCTTGTCACAAATTCTTCCACTTTTTTAAACTTTCCTTTCTTTCTCATCTTGAATCCTATGCACAGGTCTCGTCCATTATTTGCTTTGAACAGTGATACTTTTGTACTAGTCTGCACTTTGTTGTTATATGCAAACTCTGCTATTACTAACCAATCTAACCACTGCTCTTGTCAATGATCAATGAATATTCTTAGGTACTGTTCTAGGTCTTGATTCATCCTCTCTGTTTGACCATCTGTTTGTGAATAGTAGGCTGTTGACAACTTTGTATCAATTCCCAATATTTGATTTAGCTCTCACATCATTTCTGCTACAAACTGTGCTCCCTTGTCTATTATAATACTTTTTAGCAAACCATGTAGTTTCCAGATGTTATCCTAGAATAATCTTGTTACTCCTTTTGCTGAGGTTTTTTTCATAGTTGGCACAAAGTGTGCCATTTTTGTCATTCTATTGCATACTACCAAGATACTGTTATATCTCTATACTAGCAGTAGCTTTGTAATAAAGTCTGCTAAGATGTGTATCCAGGGTTTTTTTGGTACTGTATTTGGCATGAGTTTTCTGGCAGGTGCCTCTGTGCAATTTTTGTTTCTTTGGCATGCATCGCATTCTTTTATATACTTCTTTACCTCCTTTGTCACTCCTGGCCACTAGAAATTCCTGGTGACTAACTCTGTTGTCTTCTACTGTCCTTCATATCCTCCTACCAGTATATTATGGTATAGCCAAATAACTTTTGCTCTCAATTTCTTGTCTTTTGGAACATACACTTTTCTATTATGACCTTGAGGAGTAACTCAGGTTGCAACACTCAAGTAAAGACTTGAGAATGATATGGGAGTTGAGGAAGGAAGAAAATAATACAATTAGTAAAGCATAAGGAATACAGAAGAGTATCTACTGTATATATACCTATGTACCATGAGTTGGAAATAAGGAATACATTTGGCAAATATGAGATCTACTGAGTAAAGAATATGCCCCACCAGTGAGGCGTTGACTGAGCTATTAGATATATGAAGTAATATGAAACAAAGAAGTGGTCTATGTGTAGAATACTTGGAGTCAATAAGGTCAATCATTATATTTTCCATCTCTTAGCATAAGTCTATTTTCTTCTCTCCACTCTTTGTCCCTTAACATTTTTACTCTTGCTTGTTTCATCTCTTCTACTGCTTTTATTACTTTGTCATTCTTTGCTTCTGACTTTCTGATCTCTTCCAATAGGTTTACTCCTTCTATTATTACTTCCACTACCTGTACTGCTCTAACCTTTAACCACTTCTTTTTTAACAACATCTTATTCTCATTGTCTCTTTCAACCCCTTTCTGCCAGTCTAGTCATCTACTTAGGCTATTGGCCTTTTCCATGCTACTTCCAGAAATATACTTGAGTATAAAATCAAACCTGGACAGGTATAGTGCCTATCTTGCTTGTCTTTAGTTTAACTTTTGACTACTCATAAAATATTTGAGGTTTTTGTGATTGTTCCAAATCTCAAACTTATTTTGTGCTCCTTCTAGCAGGTACCTTCATTCATCTAAGTATCTGACTATTGCCAACATTTCTCTATCGTGAATTTTATAATTCATTTCTGCCTCATTTAGCAATTATATTCTAATGTGTCTGCCTCTACTCTCATTTCCTTGCATAAATCCAGTGCTACTAATACAGGTCACTTTGTGAATACCTGTTTTAACTGCTTGAATGCAATTTCCTGCTCTTCTTCCCAATTCCATTTCTCATCCTTTCTGACCAGTTTGTATATTAGTTTGGCTATCTTTACAAAATTCTTAATAAGTTGCCTGTAATAGTTTGCTAACCCTAGAAACTTCTGCACTTCTTTGACTGTCTTTGGCCTTGGCCACTCTAGGACTTCTGCTACTTTTTCCTCCTGTATTTTAATTCCTCCTGACCCCATTACTAGCCCTAGGAACTCGATTTCTCTTACTTTCTATATGCATTTTTCTAGCTTTATGTAGAGGTTATTCTCCTTCATTCTTCTTAGTACTTCCTCAACTATCTCATTATACCTTTTCTCTTCCTCTGTTTCCACTAAGATATTGTCCATAAACACAACTACTTCTCCTGTATTTATCAAATCTCTCAGAATATCATTTATTATGGCCTGGAAAGTTGCAGGCAAGTTTGTGAGACCAAAAAACATGACTGTGGGTTTGTATACTCCTAAGTGCATTATGAAAGCTGTCTTCCACTCATCTCTCTCTTTTATTCATACATTGTTGTATTCCTATCTTAGGTCCATTTTTGTGAACACTCTTTTTGTTCCCATGGTGTTGATAAGGTTGGAAATTAATAATAGGGGATAGTTGTCTTTGACTATCCCTTTGTTGAGATACTAATAGTCTTGTACCATTCATTTCTTTTTATCTTTCTTTCCTACAAAGAAGACTGGTGAAGTCTGGGGTGACTTTGAGGGTCTAATGTATTCTTTCCTTAGCTGTCTTTCTAACTCTGCTTTCTCAAATACTTTTAGCCACTTATGAAATTTCTGTGGCACTATCTCCTTAACCTTTTCCCTATTTAGTTCAATCTCTTTGTTGAACTTTTCTTCTATTGTTCATTCCTACTTCTCTCTGTCAGCCTTTTCCATATTTTTTATTCTCTTTCCTATCTTCTTTATCCACTCTATATTTTCCTTTATTGCCAAATTTTTTTCACAAAGGAGTAGACATCTCATCATCTTTACTTCCTGTTATGACTTGGCAAAATGGCTAAGTTATTTTTTATTTTTATTTTTATTTTTTTTACTTTATTTAGTTAAATCATTACTAAGGTGGAGTATGGGAAAGCATTATGTGATAATCACAAAGTCACAAAGCATGATATCAGTCATATATCAGTCACACACAAGGTCACATGTCATAGTCACAATATGTAATGAGGCAAACACATAACAGGAATAACATAAGGACTATGGAAGGATGTTGTATAGCTACTATAGTAAAATATATAAGTAGTGTACAAAATCAAATGGGAACTCTATTGAGTTCTCCTTGTTAACTCTGACTTAGAGTGGACTTAAGTCATTGTAGCTAGAGTCTTACATCTCTTCTGTTTCCAAATTTATCTCTGGGTTGTGCACTTGTAACCAAGGCATCCCCAGTATCACCTCTGTCTTTCTCAAATTACACATATCCATTCTCATTCTTTCCATATGATTTTTGTAGAAGACATTGACTTTTACTTGATGTGTGATACTTTCTCCACTATTTTCTGTTCTATTCATATTTTTTACTTTTAATGGCCTTTCTAGTTTTGTCATTTTGAAACTGTGTCTCTTTGCTATTTCTCTGTTTATAAACATCCCTATGGTGCCACTATCCAAGAGTGCTTTGACTATTATACCTTCATGCATATCTATTTTTTCTATCCCAATATCTAGCCATACTTCTCTTAGGATTTTGAATGTTCTTCTGACATCCCTTTTCTTTTCTTCTCTTGTTGTTGTGCTTTTTGACTCTTCTGGTTGTGTGCTGCTTTGCTACACCTTTGCCTCTCTGGGCTATACTATTTCTTCCTCTTTTCTCTTCTGACATCTACATCACCTTTGTCTATTTGAAATCATCCCCTGTCCTCTGTTCTCTTCCACATGGCATCTCTTTTCTCTATATCATTTGCACTCTATATACATCACTATAACCTCCTCCATATACTACCCTAACTCTAATAGGCATGTCTTGTTAGGAATACCTTCTCCACAGTGCTTCTGTATCTTTTGTCATAAGATATGTACTAGACTTCTCTTCTACCTTTCTTGCTACACTCCTTGTGGTCTAACTACACATGCCGCTTCTTTCTCTTCTCTTCTTCTCAACTTCTTTTGCTGTACTTTTTGTGGCTTAGCCACATGTGCTACCCTTTTCTTCTCTTCCCCTTTTTCTGTCTTCCTCCATAACAGGTATTCTCTATATTTATGTCTCTTTTCTCTATACTTATAACATTCTGCTTCCCACTGCTCTATTTTTGTCTCCTGGCTCCTCAACTTTACTCTACACTTCATTACTCTGCTTGCTAGTATTTCAAATTCATTTTGGGGTTTTGGTTTCCCCTTTTCTCTTCCCTTCTTCAGTGTTGGGCTCAATGTTTAAACCCCCCACACTTCCAGCATTCTCTTTCTCATTTTCCTTCTAACTTTGCCCTTAGTGAAGCAAGAGTATACTTTTCTTTGAGCAAACTACTCATGATGTTATGATATTGTTGTTGAGACATTGTGATAATATCTCAAGGGTATAGATAGGATGTTAAATCTCACTATTTACTGTTACATCTGCTAGGGTGCAAGATCTTTACCCAGCCAAATGCCTACTTCCCTACTGACTACTACCCTAATACTAGGATTACACTATCACCTCAATAGGAAGAATCCCTAATCTAGATAGCCCTTTAAGAGATAACTGTCACTCCTCTGCATATACTACTCACAATGGAGTGCAGCACAAGATTTATATTAAGAAGATATAACTACTAGATACCACCTAGTTGACAGGTCAGGTCTTAAGTATGATACCCGGGTTTGGTACCACACTGCCACTGATAGTCCCTAACTGACTATCAAGTCCCCTTAAGCCAAGGGCCTGGCTATATATAGAAGTGACTGGTGATTGTAATAAGATAAGAGATTGGACAGAGTTCAAAGTGAACAATGTTTGGAGGTTGGTATTGAGTTCTTCTGTCAGTGACTGACTTAAGACCTTAGCCTAGGGTTTAGACCAAGGAGCTCTTCAGGGTTAGAAGAGAACTCAATAGAGTTCTTGTTTCATTCTGCTACACTACTTATACATTTCTGCACTGTTTGTCCTTATTTATCCTACAAGTCCCTACTAGTCCAGGGTTTAATTCTAGTCCATATCCTATTTCTTAGTCATGGTTGAGGTGACTCATAACAGAACTCTATCAAGTTCTTCTTGTCAACTCAGACTTGGAGAGTAATTAAGTTGTCTAGGCTAAGTTGTTACACTAAAACTCAATACTACTTCTAGAGCACTGTTCACCTTGGACCCTACTTATCTTTTATCTCATTCAAATCAATCCTCAGCTAGTGGTCATCACAATTACTAGTTACCTTCATACATAGCTGGGCCCTTGGCTTAAGGGAACTTCACTGTCAGTTAGGGACAGTGGGTGGAAGAGTGGTACCAAACTTAGGTATTATTTCTAAGACCTGACCTTACAAATGAGTAGTGTTTAATAGTTACTTGTACCTTTCTCAGTATAAACTTTGTGCTACAAGTGCCCTTGTTATCTGTTTATGCAGAGGATTGATGGTTACTCCTAAGAGATTGTCTAGAGTAGGGATCTTCTCCATGGAGTGATAGCCAAAGTATTATTAGGGCAGTAGTTAGTAGGGCAGTAGACACCTGGCTAGGTAAAGATCTTGTGCTCTAGCAGACATAGTTGTAAATAGCAAGAATCAACATTATTTCCATACCCTTGCAGAGACATAGCACCATATCTTTATAACAATACAATTTATTAATCAGCAACTTGCTCAAAGAAAAATATGTCCTCACTAAAACTGAGAGAAGAACTTAAAGGGAGAAGAGAAAAGTTGTGTAAAAGTTACAGAGGGTTTGGGTACCTGAACCATAACTGCAGGAATAAAAAGGAAGGAGAGAAGGGGACTATTGCTCCCCAGAATAAATTTGAAGTATTATTGAGTAGAGTAATATAATGTGAAGTGAGAGAGAGAATAATAAGGAGATAGGAAACAGTAGAGGTAGAATGTTTTAAGTGCAAAGAGAAGGAACACAAGTGTAGAGAGTATCCTCTTTGGAAAGGAGAAAGGAAGACATGAGTAGTAGAAAAAGTGACATGTATTGTCATGATGCGACAAAATAGCTAAGTTATTTTCTATTTTCCTTTCTGCTTTCTTTTCTTTTATTTAGTTAGATCATTACTAAGGTGAATTATGGGAAAGTATCACATGACAGTCACAGAGTCACAAAAGGTGTGACAATGGTCACATCACAGATCACAGTCACAACACATAACAAGGTAGTCACATGACAGAAGTAACATGAGGACCATGGGAGGACAAAGCATAGCCACTAAAGTAAAATATATAAGTAGTATAGAAAATCCGACAGGAACTCTATTGAGTTCTCTTTGTCAACTTAGATAAAGAGTAGGATTAAGTTTACATGGCTAAGTCCTTACATGTGTAGTCATGCCACAAGAAGTACAGCAAAAAGAGTAGAGGAGAAATCTGGCATATGTTTTATGATAAAAAGTGTAGGAGCACTGTGGAGAGGGTATCCTAGATGAGACATGCCTATTAGAATTAGGATGGTACACTAGGGAAGTAGTAGTATCATATTTGACATGCAGAAGATGTGAAAAGCAGGAATGTTATATAGAGCAAAACAAGGGACAAGGGGTAATTTCTAGGAGGCAGTTAGAAAAACTGAAGTGATATGGATATGTAAAGAAAGAAGAGAGAAAGGCAGTATGCCCCAAAGAGGGAAAAGTGTAGCAGAGCAGTAAAAGCATAGCAAAAGAGGGGGGTAAGCAAAGAGAGATCAGGCAAACCTTCAAAATGCTGAGAGAAGTATAGTTAAATATTGGGGTAGAAAAGTTCAATATACATGAGGGAATTACAGTCAAAGCACTCTTGGACAGTAGTGCAATAGGAATGTTCATGGACAAAAGGACAGTAGCAAAACATGGGTTTAAGCTATAGAAACTAAAAAGACCAATAATGGTCAGAAATGTCAATAGAACTAATAATAGTAGAGGACCATTACACATCAAGTGGAAGCGAACATATACTATAAAGGCTATATAGAAAGAATGAGAATGGATATATACAATCTAGGGAAGACAAAAGTGATACTGGGAATGCTGTGGCTATAGGCATATAACCCAGAAATAAATTGGGAAACTGGAAAAGTTAAGATGATAAGGTACCAGCCTTTGTATAGTAGGACAATACTAAAGAAAGAAGAGAAGAAAGTTAAAAAGGGAAAAAGAGTAGTAATCCTAGAGGAAGAAAAGATTGTTAGATGGGCAATAGATAATAAAAAAGATTAGAGAAGAGAAGAGGAGATTGAAGAGGACCATAGAAAGATCAAAGAAATGGTCCTAAAGAAATTTTTGAAGTAAAAGAAAGTATTTGGGAAAGTAGAGTCAAAGAGAATACCAACAAGGAAAGTTTAGGATCATGCTATAGATCTTAAGAAGACATTTAAACCATGGAAGAAAAGTATTTATCTCTTGTTCAAAAACAAGAGAGAGGAAGTCCAAAATTTCATAGAAGACCAACTGAGGAAGGGATATATTAGACCTTCAAAATCTCCACAAACATTGCCAGTATTCTTTGTAGAAAAAAAGAATAGAAGTAAGAGAATGGTTATGGACTATTACAACCTGAATGACCAGACAGTAAAGAACAACTATCTACTACTGTTAATTTGTAAGGACTTAGTTGTGATAACTTAATCCCACTCCTTATCTAAGTTGACAAGGAGAACTCAATAGAGTTTCTGTTAGATTTTGTATACTATATATATATGAATGGTAACCCTAACCCTGTACTAAAGTCCTGTGCTTCCTTATGAGTTACTTTTATCTCATGCATCCATTGATTAAGAAAATAAATCAAAAGAAAATAGAAAATAAAATAAATATTGACTTAGCTATTTTGCCAAGTCATGACACTACCCTTTTCTTAAGTTTCCTCATCCCAAGGAATTTTCTTACAACTTATAGTATGGGTTGACCATATTGCCTATCTCATCTTTATCTTCTTTTGTCTATTCTCTTACTTCTAAATTTTCTTTCTCAATTTGTTCTTTCTCGATTGTTTCTAATGTTCACTGTTTTCTTTCTCCTTTCTACTGTCTCTAGTTTCTTTTTAATCTTCCCCAGTATTCTTTGTCATACCTTTTATCCAACCACCCAAACAATTTCTTTGCCATGAATCTCCCTGGCAATTCTTCTCTCTTAAATACTCCTTCCTTGTATTTTTATCTTGTCATATTTTCCTTATCTTGCCAATATTCCTTTTTAAACTCTTCAATCACTTTTTTTGCATTTTCCAAGTTCTCCCTTCCTTCCCAAGTATCTAACTCTGCTGTGAATCCCTTCTAGTATACCAAGTATTTATTCTTTTCTCTTACTTGCCATTTATTCAATATTTTTTTTACTTCCCATTCCTTTTCCCCTTCAATTATTACTGGAGCCAGTTTCTCCTTTTTCTGCCCTTCTACTTGTCCTATATAACGTTATATCCTACTAACATTTACTACTAGATATATTTTTATAGTACTAGATAATTCCAGCTCTACTATGTTTGATGATACAATTTTCTTGATTTTGTAAGAACTAACGAATTTCTCTGTCAGCTTCTCTGTTCTCTTTTCAACCATTTGATACTTCAGATTCTTAGTACTCAGCATTATTAAGTCTCCTACTTTATAGTCATTGACCTCTTCTTTTTTCTTGTTTATATACTTCTTTATCTTTTCTTGTGCTTTACTCAGCACCACTTTTGCTTCTTCTTGTATTTCCTTCATTTTCTCCACAAATTTCTCTGCTCCCTTGTATTTTCCTTTCTTTTTTCCTTTGAATCCTATTCTTGGATCCTGTTTATAATTTGCCTTAAAGAATGTCGTTCAAGTACTCAAGTGTACTTTGTTATTATATGCAAATTCTGTCATCCCTAACCATTTAGGCCACTGCTCCTACCTATGATTAATGAATATTCTCAAGTATTGTTCCAACTCTTGGTTCACTCTCTCTGTTTACCTATCTATCTATGGGTAAAATGCCGTTGACAATTTACTCTCAATCCCTAGTATTCTGTTTAACTTCCACATTATTTCTACCATGAACTGAGGTCCTCTATCAGAAATGATACTTTGGGGTTGTCATAGAAAAGTGACTACTAAATAGTGTCATAGAGATATAACAAAATACCTATTCAAATGAACTACATAAATAGCTAGACCCTCATTAGCAAGTAGTCTTGCTAACATTGCCCTTTTGGTGTAGTAGTAAACCATACAGTATGTGACTACTGGTCCATAGCACAACTGTGACAGGGGTAACCTATGTAACTTTCATGTATTGTCTCTGAACAGCCTGGCTAGTCCCTCTACTAATGTCTTCTCTGTAGTTAGTATAAAATAGACCATTTTAGTTAACTAATCTACTACTACTAGAATAATATTGTATCCTTGTGCTAAAGACAACTTGGTGATAAAGTCTACTGATATATGCATCCATGGTTTCTCTGGGATTGAATTTGGCATTAATTTTCCTGCTAGTGGTTCTGTGTAGTTTTTATTATGCTAGCAAGCGTTGTACCTCTCCATATATTATTTCACCTCTTTAGTAACTCCTGGCCACCAAAAGTTTCAAGTAACTAGTTCTACCATCTTCTACTGTCCTCTATGTCCTCCTACTGGTGTATCATGATATAGTCAAATAATTTCTGCCCTTAGTTTGTCATCTCTTGGCACATATACCTTTCTTTTCTTGTACATTACACTATCAACTTTTTTCCATTCCTTATTTCTTAGCATCTTTACTCTTGCTTGTTTTATTTCTTCCACTACTTTTACTACTTCATCATCTTTTACTATTAACTCTTTGACCTTCTCTAGTAGATCTACCTTGTCTACTATGATTTCTACTACATCGGTTCTTCTTACTTCCAACCATTTTGTTTTTACCAATGTTTTGTCCTTGTTGTCCTTTTCCACTCCTACCTCCCAATCTGGCCTTCTACTCAAACTGTCTGCTTTTCCCATCTTGCTCCCTGGAATATGCTTTAGGGTAAAGTTGAATCTTAATAGGTATAACATCTATCTTGCTTGCCTCCAATTTAACTTCTGTACCTTCATGAAATATTCAAGATTTTCATGATCTGTCCAGATTTCAAATTTGACTACTGTTCCTTCCAGGAAGTATCTCTATGCTTCTAGGTATCTAACAATTGCCAACATCTCCTTATTATGTATCTTATAATTTCTTTCTATGTCACTTAGAGATTTTGAAATGAAGGCTACTAGTCTCCACAATTTGTTGGAGCACTTTATAGATAGTACTCTTTCAGTCACATAGTTTGAGGCATCTGCCTCTACTTTAAATTCTTTGTCTAAATCCAGGGCTACTAGTACTAGTCTAGTAGTAAAGACTTTCTTGAGTTCGTCTAATGCCTTTTGCTGTTTTTGCCCCTATTGCTACTTTATGTTTTTTCTTGTTAGCACATTCATTGGCCTTGCTACTTATGCAAAATCCTTGATAAACCTCCTATAGTAATTTGCAAGGCCTAAGAATTTTCTTATGTCTTTTACATTTTTTGGTTCTAGCTAACTAAGTACTCTGTCCACTTTCTCCTCTTCTATTTCTATGCCATTCAGTCCTATGATAACCTCTAGGAATCCAATCTTTCTTACTTTCCACACATATTTCTCTAGCTTGACATACAAGTCATTCTCTTCTAACCTCCTCAATATTTCCTCCACAATCTCATTGTGTTCTTCTTCTATTTCTGTTCCTACTAGCATATCATTTACAAATGCCATAACTTTTCCTTTGTTTATTAAGTCCCTTAGAATTTTGTTCATTATCACTTGAAATGTAGCTAGTGAATTTGTCATTCCAAAGAACATAACTGTTGGCTCAAAGGAACCTATATATATCATAAACACTTCCTTCCACTCATCTCCTTTCTTAATTCTCATATTATTGAACCCCCACCTCAGATCTATTTTAGTAAATACTTTCTTGCTACCTATATTATCGATTAATTCTGTAATTAATGGTAGCAAATAATTATTCTTTACTGTTTGGTCATTTAGGTTGTAGTAGTCTATTACCATCTACTTATTCCTATCCTTTTTCCCTACAAAGAAGACTAGTGACATTTGAGGGGATTTTGATGGTCTGATATACCCCTTTCTTAATTGATTGTCTATGAATTTCTGAACTTTCTCTCTCTCATTTTTGGATAGTGGGTAAATTTTTTCTTTTTGTGGCTTAAATGTCTCTTTGAGATCTATGGTATGATTCCAAACTTTTCTAGTTGGCATTCTCTTAGATTCTATCTTCCCAAATACTTTTCTCTACTTCAAAAATTTCTTAGGAACCAACTCTCTAATTTTCCTGTGGTCCTCCTTGATTTCTTTTTCTCTTTCCCAATCTTCTTTATCATCTATTGCCCACCTGACAATTCTTTTTTCCTCAAGGGTTACTACACTCTTTCCCTTTTTGCTTTTCCTTTCTTCTTTCTTTAATATTGTCCTGCCATACAAGGGTAGATATCTTGTTATTTTGACCTCCCTAGTTTTCCAATTTATTTCTGGGTTATGTGCTTGTAGCCACAGTATTCCTAGTATCACCTTTGTTTTTCCTAAGTTGTATACATCTATTCTCATTCTTTCAATATGGCCTTTATAGTACACATTCATCTTCACTTAATGTATAATAGCTCATCTACTGTTGTTGGTTCCATTGACATTCCTGACCATTATTAGCCTCTTTAGTTTCTACAGCCTAAATCCATATTTTGCTGCTGTCCTTCTATCTATGAATATCCTTGTTACACCACTATCCAAGAGCACTTTTACTGTGATCCCTTCATGGGTATTTGTTTTTTCTACTCCAATGTTCAACCATATTTCTCTTAATATTTTGAAGGTTCTTCTAACCTCCCTTTGACTACCCCCCTCTTTTGCTATGCCTTCCGACTCTCCTAGTCATATACTGCTTTGCTGTGCTTTTCTCTCTATGGGGTACGCTGCTTTCTTCTTCTCCTTCTTTTGACATTTACACCATCTCTCTCTATTTGAGATCATCCCCTATTCTCTATTTTCTTCTATGTGATATCCCTTTTCTCTATACCTCTCATACTGCACATACATCACTATCATCTCTTCCATATACTATTCTAGCTCTAATAGGCATGCCTTATCAGGTATGTCTTTCCCATAATATTCTTGTATCTTCCATTGTAAAATATGTGCTAGACTTCTCCTCCACTCCTCTTGCTGCACTTCTCATGGCTTGGCCATACATGCTGCTTTCTCTTTCTTAACTTTCCTTAGCTTTTTTTGCTATACCTTTTGTGGCCTTGCCATATGTGCCGCTCTTTCTTCTACTCTTCCCTTTTTTACTTTCTCCCATAAGAGACACACTCTATATTTGTGCTTTCTTTTTCCACATTTAAAGCACTTGACTACTACTACTTCTTGTCTTTTTATTATTCTTTTTTTTACTCCACATTGTATTACCCTACTCAACAATACTTCAAATTTATTCCAGGGAGTAGTAGTCCCCTTCTCTCATTCCTTCTTGTTCCTGCAGTTATGGGCTAGGTGCCCAAACCTTTTACAACTGAAATACAACTTTTTCTTTCTTCCTTCAAGTTCTTCTCTCAGTTTGGTAAGAGAATATTTTTGTTTGAGCATACTATTCATCAAGTTATTGTATTAGGTTAGAGACATTATGCTATGCCTCTGGGTACAGAACTAATGTTGAGTCTTGCTATATAAACTATGTCTACTAGGACACAAGATCTTTACCTAGCTAGAGTCTTACTGCTTTACTTACTACTGCCCTAATACTATGGTTAGACTATCACCTCACAAGGAGGATCCCTAATCTAGACAGCTCCTTAAGAGATAACTGTCACTTCTCTGTGTGTACCTAGTCACAATGGACTACAACACAAGATTTATATTGAGAAAATATAACTACTAGACACCACCCAATTGATAGGTCAGATCTTAAGTATAACATCTAGGTTTGGTACCACACTGCCACTGATAGTCCCTAACTGACTATCAAGTCCCCTTAAGCCAAGGGCCTAGCTATATATGGAAGTGACTAGTGATCACAATGATTATTGGTTGAGAGTCGATCAGTAATGAAATAAGAGATTGGACAGGGTTTGAAGCAAATAGTGTCCAGAGGTTGATATTGAGTTCTTCTGTCAGAAACTGACTCAAGAACCTAGACTAGGGTTTAGTCCAGGTAGCTTTTTAGGGTTAGAAGAGAACTCAATAGAGTCCTTGCTTCATTTTACTATACTACTTATATATTTCTGCACTGTTTGTCCTTATTTATTCTACAAGTTCCTATTGTCCAAGGTTCAATTCCAGTCTATGTCATATTCTCTTAGTCATGGTCGAGGCCACTCATGACACTTTGTGTATATAAGTCACAATAGACCCTAGCTATTAAGACTTTAGACCTTAGTTGAATATATGTTTCAACTTAAAGCCTATATCTAACACTTGATATCTTCATGCTCCTCAACAAAGGATCCAGTTAAGGTTTTCAGTGGAGTTATATTGGAGGAGAGATATCAACAAGACTTTGAGTAGCACTCTTGAGGTTGTCCTAAAACAGTAAGAATACTGATCCCTTGAAGTTGTCAAGCCTTGATCCTCAGGACTGCTGGGCTTGACCTCAACCAATCAGGTTATGTCTTCCTCTATGCTTGTCTACTGTCACAAACTTCATTCAGTCATATCTCCACCAATTCTTCAACAATTCCCACGGTCTCAAAGCCAGCTTAAAGCCCTTAAAAAGACCTTTTGATCGATACCAGGCATGTCTCAAGGAGATCAATAATGGCCGAGATATTAAGCAGATCAACTGGTAACCACTATGTTACTGTTTATTAAATCGCTAATATCTCGGAAACCGCTGTGATTGATGCTTCGGTTCTAGGCTCAGAAGAAGCCTTCTTCATAATGCTCAGAATGAGCCTAGAACGACCTCAAGGCAATTAATATTAGTGGAGATATGAAGACCTCAATGTTTGCACATGGACTTCATTAATTACCCATAGATAGTCATC
>Ga0157360_1000361_pt1 | contig 17639 bp, 10 predicted proteins | sample AttlaeALBM1_FD_111483 | JGI IMG/M metagenome (GOLD analysis project Ga0157360, IMG submission 111483) | Fungus gardens microbial communities from leaf cutter ant in Ribeirão Preto, State of São Paulo, Brazil - Atta laevigata ALBM1 | ecosystem: Host-associated > Fungi > Mycelium > Unclassified ... | reverse complement strand
GTACCGGCACCGGTACGCTTTCAATTTTTGGTCACCAGATGCGTTTCAATCTGCAGGATGGTTTTCCGCTGGTCACCACCAAAAAATGTCATATCCGCTCGATTATTCATGAGCTGCTGTGGTTCCTGAAGGGTGACACCAACATCGGCTATCTCAAAGAGAACAAGGTCTCGATCTGGGATGAGTGGGCGGATGAGAACGGCGATCTCGGCCCGGTCTATGGTAAGCAGTGGCGCAGCTGGGGAACCGCCAGCGGCCAGGAGATTGACCAGTTGAGCCAGGTGATGGAGCAGCTGAAGCGCGATCCCGACTCCCGCCGGATTATCGTGTCTGCCTGGAACGTCGGTGAACTCAGTGAGATGGCGCTGGCACCCTGCCACGCGTTCTTCCAGTTCTACGTGGCGGACGGCAAGCTCTCCTGCCAGCTCTATCAGCGTTCGTGCGACATCTTCCTGGGTCTGCCGTTCAACATCGCCAGCTATGCGCTGCTGGTGCACATGGTCGCGCAGCAGTGCGATCTGCAGGTGGGGGATTTTGTCTGGACCGGCGGCGATACGCACCTCTACAGTAACCATCTGGAGCAGGCGCGCCTGCAGCTGACCCGCGAACCGCGTCCGCTGCCAACGCTGCTCATTAAGCGCAAACCGGCGTCACTGTTTGACTATCAGTTCGATGACTTTGAGATTGAAGGCTACGATCCGCATCCTGCGATCAAAGCCCCGGTCGCCATCTGATCGATAAAAACGAGAAAGCCCTGGCTCGCCGCCGGGGCTTTTTTTTGCCTGTCGATCGCTGAATCTGCGGCACCGCTCGCACGCTTTTGACCGCCACTGTCGGTCAGGCCGATTTTCTGCCATCCCAATTCCGGCGTGCCTCAAAACCCCTTGTTTCACCGCTCCGCAGATCGCACTCTGCCGCTATGAAAACCACACACATACGGGGTTTTACCCTGCCGGAACTGCTGCTGGTGCTGGTGATTGCCGCCACGTTAAGTCTCACGGCATTACACGGCTGGCAGCGCTGGCAACAGCGACAGCAACTGCGCGACAGCGCGCAGCAGTTGCAGGGGTTCCTGCTGCGGATACGCGCCCGGGCAAACCGGCACAACAGCGATCTGGTTTTGTGGTCGCGGCCTGGCGCGCCCTGGTGCATTGGTGTCGGCAGCCCTGCCGGTGAATGCCATCCTGGCAACCCGCTGCATTTCGTCGCCCCGCATCCGGATGTGGAACTCACTGACATCCGGGGAGAGCCGGGCTTTTATGGCCGGCGTAACGTCGCCACGGCGGGCAGCATCGGGCTGGGCAACAGCGCCGGACGCATCAGGCTGATTATCTCGGCCCGGGCCCGTATTCGGCTCTGCATGACGGATGAGGAGGGCTGCCCGTGAAAGCGACCGGATTCAGCCTGCTGGAGATGTTGATCGCGATGGCACTCAGCGCCGTCGTGATGATCGGCGTCGGACGCTTTCTGCCGCGGCTGCTGGCAGAGAATGCCAGCCTGCTGCAGCGGGCGCAGCTGCGCCAGGAGTTACAGCAGATCATGGCCACGCTGGAAAAGGCGGTGCGGCGGGCCGGATATTGTCATGGCGAATGCGGGCCGGGCGCACTCACCATCCGCGAGAACTGCCTGCTGCTGCGCTGGGATGAGAACAGCAACGGACGATGGGACGCGGTGGGCCATACCGGCAGTGACTATTACGGCTACCGCCTGCGACAGCGGCAGCTTGAGGCGCAGCGCGGAGTGGATGAGTGTCAGTCCGCAGGCTGGGAGCGGCTCTCCGATCCCGCCTTTATGACGATCGGGCAGTTCAGCATCAGCCGGCAGGATTCGCAGATCAGGATCGTTTTGCAGGGGCAGGCCGGACGCTGGCGTGAAACGATCGAGAGCTGGGTCGAGGGAGAGAATCTGTGAAAGAGCGGGGCAGTAGCGCGCTGGGCATGGTTCTGATGCTGCTGCTGATCGGCAGCGTCACGCTGCACGCCAGCCGCAGGCTGTCTGAGCAGGGGATGCGGATGCTGGCGGATGAGCAGCACGCCATCACCGATTTCTGGCGGGCGCAGTCTGCGCTGCAGTGGGGATTCTCCCTGCGCTGGCCAGGCAGCGAGACCGTACACTGTCAGCAGGACGAACGTCACGGCTGGCGCAGTTGTTTGCAGCGAGGTGAAAAAGATGACGTACTGCTTAAAGGCGAGGCCAGCGACAGGGGAATGGCCGTCTGGCACTGGGTCCGGTTACAGGGGAGTCAGGTTATCGCGCTGCCGCACGGCTGGATCGACTATTGTCCGCTCGCGCCTCCGGCAGCCTGCCTGTAGATGCTGCGGATTCAGCCTGCCGGAACTCCTGTTTGCGCTGCTGCTTATGGCGTTAAGCACCAGCACGCTGCTGCACTATCACCGCGCCCTGGCGCTGAGCTTCAGCCAGCAGTGGGCGCAGCGCGAGGCCTGGCGGGTCGCCGGGCAGCGGCTGATCGGGCATGAAGTGGCGGGCTGGGTATCCCGCCTGCAACAGAAAAGCGGTCCGTCAGGCTGCATTCTGCTGCAGGCTGACGTCACCGGCCCCTGGCAGCGCCGTGCCACGCTTACACGGCTGCGATGTTAAGCGCAACAGGTCGCCCTTTTAATGGGTTTCAACGGCGATACGCGGTAAAGTGACAGGGCCGCAATACCGCAGTCATGTTCTGAGTTATCACAGGAGTTTTCATGTTTCACGTCTATCACTCAAATCAGCTCGATGTGCTGAAGATTCTGGCGGCTGCGGTGATTAAACATGATCCTCTTGATGACCCGTTTGCCGCCGAGATGATCCTGGTGCAGAGCCCCGGAATGGCGCAATGGCTGCAGATGGAGCTGGCGCAAACCTTTGGTATCGCGGCCAACATCGAGTTTCCGCTGCCCGCCAGTTTTATCTGGGAGATGTTTGTCCGCGTACTGCCCGGCATCCCGCCAGAAAGCGCCTTCAGCAAGGCCAGCATGGGCTGGAAACTGATGCACCGGCTGCCGGTCATGCTGGAGCAGGAGGCGTTCACCTCGCTGCGGCACTACCTTCATGACGACGGCGACAAACGTAAGCTGTTTCAGCTCAGCTCCCGGGTCGCCGATCTCTTCGACCAGTATCTGGTCTACCGTGCCGACTGGCTCAACAGCTGGGAGCGCGGCGAAACGATCGAGGGGCTGGGGGAGGCGCAGCGCTGGCAGGCCGCCCTGTGGCGCGATCTGGTCAGCTATACCGAGGCGCTGGGCCAGCCGGAATGGCACCGTGCCAACCTCTATGCGCGCTTTATCCAGACGCTGGAGCAGGCGAAAAGCACACCGGACAATCTGCCAAAGCGGGTATTTATCTGTGGTATCTCGGCGCTGCCGCCGGTCTATCTGCAGGCGCTTCAGGCGCTGGGCCGCCACATCGACATCCATCTGCTGTTCACCAATCCCTGCCGTGACTACTGGGGCGATATTCAGGATTACGCGTTTCTGGCGAAACTGCAGAGTCGTCAGCGCCGGCGCCACGGAGCGGATGAAACGCGCGCGCTCTTCCGCGATGCGGAGCAGGCCCCGGCGCTGTTTAACGACGCCGGAGAACAGCAACTGACGAATCCGCTGCTCGCCTCCTGGGGCAAGCTGGGACGTGACAACCTGTTCCTGCTCAGTCAGATGGAGTCAAACGACGATATTGATGCCTTTGTGGATGTTGAGCCGGACAACCTGCTGCACTGCATGCAGCACGATCTTCTCAATCTGCAGGACAACGCCATCATCGGACTGAATGCAGCGGAACTGGCGCACAGCGATCGTAAGCGTTGCCTGGATCCGGACGATCGCTCCATTGCGGTTCAGGTCTGCCACAGCGCCCAGCGAGAGGTCGAAGTTCTGCAGGATCATCTGCTGGCGATGATGGAGGCCGATCCCGACTTAAAAGCGCGTGACATCATCGTCATGGTTGCCGATATCGACGCCTATGCGCCCTTCATCCAGGCGGTATTTGCCAACGCGCCAGCCGACCGTTACCTGCCTTTTGCCATTTCTGACCGTCGTGCCAGTCAGGCCCATCCGGCCATCGTGGCGTTTCTGCAACTGCTGGCACTGCCGGACAGCCGGTTCGTCTCGGAGGATGTGCTGGCGCTGCTGGATGTGCCGGCGCTGGCTGCCCACTTTTCCATTGATGAAAGCGGGCTGCGTTTGCTGCGGCGCTGGGTCAGCGAGTCCGGCGTACGCTGGGGACTGGATGACGCCAGCGTGGAAGCGCTCGCCCTGCCGATTACCGGCCAGCACACCTGGCGTTTTGGCCTGCAGCGTATGCTGCTGGGGTATGCGATGGAGAGTCACAACGGTGACTGGGAAGGGATCCTGCCTTATGACGAGTCGAGTGGCCTGGTGGGCGAGCTGGCGGGTCATCTGGCAGAGCTGCTCTCGCGGCTGAATGACTGGCGACAGCGGCTGGCGGAATCCCGGCCGCTGGCGGAGTGGCTGCCCCTGTGCCGTGAACTGCTCAACGCCTTTTTCAGCCCCGATGCCGAAACCGAGGCCGCACTGCTGCTGGTTGAAGAGCAGTGGCAGCAGCTGATCGACTACGGCATGGCGGCGCGGTTTGAAGAGGCGATTCCGGTGGCGCTGCTGCGCGACGATCTGCGCAGCCGGCTTGACCAGCAGCGCATCAGTCAGCGTTTCCTGGCCGGACAGATTAACTTCTGTACACTGATGCCGATGCGCTCTATTCCTTTCCAGCTGGTCTGTCTGCTGGGGATGAACGACGGTGTCTATCCCCGCACGCTGGCCCCGCTGGGCTTCGATTTAATGCAGCAACAGTCCCGCAAAGGCGACCGCAGCCGCCGGGATGATGACCGTTATCTCTTTCTGGAGGCGATGATCTCTGCACAGCGGCAGCTCTATATCAGCTATATCGGCCGGGCGATTCAGGATAATACGGAACGCTACCCCTCTGTGCTGGTCACAGAGTTGCTGGATTACATCGGACAGAGTTTCTATCTGGAGGGTGACGGCCATCTGGAGCTGGATGAGAGTGCGGAACGGGTGCGGATGCACCTGCAGCATCTGCACAGCCGGATGCCGTTTGATGCGGAGAACTTCCAGCCCGCTGCCCGGTTGCAGAGTTTTGCCCGCGAGTGGCTGCCTGCCGCGCAGAAGACGGGGCAGCCCCAGCCCGACTTTGTGCAGCCGCTGACTGCTCCGGTGATCGAAACGCTGACGCTGGAGGCGTTTCTGCGCTTCTGGCGGCATCCGGTGCGCGCCTGGTTCCACCAGCGGCTTGGCGTCAGCTTCTGGCTGGAGGAGAACGAACTGCCCGACAGCGAGCCTTTTGCGCTCGACAACCTCGAACGTTATCAGATCAATGCACAGCTGCTGAATGCGCTGGTCGAAGGTGACGATACAGAGCGGCTCTACGCATATCATCGTGCGGCCGGTAATCTGCCCTATGGCGCGTTCGGCGAGCTGTTCTGGCAGGCGCAGCGCGAGGAGATGCAGGAAGTCGCTGCGGAAGTGGTCACGCAGCGCAGCGACGGCGAGAGCTGGGAGGTCAATCTGCAGCTGGAGCAGGTCAGTTTAACCGGCTGGCTGACGCAGGTGCAGGATGATGGACTGCTGCGCTGGCGGCCCGGCGTGCTCAACATGAACGACGGACTGTTACTCTGGCTGGAGCACCTGGTCTACTGCGCATTGGGCGGCACCGGCAGCAGCCGGATGTTTGGCCGTCAGAAGAGCCGCTGGACGTTCCTGGCGGTGCCGCAGGCGGAGGCCACTGCAGCGCTAAACGCGTATGTCGCGGGCTATCTGGCCGGAATGCGTCAGCCGCTGATGCTGCTTAATAAAAGCGGAGGCGCCTGGCTCACCGCCAGCTATGACAAAAAAAGTCAGCAGCTGCTTACCGATGAAGCGACGCAGCTTAAAGCGCGTAATCGCCTGCTGACCGCCTGGCAGGGTAACTATCAGGTGGAAGGAGAGGGAGGCGACCCCTATCTGCAGCGTCTCTGCCGGGTGCTGGATGAGGCGCAGCTACAGCAGATCGCTGAGGCGGCACAGCGCTGGTATCTGCCGGTGCTGATGGCGCATCAGGACGACGAATAACCGGTCAGCACACGAATTTATTACACAGCAATTTTGCTCTGCTTTGAGCCGCCGGGTCAGAAATTGGCGGCTTATCGGGAAACGAGAGGAGTTTACATGCGGGTATACGCACGCTGGATAGCGGCGCTGATGTTCGGCCTGACGGCCTGCACGGTTCTGGCGGAGGCCTCAGCAGGCTGGCAGCCGGTGAATGAAACCATTCGCAAAAGTGAACAGGATCCGCGCCATTACCAGGCGATCCGGCTGGATAACGGCATGACGGTGTTGCTGGTTTCCGATCCGGTCGCGCCAAAATCCCTGGCCGCGCTGACGCTGCCGATTGGATCGCTGGACGATCCCGATCAGCAGGCCGGGCTGGCACACTATCTGGAACATATGGTGCTGATGGGATCAACGCACTACCCGCAGCCGGACAACCTGGCCGAATTCCTGAAAAAGCATGGCGGCAGTCACAACGCCAGTACCGCCTCGTATCGCACCGCTTTCTATCTGGAAGTGGAAAATGATTCGCTGGCACCTGCGGTTGATCGGCTGGCCGATGCGGTGGCTGCGCCGCTGCTGGATCCGGTTAACGCCGATCGGGAACGTCATGCCGTCAACGCCGAGCTGACGATGGCGCGCTCGCGCGACGGGCTGCGTATGGCGCAGGTCGGCGCGGAAACCCTGAACCCGGCGCATCCGGCGTCGCGTTTTTCGGGCGGCAACCTCGATACCCTGAAAGATAAACCGGGCAGTAAGCTGCACCAGGCGCTGCTGGATTTCTACCACACCCATTACTCCGCCAACCTGATGAAGGCCGTTATCTACAGCAACAAGCCGTTGCCGGAGATGGCGGCGATTGCGGTGAAAACCTTTGGCCGGGTGCCGAATCATGATGCCAGCGTGCCGGCAATCACGGTGCCGGTAGTGACCGATGCGCAGCAGGGCATCGTCATTCACTACGTTCCGGCCCAGCCGCGCAAGCAGCTTAAGATTGAGTTTCGCATCGCCAACAACAGCGATCGCTTTCGCAGCAAAACTGACACGCTCATCAGCTATCTGATCAGCAACCGCAGCAAAAATACGCTCACCGACTGGCTGCAGAAACAGGGGCTGGCCGACGGCGTCAACGCGGGTGCTGACCCGATGACCGAGCGTAACAGCGGCGTCTTTGCCATTACCGCCTCCCTGACCGACAAAGGTCTGGCGCAGCGTGACGAAGTGGTGGCGGCGATTTTCAGCTACATCAATCTGCTGCGTCAGCAGAGCGACGATAAGCGCTACTTCGATGAGGTGTCGCACGTTCTGGCGCTGGATTTCCGCTATCCCTCCATCACCCGCGATATGGATTACATCGAGTGGCTGGTGGATACCATGCTGCGCGTCCCGGTTGAACATACCCTGGATGCCCCCTATCTGGCGGACCAGTATGACGCGGCCGCGATACACGCCCGGCTGGAAGAGATGACGCCGCAGCATGCGCGCATCTGGTACATCAGCCCGCAGGAGCCACACGATAAAAAGGCCTATTTCGTTGAAGCACCTTATCAGGTGGAGAAAATCACGCCAGCCACCTTCGCTGACTGGCAGCAACGCGCCAGCCAGATCACCCTGGCGATGCCGGTACTGAACCCCTATATTCCGGATGATTTCACCCTGATGCCGTCCGATGGCAAAACCTACACCCATCCGGTCAGGCTGGATAACAAAGACGGGATGCGGATTTACTGGATGCCCAGCCGCTACTATGCCAGCGAGCCGAAAGCCGCGATCACCCTGGCGCTGCGCAATCAGCACGCCATCAGCGACGCCCGTCAGCAGGTCCTGTTCGGGCTGAATGACTACCTTTCCAGCCTGGCGCTGGATGAGCTGAACTCGCAGGCTTCGGTGGGCGGCATCAGTTTCTCAACCGGCGAAGATGAAGGGCTGGTATTCAGTGCAAACGGATTTACTCAGCGTCTGCCGACGCTGCTGAAGAAGCTGGTGGAAGGGTATGCGCATTTCCAGCCGACAGAGCAGCAGCTGGAGCAGGCCAAATCCTGGTATCTGGAGCGGCTCGACGCGGCCGAAAAAGGCAAGGCGTTTGAGCAGGCCATTCAGCCGATGCAGCTGCTGTCACAGCTGCCCTATACCCAGCGTGAAACCCGCCGCAGGCTGGTGAGTGGGATCTCACTCCAGGATGTCACCGGCTACCGCGATGCGCTGTTCCGTGATGCGACGCCGGAGATGATGGTGGTAGGCAATCTCAGCGCGGAAAGCGTGATTCAGCTGGGCCATGAACTCCGGGAGCAGATGCAGAGCCATGCGCCGCGTCACTGGCCGAGCCGGTTCGTCACCCTCAACAAACCGCTGAAAGCCAATCTGCAGCAGCAGGGCAGCAGCACCGACTCGGCGCTGGCCGCCCTCTATGTGCCGCTGGGCTACAGTGAATATCAGAGCATGGCGAACAGCGCGATGCTGAGCCAGATCGTGCAGCCGTGGTTCTACAATCAGCTGCGCACCAAAGAGCAGCTCGGCTATGCGGTGTTTGCCTTCCAGATGCCCGTGGGACGCCAGTGGGGCGTCGGCTTCCTGCTGCAGAGTAACAGCAGGCAGCCCGGCTGGCTGTTGCAGCGATACCAGGCGTTTTACCCTCAGGCAGAAAAAAGATTGCGCAGCATGAGTCAGGCCGATTTTGTGCAGTATCAGCAGGCGATGATCAACGATCTGCAGCAGCGTCCTCAGACGCTGTATGAAGAGGCCGATCGTTTCAGCCGCGACTTTGACCGTCAGAATGACCGGTTTGATACCCGACAGAAAATGATCGAGCAGGTTCAGCAGCTCACCCCGATCGGCCTGGCGGATTTTTTCCGGCGCGCCGTGATTGAACACAAAGGCATGGTGATGATTTCGCAGATTGCCGGCACCGGCAATGGCAAAACCGAGTTTGCCCGCCAGCCGGGCTGGAAAACCTGGGCGGAAGTGGCAAAACTGCAGCAGTCGCTGCCGGTAAAGAGTGAAACCCCATGACGCAGTTACCTGCCATTTCGCTGAATCCCCTGACGCTGCCGCTCAGGGGCGAGCGGCTGATTGAGGCATCCGCAGGCACCGGTAAAACCTTTACCATCGGTCTGCTCTATCTGCGGCTGCTGCTGGGGCTGGGTGGCGAAAATGCTTACAGCCGGCCGCTCTCGGTAGAAGAGATTTTAGTCGTGACCTTTACCGAGGCCGCGACCGCAGAGCTGCGCGGGCGCATCCGCGAGAATATTCATCAGCTGCGCCTGGCCTGCATTCGCGGTAAAAGCAGCAATCCCATGCACCAGCTACTGCTGGAGCAGATGCCGGATCTGAGTCAGGCCGCTGCACAACTGCTGGCGGCCGAACGGCAGATGGATGAAGCCGCCATCTTTACCATCCACGGCTTCTGCCAGCGGATGCTCAACCTCAACGCCTTCGAGTCGGGCATGCTGTTCGAGCAGGAGTTAATTGAAGATGAGCAGGCACTGCTGAAACAGTCGGCCGCCGATTTCTGGCGTCGTCAGTGTTATCCACTGAGTCTGGATGTGGCGCGGATCATCGCCGCTGAGTGGAGCGGGCCAGAGAGCCTGCTGGCTACGCTGCGCCCCTGGCTGCAGGGCGAGTCGCCGGGGCTGAAACGTCCGCCCGCAGCCGATGAGACACTGGAGAAACGTCACGCCCGTAATCTGGCGCGCATCGATGCCCTCAAGCAGCAGTGGCAGGCGCTGAGCGCGGACGTGGAAGGAATCATCAGCGCATCGGGCGTCGATAAGCGCAGCTACAGCAGTAAACATCTGCCCAACTGGGTGGCCCGCGTCACGCAGTGGGCCGGCAGTGAGACGCGCGATTACCAGCTGCCTAAAGAGCTGGAGCGTTTCGGGCAGCAGGTGCTGGCGGAGAAAACCAAAAAGGGTGACGTGCCCCGTCATGCGCTGTTTGAGGCGATCGATCGGTTCCTGGCAGACCCGCTGTCGCTGCGGGATGTGATCATCGCTCAGGCGCTGTCCGATGTGCGTGCTACGGTGCAGCGTGAGAAGCGGCTTCGCGCGCTGTTAGGCTTTGACGATCTGCTCAGTAAGCTGGATGAGGCGCTGCAGCAGCCCGGTGGCGTCCTGCTGGCCGAAACCATCAGAGCGCGCTTCCCGGTTGCCCTGATCGATGAGTTTCAGGATACCGATCCACAGCAATACCGCATTTTCCGCGCGCTCTACATTAATCAGCCGGAGCAGGCACTGTTTCTGATCGGCGATCCCAAGCAGGCGATCTATGCGTTTCGCGGCGCGGATATCTTTACCTATCTGCGGGCCAGAAACGAAGTCAGCGCTCACTACACGCTGGACACCAACTGGCGCTCCTCGCCGGAGATGGTGGCGGGCGTCAATCGCCTCTTTTCGCAGGTCGATTCGCCCTTTCTCTTCTCGGCGATCCCCTTCCAGCCGGTGAAGCCCGCAGATTCGAATCAGTCGCTGACGCTGATGTTTGACCAGCAGCAGCAACCGGCGCTGCGCTTCTGGCTCCAGCCTGGCGAGGGCGTCGGCAACAGTGACTACCAGCAGTTTATGGCGCAGCAGTGTGCGGCCGACATCAGCCGCTGGCTGGTCGCCGGTCAGCAGGGACGCGCCCTGCTGGGCAAGGGCGAGGCGCTGAAGCCGGTGCGGGCGTCCGATATCACCGTGCTGGTGCGCAGTCGCAATGAGGCTGGCCTAATCCGTGATGCGCTGAATGCGCTGGCGATCCCGTCGGTCTATCTTTCCAGCCGGGACAGCGTCTACACCACGCCGGAAGCGCGCGAGTTGCTCTGGCTGCTGCAGGCGATTCAGGCACCGGAACAGGAGCGTCTGCTGCGCAGCGCGCTGGCAACCTCCATTTTTGCCATCGACGCGGCGACGCTCGACGCGCTGACGCAGAACGAACGCGAATGGGATGCGCTGGTGGAGCAGTTCGCCGCCTGGCAGCAGTTGTGGCATCAGCGCGGCGTCCTGCCGATGCTGCGGGATGTGATGATTAAACGGCAGCTGGCGGAGAATATGCTGGCTTCGGAGAACGGTGAGCGGCGGCTGACGGACCTGATGCATTTGGGTGAACTGCTGCAGGAGGCGTCGGTGCAGCTGGAGAGTCCGCACGCGCTGGTGCGCTTCCTGGCGCAGCAGATCGCCCGGCCAAACAGCCAGGCCGCCAGCCAGCAGTTGCGTCTGGAAAGCGACCGGCATCTGGTGCAGATCATCACCATCCATAAATCCAAAGGGCTGCAGTATCCGCTGGTCTGGCTGCCGTTTGCTGCCGGATTCCGCGAGGCCGCCAGCGCGCTCTACCATGACCGCGACACCTTTACGGCGCTGCTGGATATCGAGGGAGATGCGCAAAGTCTGGCGCTGGCCGAAGAGGAGCGTCTGGCGGAAGATTTGCGTCTGCTCTACGTGGCGCTGACCCGGTCGGTCTATCACTGCAGCGTTGGCATTGCGCCGCTGATCAAAGGCACCCGCAAAAAAGAGGGCGAAAGCGATCTGCACAAGAGCGCACTGGGTTACCTGGTGCAGCAGGGCGAGGCGGCCGATGCCCGGCAGCTCAGCCAGCGTCTGAACGCCTTAACCGGTGAGGGCATTGCCCTGACAGAAGAGGATCTGCGGCCTGGCGAGATGTGGCAGGATGCCGGACAGGGCGACAGGGCGTTAAGCAGCCGCGACATGACGCGCATGCTGACGGATCTCTGGCGGGTCACCAGTTACTCGGGTCTGCAGCAGCACCACAGTTCGCCGCTGCTGGATGCGCTGCCCAGCTTCGATATTGACGCGGCGGGTGAAGAGGAGAGTGGCGAAGAGGCGGCGCTGACACCTCACCACTTTCCGCGCGGTGCCGCACCCGGCACATTTTTACATGGTCTGTTTGAGTCGATCGACTTTACCGAACCGCCGGACCGCATCTGGCTCGAAGATCAGCTGCAGCACAATGGCTATCCGCTCAGCTGGTTACCGGTTCTGGAGCAGTGGATCGCACGCGTCCTGCGTACGCCGCTGAACGCGGAGGGCGTGACGCTGTCGGCAATTAAGCGCAGCGAATGCCTGATTGAGATGGAGTTCTATCTGCCGATCAACAACCTGCTGACGCCAGGCGATCTCGACGCGCTGCTGCGACGGCATGACCCGCTTTCCCGGCAGGCCGCCGCCCTGGATTTTCGCCAGGTGCGCGGCATGCTGAAGGGCTTTATCGATCTGGTCTTCCGCTGGCAGGGCAAATATTATCTGCTCGACTATAAATCGAACTGGCTGGGGGAGAGTCACGCCGCTTACACCCCTGAGGCGATGGCGCAGGCGATGATCGGCCACCGCTACGATCTGCAGTATCAGCTCTATACGCTGGCGCTGCATCGCTACCTTCGGCATCGTCTGCCCGGTTACCGCTATGCGCAACATTTTGGCGGCGTATTTTATCTGTTTTTGCGCGGGATGGATGGCAGTTCGCCGGACAACGGCATCTTTGCCACCCGTCCTGATGACGCCTTTGTGGACGAAATCGATGCACTGTTTGGTGAACCCGGGGAGGGGTTATGAGTGACATGCTGAGCCTGCTGCTGCAGGCGGCAGAGAAGCGCCTCCTGCGGCCGCTGGATATTCAGTTTGCGCGGCTGGTCGCGCCTGAATCCGAGCCTGCACTGCTGCTGGCGGCGGCCTGCGTCAGCGCAGAAGCCGGCGAGGGGCATGTCTGTCTGCCGCTGAGCAACCTGTGCGAAGCGAACCTGTTTGCCGGGCGTCAGCCTGCGCTGGCCCAGGCGATCTGGCAGGCGGCGGGCGCGCCGGATGAGTGGCCTGCACGTCTGGCCGCGTGGCCGGCCGTGAGCGACGGCAGTCGGGTGACACCGCTGGTGCTGAGCCACCAGCGTTTGTATCTGCACCGGTTGTGGCAGAGCGAAGGCCGGGTCGCCGACTTCTTTGCCGCTCAGGAGGTGAAAACCGCCTTCGATATCCAGGCCGCGGGCGAGGTGCTGAACACGCTGTTCGGTGATCAGCCTGAGGACTGGCAGAAGATTGCGGCGGCCGTGGCGCTGACCCGCAAGACGGCAGTGATCTCCGGCGGGCCGGGGACCGGTAAGACCACCACCGTGGCGAAGCTCCTCGCTGCGCTGATCCGGCTGCATCCGGGCGCGCTGCGGATCCAGCTGGCCGCGCCGACCGGTAAAGCCGCTGCGCGCCTGACCGAATCACTGGGCCGGGCCCTGCAGGAGCTGGCCGTCAGCGACGAAGAGCGTCGGCGTTTTCCGGCCGAAGCCACCACGCTGCATCGTCTGCTGGGCGCCCAGCCCGATACCCAGCGGATGCGCTACCACGCCGGGAACCCGCTGCATCTGGATGTGCTGGTCGTGGATGAGGCGTCAATGGTTGACCTGCCGATGATGGCAAAACTGATCGCCGCCCTGCCTGGTCATGCGCGCGTGATCTTCCTGGGCGACCGCGACCAGCTCGCTTCGGTCGAGGCGGGGGCCGTACTGGGCGATATCTGCCGCTGTACCGAGGGCGGTTACAGTCTGGCGCGGGCGGAACAGCTCGCGCGGCTGACCGGTTGCGCCCTGACGGGCAGTGATGACGCCCAGGCGCCATCCGTGCGAGACAGCATCTGCCTGCTGCAGAAGAGTTATCGTTTTGACGCCACCTCCGGCATCGGCCAGCTGGCTAAAGCGATCAACCGGGGAAACGCTGCGCAGGTCAATGTTCTGTTCGCCTCGGCCTGCGAGGATGTCAGCTACCAGACCCTGAACAGCGCCGAAGCCTATCAGACAATGCTGGATGAGGTTGCGCAGGGGTATCAGCCGTTCCTGCAGCTCATCAGAGAGCAGGCGCCGCCGGCGGAGGTCATCGCCGCGTTTGGCCGGTATCAGCTGCTGTGCGCCTTACGTGAGGGGCCATTTGGCGTGCAGGGCCTGAATCAGCGCATCGAACAGCGACTGATGCAGCTGCAGCGCATCCGGCGTCCCGGCGTCGGCAGCCGCTGGTATGCCGGACGGCCGGTGATGATCAGCCGGAATGACAGCGCGCTCGGCCTGTTCAATGGCGATATCGGCATTACGCTGCGCGATGAGGAGGGCAATCTCAAAGTGTTCTTCCCGCTGCCGGATGGATCGATCAAGGCGATTCAGCCGAGCCGGTTGCCGTCACACGAAACGGCCTGGGTCATGACGGTGCACAAATCGCAGGGGTCGGAGTTTGACCACACCGCGCTGGTGATGCCGACGCAGTTTCTGCCGGTGCTGACGCGGGAGCTGGTTTACACCGCGATCACCCGCGCGCGGAGGCAGCTGACGATCTACAGCGAGCCGGGAGTATTTCAGCGTGCGGTTCAGCTGCAGACACAGCGTCGCAGCGGTCTGGTCGAACGCCTGGGCGCAGGCGGCTGAGAAGGGCAGGGAGCAGGCGACCCGCAGGTCGCCTGATGATGACGGTCAGTCTCAGGTGAGGTCGGCCATCAGCACTTTTGAGCGGCGCTGATAGTTATACATCTCTTTTTTACTCTCCGGCAGTGACTCGATATCGACCGGGGTAAAGCCGCGCTCCTGGAACCAGTGGATGCTGCGGGTGGTTAACACAAACAGTTTTTCCAGCCCCATCTGCTTCGCCTGCAGCGCCACACGCTGCAACAGCATTTCACCGCGTGACGAGCTGCGATAGTCCGGATGCACCGCCACACAGGCCATCTCGCCGATTTTCTCATCCATAAACGGATAGAGCGCGGCACAGGCGATGGTCAGATTATCGCGCTGAATAATGGTGAACTTGTCGATCTCCATCTCCAGCTGCTCGCGCGAGCGGCGCACCAGAATGCCCTGCTGCTCCAGCGGACGGATCAGTTCAAGGATGCCGCCGATATCGTTGATGTTGGCGCGGCGGATCTGCTCTGCCGACTCCATCACGATCTGCGTGCCGATACCGTCGCGGGAGAAGAGTTCCTGCAGCAGCGCGCCATCTTCCTGATAGCTGATCAGGTGGCTGCGGCGCACGCCGCTGCGGCACGCTTTTACTGCGCCACGCAGGAAACGAACGGTGCCGGAGAGGTAGTCGCCCTCTTTTTCAATCTCGTCAATACGGGCCTGAGCGTCGTTCGGGAACAGCTCGGAGATAATCTCCCCGTCACTGTCCAGCACGCCCTGTTCAGAGCAGAAGCCGATCATCTTTTCCGCTTTGAGCTTAATCGCCAGCTGGGTGGCCACCTCTTCTGAGGTCAGATTAAAGCTCTCACCGGTCACGGAAACCGCCACCGGACCCAGCAGCACAATGGCGTCGTTATCCAGCTGGCGATGAATCGCCTCTTCGTCAATACGACGGATACGCCCGCTGTGGCAGTAATCGACGCCGTCATCCACGCCCAGCGGCTGTGAAATAATGAAGTTGCCGCTGACGACATTGATATGCGCGCCCTGCAGCGGCGTATTGTTAAGGCTCATTGAGAGGCGGGCAGTGATATCCAGCTGCAACCGGCCAGCCGCCTGCTTCACCAGCTCCAGGGACTGCGCGTCGGTGACCCTTGTGAACTTGTGATAAACCGGCTCCAGCTGCTGCTGCGCGAGGCTGGCATCAATCTGCGGCCGGGCGCCATACACCACCACCAGGCGGATGCCCAGGCTGTGCAGCAGGCCGATATCGTTGACGATGCCAGAGAAGTTCTCATGCTCAATCGCTTCGCCGCCCAGCATGATGACAAAGGTTTTGCCACGGTGGGCATTGATATAGGGAACGGTATGGCGAAAACCCTGAACCAGCTCGGTACTACGTTCCTTCACGGCCAACCCTCAGTGAATGTTTATTCGTATTTTCTGTATTTTTATGCTTTTGCGAGCGATTTTGCAAGCCTTAATCCTGACGAAAATTTACGTTTTTTCGGGTGTCAAAGTCGCTAAGAGCCTGCATTATTTAGGGTTTCCGGGGTGACATCATGCTGCGGATTGGATAAAGTTTTCGCCGCCATTTTATTAACTGGCGCTTTTTCAGACATAACAGAGCAGCTGGAGCGGCATGTCGGACGGTAATTCCCATTTTTCACGCAGACGATTTTTACAGGGGACAGGCGCCTTACTGCTGTTAAGCGTCAGCCGCACAGGGCTGGCGGCTAAAAACCACATTGTGGCCGTGCGGATCTGGCCCTCATCCACCTATTCACGGATGACGCTGGAGTCCAGCGTTGCGCTGAAGTACAAACAGTTTGCCCTGACCCATCCCGATCGTCTGGTGATCGACATCCAGGGCCTGCACCTTAATCCGGTCCTGAAAGGGGTGGATAAGCAGGTCCGGGTCGACGATCCCTTTATCAGAAATGCCCGCGTTGGCCAGTTCGACAGCAATACGGTGCGCGTGGTGCTGGAGCTGAAGCGCAACGTCGCGCCGAAAATCTTTAATCTCGCCCCGGTTGCCGGAATCAATCACCGGCTGGTGGTCGACCTCTATCCGAGCCAGGATCATGTGGAAGACGATCCGCTGCTGGCGCTGTTGAAAGATTATAACCAGGGCGATCTGGAAAAAGATGAAGGGGTACAGGCTCCCCTGCCGGGCAAAGCGGGGCGCGACCGGCCGATTATCATCATGATCGATCCCGGTCATGGCGGTGAAGATCCGGGCGCGCACGGCAAATATAAGACGCGCGAGAAAGACATTGTGCTGAAGATAGGCCGGCGACTGAAAGCGCTGATCGACGAACAGCCCAACATGAAAGCCTACATGACGCGCAACGAAGATGTCTTTATTCCACTGCGGGTCAGGGTTGCCAAAGCCCGCAAACAGCGCGCCGATCTCTTCGTCTCCATCCATGCGGATGCGTTTACCAGCCGGGCGGCACGGGGATCTTCGGTGTTCGCCCTGTCCACCAGCGGGGCGACTTCCGCAGCTGCCCGTTTCCTGGCGCAGACGCAGAACGAATCTGACCTGATAGGCGGCGTCAGCAAAAGCGGTGACCGCTATCTCGACCACACTATGTTCGATATGGTGCAGCGGCAGACGATTCACGACAGCCTGAAGTTCGGTAAAGAGGTACTGCATCGCATGGGGCGCATCAACCACCTGCATAAGCGCACGGTGGATCAGGCCGGTTTTGCGGTACTTAAAGCGCCGGACATCCCCTCGATTCTGGTCGAGACGGCCTTTATCAGTAATGTGGAGGAGGAGCGTAAACTGCGAACCACCCGCTATCAGCATCAGGTCGCCGAGGCGATTCTGGACGGCATCAAAGCCTATGTGGAGAGTGGGGCGGCGCTGGCCCATCGGTAATGCAAAGCGGGTAGCCCGGGCTATCCGCACGCTTTTCAGGGCGGAGAGGGCGCAAAAGAGGATTTGTGAACGCCAGAAACAAAAAAACACCCTTTCAGGTGTTTAAATGATTGGTTGCGGGGGCCGGATTTGAACCGACGACCTTCGGGTTATGAGCCCGACGAGCTACCAGGCTGCTCCACCCCGCGTCCGTATCATACTGACTTCACATTGTGACTTCTGAAAACGGCGTCAGTAGTGTTGGTTGCGGGGGCCGGATTTGAACCGACGACCTTCGGGTTATGAGCCCGACGAGCTACCAGGCTGCTCCACCCCGCGTCCGTGGAAGCGCACTATACTCTCC
>Ga0157360_1000360_pt1 | contig 17705 bp, 14 predicted proteins | sample AttlaeALBM1_FD_111483 | JGI IMG/M metagenome (GOLD analysis project Ga0157360, IMG submission 111483) | Fungus gardens microbial communities from leaf cutter ant in Ribeirão Preto, State of São Paulo, Brazil - Atta laevigata ALBM1 | ecosystem: Host-associated > Fungi > Mycelium > Unclassified ... | reverse complement strand
TGTGAGTCTGGTGGATAAGCCACATGACGGAGAACAGCAGCAGGGTGAGCGAATAGGCCATCTGCCGCATCAACAAGCAACCTGATATCGGTATCAGCTGGCCATGATGACGACAATTGCGGGAAATTTTGTTTTTCAAGTATGTTCTTGAATCCACCTCGAAGATACATCTCGATCTCGCTGTCTGCCTCTCGAGAGATGGGGAGTTCAACAGAATGAATGACAGAGGCGATATTTTCCTGCTTGAATGTAGACACGATGCGAGGTTCAGCACGGCTGAAGATGGCCCAATGGAATGGAGTGGACCCTTCCCTGACAGAGGATGCAATTATCTTGATAATTTCTGCTTGTGCATCATCACCGGAACACTCATCTAAGCCATCAATGAAGATAACTTTTGGTTGTACTCTCTTTCCCTGTTTCCCTAGCTCCTGAATCCGCTCAAGAATCAAGAATCTGAATTGAGATGCTATTTTCTTTTCAACAAGGCTCTTGTCCTTGGAAATCCTCTCATCGACAGCAGCACGATAATCAGGGAGCGCAGTGGTAAGTTGGTAAGCAATGGAAATGAACAAGCAGGAGGGATTTGTGTGTTTGTTGACAGTGAAGAAGAATGCAGCACCAAGGTGTCCAGTATCTTTAAGTTTCTCAGCGCATGTCTGAGCGATGGCAGATTTTCCAACACCAGCCGGTCCCCTCATCCAGTACATTGACGAAGGTGGGTCGACAGACCCGGTCACCCAATAGATTATACTGTTCCCGAGTACCTGGGAAGCAGCGACGATCCTAGTGGTGTTGAGAATCAAATGCAGCTCCTGGATCGGAGGCTTCATAGAGGATATCGATACCTAGTACTGAATTAGCTAACATTTCATTAGTCGAAACGAAGCTACTTACCAGATCGCCCGTAGTGGTTCGTAATGTTGGTGATAGACTGTGCAAAGCTACTATCCCTAACTATGAAGTCACTGGCATTAGGAAACATAGACATGGTGGTGGCAAGACAGATAGATGATGAGAGCAGGAAGCTGTTAAATTCATGTCAACGTGTGAATTCAGGTCATAAACTATCCTACCACGGTGAATTTTTCCCATGTTCGATCTTTCTCCTCCGGATGATTCTCCCACTCAATCTTGCGCTATGACAAGTCCATTATCTGAGAAATGGGAATGCTGCATGACATGGGCGGATAGTGTCCAGCCGAAAAGGCTTCAAAGATTGCAGGACGAGAGTGTTATGTGAGGGTAGAGTGGCGGAGCTTTGCACAGCATGGATGAAATTATTGCACTGATCCTGTGGATGCCGCATGAAAATGTTGCGTGGGAAAAGGAGTTGAAAATAGAGTTATCCAGTTTTATCTATGTCCAAGCTTCAAGTGATCTATTGGACATTGTCCAACTCAAGCAAACTGAATGTAGAGCACGACCCTGGCGCTGTTCCTTCTCATCTCAACGTCTACTCCAATCTTGACTAATTGGCTCTCTTCGGCTGTCAGAGATCACATGCGAGACCTCGAACCGCTGCTACAAGAGGATTGTGTCGACCTAATAGCTCGTTGTCTGAATGCAGTAGCCGATGCATTGAGATAGCAATCAAACATCAGTCAACTCGATAGCGCTCGAGGATCGAGGAGGATGCACTCGTACTTGGTGGTGCTTGGATATACGTTTCCACCATTAACGTTTGTCATTCCGGCATTTTGCATTCCCTTATATCGCTTACCACAAAACCGAACAGCAAAAACTCCGTGCAGAACAACAAGTTAAAGCTCAAATTTCCGGTAAACGCTCATGGATTCCATTCACGTCTTCTGCTTCTTCGTCAAGGTCGATCTCTGCTCCTCTTGCACCACCTTCAATTTCAACTGTTCAAGGGGTGGCAAAAAGCCGAATAGGTATCAGCCATACGGTGTTGGTGTCCGGGGTCACGGGGAATCTTTTCCGGGAAAGCTGAGGGAGAATGCTTGGTATGGCTGAAAGTCGGATCTCTCTTTGATGGTTCCAATAATATTGCTCTGGACTGTATTTTGACAGCCTTAAATAATTTATCTTTCCCGAATTTAGCCGGCCTTGCGATTATAGAACGAGCTTATTATAAAGATGAAGTGTTTGAAGGCAGGACACAACTGGTATACAAACCATACGATGCAAACGGCTGTGAGGACATGGCGAGGACATGGCATTGAAGAGGATGATGTCAGAGATAAATCTACTTTTCATAATCCATATTATGTAATCACTAGAGTAATCATGAGTGCCAAAGGAAAACTTCCTCAGCCTCAAACTAAAATACTCAACAATCAATTGGGTTATTTCTGCTTTTCCTGACATTGATCAATCATTATTATTAGTGCCTTGCAGATCATTTAGCCTATCTTGATAGCTATCTCATCATTTGTTTATGTATTGTGCTGATGACTTCCATTGTCTTTGTATCACACCTATAGATCAAAATCAATTATATTAGTATGGAGGCCTAGAGGTTGAATGACCTCCAGAATTGGAGTACAAAATTACTATATATGGTGAAAATAGGTCACATTGTCATGCTTTGTCACATACTATTTGAGCTTAATGGTTACTTTCAATATTTGGTCCTTTTTGGACTACTCAATATGGTATTGGTCCTAGCCTGAACTACTCACTTTGGTAATCTCATATAATCATATCAATCCAGGAGTACTTGATTGGGTATCTCATGGGTTTTTGTGACACATCCAACCTCTTCACTTTTTTTTAAATTTTTTCTACCCCTCTCTTTGGTTGCTACATTTGTTCTCCTTTGTTCTTCTCTCTCTTTGTTTGCTATATCTGTTCCCTCCTATCCTTCCAAGAAATCTCATGGGGAAAATACCATGAATTGATGGGTTGATTAACCAGTTTTCCTCTGGTGAGTTTCTAACAACTAGCATCAATTGTCTGTTCTATGAGTTCCTCTCTCCTTTTCTCTCTCAAGACAAGATATTGATAACTTGTTTTGGTCAAAGCATGCTATTGCTATTCTGTCACAGACCATAGGTTGCCTAGATGATACTGTTTACATTGATCAACTTCGCTTATTGGTCTCACCACGATGCTGTCTGTCATATCTGATATTTTCTACCATAGACAAGCTGCAACAGAGGGAGGATACATTTTCTAATGGAACAGAAGAGCAACAAGGACATTTGAATAAGTATTTGATGCTATCACTACAAGGAAAATAGCTAAACTTGAATTACAATCTCAGTTTTAATGCTCATACTTGATCATCTACTTCTATATCTATCAATCTGTCTAATTCAGCCTCTTCCAGCCCACAACTGTAGACTCAGTCTACCTCAATTAACTTCAATTGTCATGAGAGATAGCAAAAGCAGTTATAGTGTTGTTTTGTAAGTGTCCTCGCAACTCAATATTGTGTACTCATTAGATTTTCAGGTTCAAGGACATTAAGTCAGCAAAGGCTGTGTGACATAGACTCAATGAGGTTCACGATATCACTAGGAAGCTTATCTACACTAACCAAGAGGGTGCTTTTTATGAAAACAGGAGTATTTGAGATGGGCTAAGGCTTTTTAGAACATCTGCAGTCTCAAAGAACATCATCTCAATGTTAACATTGATGTTCATAAATTTGAGTCCACCATTGTATTCAGCTCTCAGATACATATGCAAGTAATTCTGCCACATACTAGCAACTTGCTGTCTCTTAATTCTGCTTGGAACATGCCCAGCAGGTACTGTATATTCTTTTATCTTCTCTTGTTGTCATTTTCACCATACAAAATGACTTCTAATGCTGACCTTCAACAGGCCAAGCTTGACATATCCACATATCCTCTTATTAGCAAGAAACAGATCATATATATACTTAGCTCTATCATCTTTGCAAACAAATCAAGGTCTGTAATGCATAAGAACAAGCTTGACACTAAGGCTATGACCAAGGTATATAGCAAGCTCAGGTCCAACCATCATCATAAATTCTCAAACCCTTTCTGGGTTCAGCTCTCTCTCACACTTGTCAATATAACAAACCTCATTTCCAGTATAAGTTTCAATGGCAGCTCAATGCTGAGCAACAATAACTACAATTTCTCACTGATTAATAGGATTTGAACATGCTTTCAGAGACTAGTCTAATTAACCTCAAAACTCATAAGTACACAAATGGAATTCAGGGTCGCCTAGAAAAAGAGGCTCATGAGACATGAGAGAGGGTTGGAATGTATTAAAAGGGAAGCTAATAAAAGGCAAGGGTTAAGGACAAAAAAGAAAGAGAACTCGAGAGGCAACAATTCATCTCAGAGCACATAATACTTATTTAGGAAAAGTATAGAATACTCACTCAAGCATGCATGCTATCACTACCACCTCAAATGACCATGAATCTGACTTGGCTGCTGTTCTATTATCCTAAATTACTATGCCTTATTCTTCTATCAACACACTCATACCTCCTTTGCCCACAGAACCTCCTGTCCCCCTCTACATTCTACTCAATCACCTGCTTCACCATTGACCTTTTCTACATGTCCCAGGTTTTATTGTTTGTAGATTCAGAGTCAAAACTCAGCATCCAGTGTCATAGGTACATTTTACTCTCTTGGCTTATTTTCCCATGCTATACCCTTTATAGAGGTGGCTGCAGAGAAGGTCCTTATAGCAATCCAAACCAAGACAGACTTGTTAGGTGATACCAAGTATATAAGTGACTATAGTACTTTGTCTATATTGGCTCAAACACTAGTTCTTCTACAGCCAGTATTGAATTAGCCTGCAAGTCCCACACTAGCTAAGGAAGGGCAGCTGGTAAGATACTACACTACTTTATAGCTAAGCAGTTGACTATGTATATTTTTCTTCCCATAGTGTTTGCAAGATATTTGTAAATGCCAATAACCCTAGTTGAGCATTCTGCTCAAACTGTTGCACAAGATAGTCTGTGGTTGACTGCTAGAGTGCTATTTAAGCTTGAATCTCAGCTGTTTGTATAGACAGGATTGTATCATAAGTCAGTCATACCATGTCAAGTCAAATATATTGGAGCACTCTTGTAGCTCTTGCTTTTTCTTCCAGGGTGTTGTAAACATGCTGTTCATAATGATATATATCCTACAAATTGCTTAGAATGTTATTACAAAATCAAAATTTTCTTGCTTTTGCATATTTGCATTAAAGACCCCCAAAAGCAATCTTACTCAGATAAGAAACAGACAAAGTGGTAAAATAATATTAAGTCTATGTGCTGACAATATCACAAGGTGGTACAATGCCAAACGACCTGAAAGTACTAAACTATTTGAGACTCATGTTAATAAGTATGAATTTTTATAAATTCCTTGATCCTGCCATGACTGTCTTGACTACCAAAAAAAGGAAGCTTTGTGGTGCTTTCCCAAAGAACAACATCTGACTGTCTTGCATAATTGAGTAGCAGTTCATAGTCAGCTTATGAGGCAAAGGACATCTATAGATAACCTAGAGAGAGGAAAATATTTAGTTAACTCTACAACACTATTCAATTCACTGAAGTCCTCCAATTGGTAGGGTTAGGGGTCTAACAAATAATAAATTTAACCACAATGAGACCTATTTCTTTATTTCAGTCTAGATTTGTTCCTCAGAGTATAACAGATTCGACAATAACATTTAACATTTATCAAGCATAACTAACAGTCCATATCAGGTACAGTACAACCCACTACACTGACTCACACAACTCTCACACAACTTCACTTTTCTAAAACCAATATGTCTTAATAAACCACAGTAAAATGAGCATAGTGTTTGTCTTCAATGCTATAACTGGCTTGCTACAAAGCCATTTTGCATACTGGATGTCAGTAGGCCATTGGCTTTTGAAGACAGACTCTGTACTGCAATGAGTTAGGGTATGACAATAGATAGTATATGCCAGAGGTAAGGTTCTATCTAGATAAGAGCACTTACTAAAAGCAAACTTGCCCTGTGAGATCCATTTATATAGGCTATTGTCAATCTAAGGGAGATGGCAACATGTACAAATAGCTCCATGAGTCTGCAGATTATACCAGATATTCTTCTTCCACTTGAGGAATGTACAAAAGTCTAGGTAAGGACAGTAATTAGCTATATGATCATGTTCTTTGCTGATGTCTGGATTGTTTACCATATAGACTATACAATTCCTATCTATCACTTGGACCATATGCTTGAGTCTCACAACATACTCTTGGGTGGTGAGTTTGGTATTGATTTTTTTCTTTTTCACAGCTCTTAATTCTTTCACAAAGGGTGGTTTGCTCTTTTCACCATATTTTGTATACTGAGGGGAGAATTCTTAGTTCTCATGATGAAGGATTTGAATAGGGGTAGGGGACAATAGGGAATCAACCAAAGAAAACAATGGCACTAGGACCTTTTTAAAGGCCTTGAGAATATTGCCGGGTTATTTGGGCATATTTTGGTTAGGAGCAGTTGCATAGAGTTGAATAGGTTTACTCAGCACTCGAGAGGAAGGCACAATAGAGGACTCAACAATAGGGCAACACCAGCTATAAACCTCATTTTATATGTCTTCAAGACATAATACACTACCCTTGTTATTAATATACCATGTGATACATAGTTGCAGGCACTCAGTTAAATTCCATATCATCTGTTCCATTGCTTTTTGACCAATAACATCTTATGGATCATTGAGTAGTTGGCAAAAAACTATAGGTTTAAAAGGCAATATATAATATGTTACAGGTTCTTTATCTCTTCTTGCTCTGCCCATTTCCTAGATAGTTATACTCATGTTGAACGGAGTTGTTGCCAAGACAATAAGACAGACCTGAGGGTAGTTATTGTCTATCGAGAAAGTAGTTGTTGCCACAAGAAGTTTATGGGTCTCTTCAATACCTCACCTCTACCTCTCAATTATACCCCTCCAAAAAGCTGTAATCTCAGGATTGTATTGGTCCATAACAACGTTCCATTTGTCTTTCATAATATATGCATAAATCTTATTTTTCAAATAGTAGAACTCACAACCAAGCATCGTAGCCAAGGTTTCTCCATCATAAATAGTATTGACAAATATAAGTCTCCTTTCTATCTCCTTTAGCCTGTGCAATCTGACGATTGTTTGTACACACTTGTATAGTTCTTTTTGTAATGTTAGAAAGAGTTTAATAATATACTTTAACTCAGAGCAGTTGGACGATCAATGAACAATGACAGCATTGGTTTGTAGGTTGAGCTTAGCGATCAATAGCCTCTTTATTGTGATAGATAATATACTAGACATGACAACTATAGGGAAAGAGAGGGTGCAAATTCCCCACAATGACTGCATATATGCATAAAAGTCTCTTGATACAAATATGTCATGTACTTCATTAATGAATATCCCTCCAAAACCATCTAAGGCATATGATCTTCCTATTGCCTCAGAGAACTCCCTTCTGACAGCAAGATCAACTGTTGTTAGGATTAACAAAGAGCCATAGAAGTCAGAGATACCACTCCTAAAGACACTATATGGTATTCTTGCATTCTTGAGATGACACTCCCAGTCTTTAAGTAGTGAAATCAAGGGGACAATAATGACAAATGTCTTGGTAGGTGACTGATGTATGACTATCATGGGGACCATCAATTTTCTGCTTCCAGTAGAGAGTACAACAAGTACATCTATTTTTTCTTTAATTGTGTAAATGACTACCTTTTGTTACTTGTCTGATACCCAATTGTAGTTGGGCATTTGCAAGATTGATCTCATTGCCTTGAGAGTGGTATTCTTTATGTTCAACATATCCTAGAAAAGCAGTCATTAATGGTAGAATAGGATTTTACAAATATTATATATATTGTTGTCTATTGGACTAGCATTTTGTGATTAGAGGGCCATTATTTGACATAGGACATCATCACTAATCCTATCACCAAGCTGACCCCAAAGATCAGCATCTGACGAGAGGGTTTTACTTGCTTCCTAACCATCAAGCCAATCCTTATATGATATGACATTCTTGCAATAGTGTTAGATGGGTTTTGACTAGAAAAAAGGGGTATCTCACCATCACCTTCCCAGCATTTGTTTCAGTAACATGACTATCTTTTTCAACTTGATGTTTATCATGCAGGTTCAAATTCATATTCAAAGATGAGAGGGATTGTATAAGAGATTAAAGAGATGATGCCAATTCTGTTATAGTGAGTGATGTCTCTTGATTCGAGGGTCATGAAGAGGGTTTAGATAACGAGGAGTAAATACTTGTAGGGGTAGGTATTGTTCTATATTAAACAATAAACAGTTCAGAGATTTGATTATGGAGGTAAGGGGACTTGTCTGGTAAGATATATTGAGCCTATGCTACTTTATCAGTAAAATTGGTTAACTTGACTTACTTTCTGTTCTCAGGTACCTGCATAAGTACTTGCCACTCAGTACTCACCTTTGCATATGGTTCAATCAAGTTTTCTGGGAGCTGGCCTAGATATTCACTTAAAATCCCATAAATATGTTCCTCCATTGCCATTAAGTGCCCTGTCTATAGTGTTAAGACTCTAAACCTCACAGTTGAATATACATTTCAACTTGAAGCTTATATCTAACACTTGATATCTTCACACTCCTCAACAGAGGGTCCAGTTAAGGTTTTCAGTGAAGTTATATTGGAGGAGAGATATCAACAAGACTTTGAGTAGTACCCTTGAGATTGTCCTAGGACAAGTAAGAGTACTGATTCCTCAGAGTAGAATTTTACAAAGGGAATACAGAAAGAGAGAACTTGCCGTTTCCTTCTCTTTCTAGTCTGTATTTATTCTAACTAGGTATTGTGACTATGTTACAATATGGTAACACTACTTGTAACTAAGAGTGACTAGTTAAGTGACAGTCCAGTGACAGAAGTACTAAGGGTGACAAGTCAAGTCAGTGTCCTAATAATGGGTTAGTCCAGTGTTGTCCCATTTGGCATAGGTCCAAGAATAGAAAGAAGGTTAGTCCAAGATTTCTCCGAAGAGTCCTGTCCATTCTGTGAGTCCATTGTCTCTTAGAGTCCTTAGACATTATTCAATGCATTACTGCATAATAATGTCCTCGTCTAGCATTGCCAACATCTTGTCTACTAACCACTCATTATCAGACCATGGCTGATAATAATTGTAGTCCCACTCGATGTTCATAACATGTAGTGCTGCCTTATTGTCATCTTTACTCAATGCAAACATTGACTTCAGAGTTGGACAGTGTATTCTTCTGATGAAGATAGACATTTGTCAATAGTCTTTAATTTTAAGAGAGGTTTCCAACAATTTCAGGCTAACTATACAAAGAGTACTGGATATATCTTCAGTATTGAAGAGCCAATCATATTTGACAAAGAAGTTGGTGCACCACAGTGACAAGAGATTGGGTTTGTTGGGATACAATATCTTGATTAGCTGCTGGGCAAACAAATAGGCCTTGAAGGCAACAATTTTAATAATTTCTTGGCTTAAGACATCAAGAATGTAAGGGATCAAGATATCTCTTTCCATATTTGCAGACATCTTGGAGTACTGACAAAAGATGGCAATATAAGATCCAATTGTATAAAGTCCTTATGTTTGATAGGATATATTCAATAGCTAGATGCAAGTTAATTCAGTTCCTCTGCTTAGTAATCCTCCTTCCACCTCTGTATTTGTCATGAGCCATCCCAGTGTATGTGAGTAGTCATTCAACCAAGTCCTAGCTCATACCAAGTTCAACAGAGGCATTCCTTCAGGTGTTACAGCAATGACAAATTCCTCTTGCAAATAAGATGTTTCCATAATTTTATACATAAAGACTATCCTATCATAGTACTTGCTATTACAAGCATCAGTAACAAAGCTATATCCAGGGCTAGTGTTGGACAAATCATCTATGAGGTACCCAGAGCATTTCAATCAATTTTGAGAAATACTTTGTTAAAGAAAGTCTCATAAGTTAGTTGCATTAACTCTTGTTCCATTTCATGGAACATTGAAAGCGTAATCTTTGCTTCATGCCAAACAAATTTGGTCCATTGATCATTATACCATGTGAAGACAGAAAGTGATAGAGTTTGGTAGGTAATGGAAGAGACGAGGTATTAGAGTAAATATAGTGTATCAAATGTTGAAGGTCTGTCCTGACAATTCTAGCCCTCTAACATCATGTACCTTTCATAAACATCTACAGGCCCTATATTATAAAAGTGAAGATTAAATAAGAAGATTGTCCACATGTTGTATATCATTCTTGCCAACAATGGTGTAATCTGAGTAGGCTCTACCCAGCCATAGTCTTTTTTGATGTAAGAAAGGATGACGAAACACATAGTGGGATTTGTCATAAAGTTACCCAGGGTTGGTTCCCAGGTTCATGTCTAGATTTTCATCAGAATCTTCACAAGTCTAATATAGTATAGGTTTCCTTTATTTTCAAAGATTGGAGGTGGAAGCTGAAATGGTAGAGGGGTCTGAGCAAATGCTTTGATTAGGACATCAATATCAGAGGGGAGAAGAAGTGAGTAATCTCTCTTGTCATGAAGTAAAAATGCAACAAAGTAAACAAGGATTTACGTATAGCTGGATTATAACTTTAATACTTTGTGGAAGAGGTTATATGAGACTCCACTGTTCAAAAAGTAAGTAATCTTTTCTTTTTTTGAAAATAAGAACTCACAATGTGAAATCTTTTGTATTTAGTTATTGTAAGATATCTAGGATAGTATAATCAAGACAGTTTATAGCTATATTTACAATCTAGTTCACAGTAGCCTTCAAATATAGGAACTCATCATGGTCTGGTGAGCTCACTAAAGTGCATAGATTATCAAGGTCTAGGCTATTAATATGCTTAGGTCACCTTGTTTTCAGTAGAAATGTACTTATATTATAGATGTCAGTAGTATCAAATGGGAGATAGGTCAATGAATAATTGATATTCGATTCTACTTTGTCAATTTAGTCTATAGTAATAGATGGCCTAATGTCATGAGGTGGGGCCTTGACTCAAAAGTAGGTTTAGTAGTGGCTATGATCCAACTGCTGAGCGAAGACAATATTCCATTTCTTTGGTAGGTTATTCCTCTTCATATTATATACAATACTATAATACTTCTGTATTGACCCTTTGGTAGAAAAGAGCATGCCACAATCATCATGTGTACAAACCAATGCCATAGTGTACATATAGAGTCCACTGATAGCCTCTAACCCTTCAAGTTTCTTTATCAAAGGGTAAGTCTCCTGGATGCCCAACCTGGAACATATTTCTGAAAATTTGGCCTCTGGATATGGCTCATAGCATTCCACATGGCAGTTATGGACATGGGAGAGACCAGTTTGGGAGATAAGAAGTACTTTGCAATCTAAACAACAAAGCATGTCTAATTTCATTTGGTAGTAGAGAAGATATCTTCATAGTTTGGGCTCAGCCACCAAGTTTATTTAATGCAACTTACTTTTTTCATTTTGATTAAGCCTTTGTACAGGCCATCATATTCAAGATGAACAACAGTTGCTGCCCCTACTTGAAGGGGTTTACTTTCAACCATATCTGCTTAGACACTTGATCTTCTAGTCTAGGTGCTCTTATATAATTTATATACTGATGTCATCTGCATATAATGACATTGATGCAAATTTTTCTTCTATTCCACTACTGTAGCAACTGAACAACTAGACTAGAATACCTCTCTATAGAATCCTGTTCTTGCTCTGTAACTCCCTCAGTTGTCTACCTTCATAGGTGACTCCTGAGATATTTAACTTAATACTATTTACTGTAATTTTCTATTCCCTCAACTGTTTTATTGAAGTGGACTGTCATGGCTATGCCTTTGCAGTTAGGGTAGAGTCTCCATTGGGTTACATTATCATTTTACTAGTATTGCATTGCCTGAGCATTTATATAAATTTATGTATAATTTATTTCACAGGAGCCAATTTATTTCATATAGAAGGGTTAAAACTTCATGTAGAGAACAAATCAATATGGAATAATCAGATAATAATCAGATGTATACAAAAAAGCAATAAACTTATAACTCACAACTCACACAAAACCACAGTATAAAAACTTTGGCTATTTGAAAACTATTCAATCACTTGATAGAGAATAGAGACTCTATTTTTTATCATTAAACAATAATTAAGGAGACATGCACACTTACCATTTATGCAAACTTGAAGACCATCTTGATAATCAACTTGTATAATAGATAAGAGTTCAATCCTTCTTGTTGCTATAGTTCCTAACCCCCAATATATGCTAGCTATTAAAATTCTACTCTTGATAAGGCCAAAATTTAAAAAAAAGCAGATGTGTCAGATGAAGATAAATGATGTGAGATTTTGTGACTACAGTCAGATATTATCTTCTGACGTATTTTTGTCCTGATTGCTAAGGTCTCACCCAACAGCAATGGATACCAGGGTTTTACAACTCAATTTTCACAGGGTCTGGCTGCACCTCATGAATTAATCACCTGATTAATCACTTGTCTCTGAGATCACATGTTAAAATATTCAAGCACTTGAAGTACTGATACTTTATATCTCATTTATTTAAACTCTAACCTCCTTCTTTCCTATTGACATGGTCTAGGATTTGAACTAAGCTTTTTAGCCCTAACCCTAACTGATTCTGAAAATAAAACAGGCTGGTTGGAGCTCAAAGAGGTCAAAGAAGAGTGTTGTCCTGTCCTGCCTTTTTTAACTGAAATTGAGTTAAAGTTGCTTGGAATTGCTAGGGTATGTGTTTATTTTATAATTGGATTACTTATATCACTCTAACACTTACATTGATTGGGTCAGTACTCAATGGTATACTGGCCAGTACTTGCTCTAACTTGCTAAAAGAAAAAGAGGATCTTGCTGGCTTCTATCACTCAAACAGAAGTATTGACTCAGAATAATGCCTATTTCAAGGTATTTGCTGTATACTTCTCTGAGTGGTGATATCTCAAGCTTCTCCTGGACACCTTGCTTTTACTATAGATCTATTTCCATGGTATCAATCTGAGCTCAAATACTTACAACATATTGGATTTAACAGTTTGTCAGGCTCTCCTCAGGAACAGTTGTTCAAGATCTCCTTTAGCAACATAATTGTAACTGTACTGAGATTTGTCCCATACACTTAGCAAAGTCACATTTATAACTTTGCTTTACTTCAATTATTTTACGACTTCAGGTCCAACCTTATGACCTATGTAAGTCTCAAATGAAATTATAGACTACTTTGTATCTCTATTGATGAATATACTAGATAGTATTATTCTGTGAAAGGGTTCCCCACTTAATACAAGACCTTTGCTCATGGTATTTTTTTTATCCTCTCTCTGAGTTTGCTATATTTGTTCTTGTCCTCTCAGGAAATTCCATTAGCAAGATACCATGCACATGTGCATACTAATGACCCAAACATATAAACATACATTGATCAAGGGAGAGAGACATTGTTTTTTGATCAATGTTTGACTATTGACAATCTCTGCTGTTGTATATCAAACTGAATTGAGTACCTCAAAAAGAAGAAAAGCCTTTGTTTTTTTCTTTTTCTGCCTATGACATATGCAATTGTTTGTTTGACAGCTACCCTGTTTTGGATCACCAGATTTTAATAGATTCAAAGTCTGATATATATAGTAACTCATTGACTTCTTCACATTCTCCTGACATTCATTGAGGCTCAGAGTGTATTCAATATGGCCAGTCACCAGATTACATGTTGTTCAAGGCATTTCAACAAAAGGTCCAAGTTTGGGAAAACAAGGTTGAAAAGGAGCAAATACAGAACATCCTAGTTGACTACATTATCAAGCCAGAGTCTGTCAAGATATCTTATTAATATGAAACTCCTTCGATCTCCCTACTTCAATCCTCAGACACTAAATAAGACTCTGAGAGTATAATACATTTAGCTACTGAGAATCTTGCTTCTCATTTTATGATTTCTCCAAAGATACCTTATTATCCAGTGAGCACATGTTGTATTTCAAGATACTAGGTCTGAACAAATACTAGTTTTCCCTCCATAACCCAAGCAATAGAGATAATGAGCAAGGAGGTTGAGGAATGGGAGTTTAAAGCTCATACATGCAAATAAAGCATTAAAGGTGGGCCTTGACTTGGACTCATTATCCTTAAGCTAGAATAGTAATCCTGAAAGCCCTGATGTGATCATCAATGTGCTGAAGCCAGAGACTACTCAAGCAAGGCAAGTGTTGACATGTCAGGATAGGTTAAATAGTCAGCTATTGTGAGCAGAAGTTACTATTGCAAAGCTCGAGATAGGTGAACTATGGTAGTTTTCTTTGTTTTTCTATAGCTCAGGTATAGCTAAACACCTAGAATGAGATTCATATCAATCTCTTCCACCATATGAGCAAGCAAGAGCAACAGATGTCAACTATGTGAAAGGCAAGCAGTGTACCCTTCATTAACTTCTTTAATATAAGATTCAATTCCTCAAAGAAGACAATGTCCTTGACATCCAGCTGAGATGCAAGATTTTTTTCAGCCTAGAAGTACGATCGACTTGGGCTCTGGGAGAATGGTTATTCTTCTTATTTTAGTTTTTAGTCCCTAGCCTACTTTGCATATCTAAAGCTTTGTATGTCATGACTTGGCAAAATGGCTAAGTCATTATTTATATTTTTTTTTCTTTTCCTTTCTTTTCTTATTTACAACTACAAGATGGAGTACAGGAAAGTATCATGTGACTTTGTCACAATGTCACAAAATGGTCACAGTCACAGTGTGTCACATGACTAGAGTAACATGAGGACCATGGGAGAGTAAGTGCATAGCCACAGTAGTAAAGTATATAAGTAGTAGAGAAATGAGCGAGAACTCCATCGAGTTCTCTTTGTCAAACTCTGAACAAAGAGACAGTTGGCTTAATTCTGGTCATCAGACTTTAGACGCTGACATTGTACCTTACTCTGCTTCTAGTTTTTCATAGTGAGCTCATATGCTAATGATTATATATTTTCTAATCCAGCTGGCTCAAGACCAACACATCTTTGACTATAAATGCACAGCTTATTTGTCAAGGTATGTCTGAAAGAAACCTTTACTTTTCTCTATAGCAAGTTGTCTGACCTACTTGATGACTATTGTTATTATAGCCTCGACTTTTCTAACAGTTCTTTTCTATTCTGTAGGTGCTCTGGAATCTGACACAAGTTTGATTATCTATGTATGTATACTTGAAAACCCTTTTGAAGCCAACTCTGATATTTTCTGATGCCTAGTATCTAACTGATTTCATCTTTGCAGTATGATAGTCTTTTGTTTAGTCTAATCTGCCTCTCCTATCAAATCTTGGCTGCTTCCTATCTGGCCTGTAGACTGTTCTATATAAAAGCCACTAAATATCATGTTCACAGTCAGATTTCATTGTTTCAGGTTGTACTTTCCAAAGTCGTGAATATGCCCTTATCCTTGTTGAATTACTTATCTCTAATTTTTCCTTCCTTCTAGGTTTAACTAGCCTTGTAAGTTGGGACTTCCTTATGATAGACCATTTTCTTGAGCTTGCATAGCTACATATTGGCCAATTGCATATTCTTGCAGTTAAAGTCTATATTCTATTTATCCAAAATCAGGTTAACAAAGTAAGTTACAAGCTATAATATATTCCTAACATCTAACTCTTTTTGCTTCTATCAATCATCACCTAGCATATGCATTTATATCATCTTTCAATTATCTAGTTAGCGAAATTCAATGTCTATTTTGCTACTGTTCTTAAGGCCATTATTATCTATACTATTCATTGTATAGAGCAGACCAATAAATTTGTTTATCTCATTGGTCTTTCTGCCACCCTTCTTAACTTCTAGAACATTGTTACTTCTCTCTGCATAGATGAAAACAGGATAATGAGTCAAAAAATGTAAGAATCATATCCATTCAGAGTATATAATTGAATTCTTTATGTTTTGAACTGTTTAATGACTTTGATCAAGCAAAATTATACCAATGCTGGATATGTCAAGAACAGTTGAGAGCTTTCTCAAAACAGCTGCACATCATCATAACTATACTGTGATCATTGCCAAAATTGTTCCCTCTTATAGGGGCTAGAGTCTCCACTCTTACATAGTTATCAGCAATCAGCTAATTATGGTGTTCAGTCAGCTTTCATGGTATATGGGTTATATTGCTAATTATGCTTGCAAATTTTTCCATTCTGCTGCTATCAATGACATGCTCTCTACTTTTGTACCCTTGATTGATGGAACTAGCTTAAATGTGTATACAAATCTATCTTATATCTTCTTTTGCCCTGACTTGTTTCTCAGAGGATCCTATCTTCTCAATACTACTTTATGACTTTTCTGCCCCTCTCCCACCCTCAAAGTTATCTTAGGATGTTACTCCATATGCAGGAATCCATCAACTCATATAAGTATGATGAACAAATGCTACATTTCCTCTTAGAGTTATCAGAGATGCATACTAATCCTGGGGTCAGCAATCCAAGAAAACTCTGTCAAATTCCAGATGATGCAATTTCAGAGGGGGAAACAAGACCCAATTTGTCTATCAGCAGATAGTAATGCTGGGTTCAAGATTGGGAGGCTTCTAAAGCCTCAGTGGCATATCAGTATATTTAGCCCAGTTAATCGATTCTAACTGTGCTCACGGTTTTGAATCTAGTTTATTTAACCAAAATAATTGTCTATTTGATAGCTCCTGATGGCATTCCAGTTTTAGTGTTGAAGTGTCTGGTGATGTGTTACTAGCATGAATGTCTCATTGAAATCAATTCCAGGGATCTGTGAAAATCCCTGAGCTACAAGTCTAGCCTTATAGTGCTTAATCTATCCCTCCATATTGAGTTTTGTTTTGAAAACCCATTTACAGCCTATTACCTTCTATCCAATTGGCCTTGGCACGGTGCTGAAAAGATTTTGCCTCACAAACTCTTCAAGTTCCTTTGCATACGCTCTTTTCCAGTGCCTAGTATCCTCTCTCGACATTGCTTCTTTGTAGATAGTTGGGTTCTTCAAAATTTTAATGGCCTTGTTCACCTGTTTGAGGCCTCCAGGACCCTTTTGTCACACATAAGAGGTCTTCAAAAAACATTTGTCATCATCACGAGCAGGAGCATGTCTTAGCCTCTGTGATTGGTATCTATTGGTAGGTTAGTTGTCTTTTCTTTCTTTAACCCTTGCTGACTGTACTTTCTCTTTTCTCTCAACTTTACCTTTAATGTTAGTTTACTCCTTAAGTAGCTGAGGTTCTGTCATCTCATTTGAGGTGGGTGCATCATCTTCCTTTTCCTGATTTTTGCTAACCTTGATCTTAACTCATTCAGGACATTGAGGGTCTTCTAGGAATGTCACATCATATATATCACAAATGGTCACTTACTTTTTGTGATGGGTGCTTTGATACTTTAAAGAGTTCAAAAATGCGAAGTTAGACAAGTGACAAAAGATGTTGTTAAGTCTGAGGATTAGACCTCAGACTATGAGTTCTTAAATACAAGAAAGTGATGGTCTGTGCACTAGGACAGATCATCACATACTACTACCTATTGTTCTATATATGGTAGTGCCTTTGTGTTAGAAATAGTGATAACCTAACCATATGGAGGTTGTTCTTTGTTCTAAGAAAAGGGCAGATAACTATCTATGGGTAATTAATGAAATCTATGTGCAAACATTGAGGTCTTCATATCTCCACTAATATTAATCACCTTGAGGTTGTTCTAGGCTCAT
>Ga0157360_1000359_pt1 | contig 17711 bp, 11 predicted proteins | sample AttlaeALBM1_FD_111483 | JGI IMG/M metagenome (GOLD analysis project Ga0157360, IMG submission 111483) | Fungus gardens microbial communities from leaf cutter ant in Ribeirão Preto, State of São Paulo, Brazil - Atta laevigata ALBM1 | ecosystem: Host-associated > Fungi > Mycelium > Unclassified ... | reverse complement strand
TATGTGGAAGTACGCTATGATGATCCAGAGAAACGTGTGGTTTCTGAACCCATTGAGATGACCCAAGAATTTCGCTATTTCGATTTTGCTAGTCCTTGGGAACAGCGTAGCGACGGATAATTCAGAATAAGAATAGGTCCAGGAGACAAATCAATAGGAAATGCTATTTGCTTGGAAAGAAAAAGAATTCACTTCTAGGAAAGAGTTTCACGGGAATTGTCTTGATCGTCGGATATCATTGAGAAATAGGAATCCGTGTTATCGAACGATTTCCTGCAATTCTTCCCAGTATGGAATGAGTAAAGAATCAAGCTCCAAGTCTCGATCTATACAAAACAAAACGCACTGGTTTTTGTCTGTCTTTCGGTTTCATTGATAGCAGAAGAGCCTGACTCTATAGGGGCGCTAGCGCTTGACTAATAGAATATCAAGTCAAAGGGCCTGAAAAACGTAATAGGCTGCTACTATAGGCTCGCTTCGCTTCTTCAAGCTCCGCCCCTTATTGAAGACTAAAGCGCTAACGCGCCAACTATTTTTTTTTAGTAAAGCAACCTTTCGCGCTAGGCGCTCACGTTTTTTGTCTGGGTGGAAGCTGGCGGCAGGGCTTGCTTAACCGCATACACGGAATTGGGATCTCTCTCGCATGCAACTCTTTCTATCGGGAAAGCCTCGCTTATTCAAAGGGCTGATTATTTAACACCCTTTTTTCTCATAAGGAAGTAAGCGTTGGTAGGAGCGGCGGGATGATGATGAGTATATATATAAATCAATAAAGACAAAAAAGAAGAAATGGCAAGAGAAATTGGATATCGATAGAGGAAATAACCATGTGGAAAACAGGGCAGGGATTCTCTACAATGACACCGTAGACCAATTGAAAGGGATGTAGCGCCCTTGTTTTGGGTAAAAAATTTCACGGGTTCCAATCCTGTCATCCCTACCTAAACCTTCTCCTCTGGGCAGTAAGGAGGAATCCATGTTGATCGATTCAAATTTGACATCCAAAATCTTTCATTTAATGAGACTATATGCATGCAAGATGTATTGGGGGTAAAAAAGAATCCTTTTTTTCTTTACAGTCCTATCTACTGTGATAAGAAAACGCTCTTAGTTCAGTTCGGTAGAACGTGGGTCTCCAAAACCCGATGTCGTAGGTTCAAATCCTACAGAGCGTGATTCCGAATCAACAAAGACCCCATTACCGAGATATGACAACTCTTTTTTTTTTAGTAAAAAATGGTATAGAATCCATTTTTTTGGAACGACCAACTAACACTTTGACTTTACTTTTTTTTGGATAGGAAACGATAGCATATATAATTAATCAAAATGAGACAAGAGTACATCGTTGAGAACCGCAGGCTCCAGCCATGACGGACACTCTTCGACCCACACCAATTCATTATCCACATTTAAAGCAAACTTAGCTAAACTATGAGCCGCTGTATTACCTTCCCTTCTCACATGATTAAAAGAACATGACCTGAACTGGCGTGTTAGGTGAAAAATATCCTCCAAGATAGGGCCAAATGGAGAAAAAGATCCTTCCTTCCTATGCAGAGCTATTACCAAATTAGCGGAATCACTTTCAATGACTACATCTAGGAATCCCATCTCCAATGCAAATCAAACTCCAAATCTCACCGCTGCAGCTGCAGCCTCCATTGAAGGACTATCATGTTGCCTAAAACTCCTCATTGACTGTGCCCCCTAATACAAAACCTGCACTATCTCGGGCAATGCAATCAGACCAAACCCGCATGTACATTATCTAATTCAGCAGCATCTACATTCACCTTAACGCATTCACCTGTTGGGGAATTCCATTCCATCGAAGATGAAAGTAAGTTTTCTGGTATAAAGTGTTATCACTGTGAGAGATTACTTGCAAATATTCATTAGCCAAATCATGTGCCTTATGAAGCAACTCCTCACTACCCCAACTCGTACCCAAAAGATTGTACAGAAAGATGAGAACTAAAGACAGTTTTTAAAAAGGTCTCCTTTTAGGCTTCCCCCTGAACTGAAGATACTCTTTCATAAAGTCCAATACCGGGGGAAAGAACATCAGTTAGCACGCTTTCCGTCAAGTTAAAGCGCCTTATTGATCAGGGATGAAAGCCCGCTCAAGTGCCGTAGTAACGAAAAAACCTGCACCCGAGAGTGAGACTAGAATGACGGACAGTGTAGTATAGTTCAAGTAGCGGGAAAGTCTTGTATTGGGAAAGAAGATTTGAGAACCCGTATTAGAAGTTCCAGCCAGTTCTGAAGCCATCTTTTTAGGCAGGAGTTTCGGAAGGAAGTCAATGCCAGAAAAGTCCTTTACAGGACAGTTATTCTCCAAGGTATATTCCCCAATGGTTGTAGCCTTAGCTTAGCCAAGGGCGAGGTAGGATCACTCACTTTCTTTCCCCAAGTGAAGCAAGAACTCTTAACTTAAGCAAGTATGATTGTCTGCTTCCTAATGTTAGGTCCAAGGGCCGTCGCTACATTTCATTACTATGGATAGCTCTCGCGTCTCCGAACCTCTAGAGTGAACTTCCTTTCACCCCTTTTTCTCTTTTCCATCTTTCTTGCTATGTTTGAAACTCTTTGGAAAATGGCCCTACTATTAAGAATTCGAGGTTGAAAGCCCTCTCTTTTCCGACCAAGACCTGATCTTTCGATCATCTGACTGAATCATCCTGCAGATCTGAGCTTTGTTGAAAGGTGTAATATAAACTATGAACAGAAGAAATGAGTGATTGTCCCCCAGTGGAGGCTTTCTTCGCGCACAGGCGTCAAAATCCAGGCTCTATCAAACCAAACCAGCCTGGATTGATCTTGGTATGTGCCGTTTTCTCTTTCGTTTCGGAATTCTCGGTCCTATATGGATATGGAGGTTTTCTCCTGCGTCTTTATATTGTCTTGCTTAGTATCTCCTCCATCCATACGCAATCTCCGCTTCCATTTTTGATACATAGTTGGCCCTTCTAACCATTGGTCTCAGGATGACAACAAAAGACTAAAGCCCGGTCCGAGCAAGATCGTCGAGACTTACTTTCGAAAGTTAGATCACTTCTATACTGCTAGCTACTGCATACCTTCCTTCAGAGCAGCCATTCCCTTCTTATACGAGAGCCCGCCCCATGGAGGATAGGATGAAAGTAGTCCATTTCATTTCCCTTCTTTCCACTTTAGAACTAGCTCAATCTGAACCCTTAAGTAAGCTGGTTGACAGAGCATGGATTCTCCCCGAGAATAGAGATCCAATTCAATGTCTTGTCTAAAAAAAAAGCTTCTTATTGGCTCACTCGGTAATCTTCTCTTTTTTTTTTTTCGAGATGCTTTTCCGGTTGAACATCTAAATCTAAATATGGCTGGGATTCGTTTTCGTAGATGGAAGGAGCATTCAAGACTATCGAGGTCAATTACATCGAGCCTCTTATCGGTCGGGAGTGAGTTGTGAATTCTGGTGATAAGGCTTGTGAGGTTCTATCTAAGATATTCGGAATAAAGATCCGGATAGAATTGTTGGCTTTCTCAATCGCTTTCTCGGCCGGCTAAAGGAAGAATCGAGAGCTGGTGCCCGGTTCCTCGGAGCTTCTGAACGTGCGATAAACCGTTCGCTATCAGCTGTCTGAGCAACGCGTTGAGCATGAGGGCGTAAGGAGACGGTTTCTTTCTTTGTCAGCTTCCTGCCTGGCTCACTAGTCATACCCAAAAAGGGGTATGTGCGTCTTGTTCGGATGGGTAAGTTCGAGCTTTTAAGAATTGAGTCTTGGTCTCTGGGCTCCTAGTACTATGTGCTATGGTATTTGCTCAACAATCCAGTTCTAGAACCTCCTTTCTGCTCCCATTTCTCCGGGGCGGCTCGGCGAAAACTCTTATTGAACCATCGTAGCCACTTCTTTCATCGGTATAACCCATAGAGAGATCTATGCATAGCGAAGTTACAGTCCTTCTGAGCTCAGAGACATAGCCTATGCGAGCCTTACCAGAGCTCTTTTACATTTTTAAGTTTGACCTATTAGAGATCCGGTCTAAAAGGAAGGCATGTTGGCAAGAAAGCATTCACCGAAGGTAACGTAGTTCAGAGAAGAGAGTGAGTACTTGATTATTCTAAGGCAAGAGAAGGACCTAAGAGTTCCCTTGAGACTTTATTGAGTCCGGGGATGGCTATGTTCTGTCTCGGGATTACCTGGTCCTATAAAGTCTAAGAAGAAAGGAAAAGAAAGTCTATGCATAATTTGAAAAAAGAAAGGAATCATAGGTGGTTAAGGTTTTCATGTTTGAATATGAGGAAAGATCTCTGCAGCCCCTACCTTAATCTCCATGGATTTGAGAAGCATGAGTACTTATAGTAGTATAAAGCTAACTTATCTTCTTCACCTTCTTCTAAATCTTCTACCTCTACGAAATTAAATTCGAATTAGAATCTTTGTAATAAATTGATTATGTTCCAGAAGATGGTCCAGTTCCTACTACTTATAATCCTCTCATTAGAAATCCATATCACAAAGAAGAGAGATAGAATGTAGAACCAGAGCGGAGGATCCTTATGTTATGGTCGATCCTGAAGTCTCTGCCCATATTAGAAAGCTTTCGTTCCCGACCCGATACGATAAAAGTGAATCAGTGCATAGCTTTAACCGACCAAGGGTAGGCGTAGGCAGTCGTTCCAACTAAAGAGGCAGAAAGAGGGAGGGCTGGTTCGGGAAAGGAGTAGGCCACGGTTAGCCAACTTATCTGGCAGGCGGGTCAAGAAAGAGACAAAACTTGAGCGAGGAACGGGCTCAGCTCTAGTTCTTAAGGCAAAGTATCACATGAAAGACAAAACTCAACATGAGACTCGAAACACAAAACTCGGCTAGAAAAGGATCAAAACCCGTCCTCCGGGTTAAGACAGCAAGAGATTGTGTAGAAAGGGGCTCGATAAGGCCTCTATTTAATCAGCAAAAGACTAGTTAGGAAGTGAATCAAATAAATCTAAGTCGGAAGAGGGTACGAAATGGATTTCTTTTGAAACCAATGGCAGATCTTCCTCAATAGGAACTGAACTCCTTGAGTAACCGATGCAAGTGGTATGATCCGCGGTTGATGCAATAAAAGCAGTAGGCAATAAAGGCAGCTTTCGTATAGACTGTGGTTTTGAAGCTAGATAGTCAACAGCTAAGGCTAGTGGTAGTAGGAGCTCATGGATGAATACCCGTTGTTCAAATAGCCTTTGTTGAATAAGCGGTGTGCAGATGAATTGAATCATCAGCCGTGGGACTTAAAGTAGTGGGATAGACTCCATATGAATCTATCTCTCTACATAGAATTTCTTTTTCATGTCCAGATGATAAGAATTTGCCAACTACTGGCACATCTTTAGGAACTTCATTTCTACCCCGTATGGTAGCGCATACCGTATTAACTCTTGTTTGGATGCTTGTTTCTAGGCCTTTAAGTCAGTTTGAGTTTTAGAAGAGAGATCGGATGATATGATCAAGATAGTGGAGGCGGGCTAGTCCCCGAAAATGTCCGTGCCGTTGGGGTTCCAAATCTTCCTTGCTGTATTGACCGGAGAGCTTACCCGCTTGCCCATTTGCTTGTACTTGAGTGTTGGCTTGCCTTTTTTCTGCAGTTGAATAAGTTTAGCGTTTAGCACAGGAAAGGAAACTATTCTACCTCGGCTGGATCGGTATCGGTACCTACCTCAAGGGAAGGAGGAGGATCCTTACGCTCAGTAAAAAATATATCCCTATAAGAAAAATCAATCTAGTTAGACCTTATCTTTGGCCCTCTAAGGGAACTATCTATATCCCTACTAGAGACTATTCTCGTTGTTAGCCTTACCATTTACTTCCTATGGCTCGCTACTATGGAACCTCAAAAAAGGAATCTCAAACTTACAGCAAAGTAAACTTACAGGGAAATATATGTTCTTAGCACTTCAACTAGACGGAAAGCAACTGAACCTGGATAGTCTTTCCTTAGGACTCCAATCTTTAGCACTCCATCTATAACTGGATAGAAAGGCACTGGCCTGGGAAGAAAGCTTATCATGGTGGGCCCCCGAAGAAAGGAAAAGGGCTGGCACTTACACTCCAAAGACTTAGCTTACTAATATAATCGAATTCCTAACGGCTGCCACTGACGATCGCTCTAGTTTTTATTCTTTTTCTCGTCATCCTCATCAGAATCATCTTCCTCAGAAATGTGGTTTAGTATCATCTTCGAAGATGTGACTATCTTGCTCGGGTACCTCAACCTTCTCGTCACACCCTAAGCCCGGCCGCCTTAAGACCTTTCCTTCTAGATATGGTAGCCCGCGACTTCAAAGAGAAAGAGAGACTAGTGCATCACGAACTGATGTCCAAGAAAGAATATCTGGGCATTGTGAGTTCTCCCGATCATGACGACGAAGCGAGTTAAGGTTGCCCTAATGGAAGGGTTGCACTGAACTGGCAAAGAGATGAGATTACGGGGCTCCGGTTCCATCTATTTATACTTAATAGAAAGAGGTTGAAAAAAGGAAAAGAATGGATCCACTCAAACAACTGTGTTCGGAATAGAACTCATAGAGGCAGTCCCTCGTGAGTGCGGCACGCACCTTTTTCTTTCTTTCGAAGCCCTTTTGTTTGGCGGGGCGATTAACGTAGTTAATTGCTTGAATCTAAAGTGAAAGTCGCTAAAGCTGTAACCAGCAAGCAAGGTAGAAGCTATGGTTGCTTAGGCCATAACAGCAAGCAGGGGGTTTCGACCAAGCAGTAGTCGCATATGCCAAACCGCATCGAGCAAGTAACGGTCGCTTAAGCCGTCACCAGCAAGCAAAAAGTTGTGGTGTGGATGGGGGAGTTCTTACGATAAGATGATCCAGCACCCGAAAAACTAACAGAAAGGGCCCTAAACTAAAGGAATTAGAGCTTCCTTTGGTTGCTCCTCGGGGGTAAGGTATATAGGCTAGCTTTGAAACATGGTCCTATGGGTCTAGAACAGAATCAAGATATAGAACAGCATCCCCATACGCAGACACATAAGCCGATGAAGAAGATGCTACTGGAGAAGAAAAGGAAGAATAAGCGAGCCTGTGACTGTCCCCTTCCTCAAGCAGCATAGGATTTTGTTTTTTTTTCTAAATCCAAAGGATGAAGAATTCTTCGATTGATTTGGTGGTAAGTTATCCGGACTCTAACTCTAATGGCTGAGCCAGGCATGCGATAACTCCCTCCCTTTTGAAGACTTTCTTGCTTGCTGCCGGCTCAAGCTACAGTCTATCTCGAGCTTGAACAACTGCTTTGAATGATCTTGATGCAAGTCGTGCAGGGGATACTTGCGCCAATGCTTTAAGATGTTCGTTCCACCCGTGCCTCCCCCCTACCCCCCCACTCGCTCTCTTTGCCGCGAATTCCCTGAAGCAAGGTTAGAATTGCGTAAGTTAAAAAGTAACTTTCTACCCCTTGTTTTATTCTGGTAGTGGGAAGTGATTGGAGTAGCTTTCCGGGCAGGTTTTCTAATTGAATGCATGGGTTATCCGGTGGGATTGGCTTGGTGTTCAGTGTATCTTCGTAAAAGAAGAGTCTCGCTCATAGAACATTATACTGTTCTAACTCATTTCCTTTGCTGTTGCCGAGGTGCTCTTAAACCTTTCTTACTTATGAAGCAGCGCCGGGCAGCTAAGTTGGTATGGAAGAACTATGGCCAAGCTTGGCTTGACAAAAACTATATCCACTATGAAAATGAAAAAAAAATCGTTTTATGTTTCGTTAATGAAGAGTCCCCGGGACATTGGCTTCCGCCAACAGTGGACTATTAAAGAAGTTTTAACCGGTTTGATGACGTTTGGCACCTCGATGCCCGTTCGTTTGTCGAATGTCCCCACTTTTTACTTTATTTTATGTCTGCCGACAATCGTGAAAAAATAGTGAACGGTAGTTGACTACCCCCCTCCGGTACAATCAAGTAGCTTTAGCCTAGGAAAACTCTCCCTGGTTTTTAAAAACTGTTCCCACTCTGATCTATGGGCCATAAGGAAAACCTTGTGCTGCCCACTATAGAAGCTTTTCCCGCTTGTTTATAATGGAGGAACCCTACTAGAAAGATGGGAACAGCGGCTTAACCATATTTTTCTTACATAGGGCTAACGAGGCGGATCCCTTTTTCTTTGCCTTTACGAGTTGAACATCGGAACCGCCTTTTGGTCAACAAGGAAAAAACATACATTGCCTAAACCACGTCATTAGTCTTTCGACAAAACTTATGAGTGGCCTATGTTTTTAAGAAAAATTTCTGACGATATTTCGATCAAGTCGGGTTCTTAGTATGGACAGTCTTCTGAGTGGAGGAGACCGAGACTGCAGACTGGGCGTAAAGGGCACGTGGACCACAAGTAGCTTAGTAGTATCAGGGCTCAAGTGATTCAAAATGTCCTATACATATTGATTACTCGGACATCGACATACCAGAAGAAAGAGCCGAGTTCCTACTCGCGGGATTCGGATACCTCATGCCATGGTTCTTGTGAAATAATAGGAAGCTCTTTCATCTGCTGTGAATGCTGCCGCTGCTTGAGTACTCCCGCTCTTGCTTTTGGGGGAAGAAGCTGTCATCCCTGGCTATTGAATACCCAGTGTGGGTAATAACCCTTGCCGCTCTTACTGTTCCCACTGCATCGAGAATAACCGTTGTTTGCCTACCCGCTGTGAATGTTAATGGCATTTCCGCTGCAGATCTGATCGTAGAGGCTCTTGGTCAACTATCCGTAAGCGCAGCTATTGAATCTGTTCTTGGTGGAAGGTTTCATGGAAATGACTCCGGTACTCTTTCATCCGCTGGTACAGAATCCGTTGCTATTGGACTTGGCAAGTAAGCCCCGAAGGAAGAAGTCGTAGCTGCTACCTTACCTTCTTCTTCTTTTTAGTCTGCTCGAAAGGAAAGCCAGTCACTCGAGAGTAGAAAGAAATAGAATAGAGTATGACAGAACCAGTAGCTTTGAGCTTGAACGTCTTTCAGCTCTTGTTCACGACCCAGCTTCTATTGAATCAGCGTAAGGAGATGTCGATGAGGGTACAATATAGAAAAAATTAGCTTTGGTTCAGAGCTGAAGGAGTTCGGCTAAGCCGGAAAGATAGATCGAGTTTAGCCTCTTGATTGACTTTAGGACTGAAAGAAGCCGGTAGCAAAGGAAGTGGCAGCAGTGCTTTATCTAACTGCTTTTAGGTATCGAGATTCATCCCCTAGTCTGTGAGGAAAAGGGGCTCTTGGAGAAAGAGAAGTAGGGGAGGAGACCCGGCAACAAAGTCCCCGGCAAAAGCAAAAATTAAAGTGCTATCGTGGAACATTATAGGCATGGTCTGTCTTTTCTTCCGACAGACCATCCAATTTGCTTATCACGGCAAGGCGAGTATATTTGAGTATAAAAAATAGACTATCGAGAAAGAGAAAGCCAGATATTTTCCAGGAATAGGCAGACTCCATATTAAAAAAAAAAGAAAGTATATTTATTTTCCAATCAGTGTCTAGGAAGCATTGTTAACACAGATGTATTCACTGGGATCTCCGAGGGTATCCGCCCAGTGGTGGCACTCTTTCTTACACACAAATCCTCAGGAAGACAAGCAGCTGTATTCAACATACACGGTCCTGCTATGATCAGTCTTAAAAGCCAATTCCAACTAGATTTGACCCTGACATCCTAAGAGAAAAACTCCGCTTGTTGCAATGGGGGACTTCAACTTCATCAAGGAACAAAGAGATAGAAAGGGGCGGCAAAACAGGAAAGACATCACTCTGATGGAGGATTTCAAAACAATGCTAGCAACCCTCAATCCAGAAGACATAAATCTAGTGGTTTCTTCACATGGACAAAAAAGGAAGGAAAGAACAGGTGGAGCGTATTGATCGAATGCTAGTTAGTGATAGATTTTTTTCCAAAACTGTGCAATCATAAAGTGCTCCCAAACAGCTATCGGACTATAAACCTATTGAAGTCTAATGCTAACGCCAAAATAGGGTCCAATTCCGTTCAGATTAGAACAAAACAGGTTCATCCCCTCAAGGGATCATAAATCAATCAAGTCTAGCAGGGGACAGGAAAGGTTGAATAGAAAATTTCAAAAACGAAAACAGGGCGAAAAGATCCGAAAAAGATCGGACCCCGGTCCGGTCGGACAGCTTCTGGGCAAACAAATGGCTTTCGTTAGCTGGCCGAATCACCCAAACCCTCATGGCCATGGCTATAGAGTTTCGATCAACTCAATTTCGAAGAAAGTTTAAAAAAAAAAAAAAAAAAAGTTTCTCATAACATAAAAAAAGGAATTGACTGTGGGCAGTGAAGGCTCGTTTAGTAGACAGCGAGCTCCGGTTGAACAGAAAGCTTTCAGGTTTGGAACCCTTGTATAGTAAAGGGGCTTGGAGATTTTTGCATGGTCGATTAGTGAGTATCACATCTCGGTCAATCAATCGGTCCGCTGATCCATCATTCTCTATCGTGCGTGATGATCACTCACAGCAGCAATCCTTTCTTGTTGAAGGAAATCCTGCGTGATGCCGATGCATGAACCCCCCGCAGCCCCTTGATGAGTAAGCTCCGTAAGCCAGCTCTTCGTTGGTAGGCCTGCCCCCCTGGGGTAGCCATGCTCCTCCAGTGGCCTCTCTCCTCCCGAAAGACATAATTCCGTCCTCTTCCCTACATAGAGAGGGGATGGATAGAGGAACAAGTACGGTAGGCACTCTGAGTTTACCAACCTCAGTGACCGGCTCCTAAGAGTTCCCACCCTGGGGTTGGGGTTAGGCTGCTGCGCCATGCAGGCCTCGTGGGCTGCCTCAGCCCGACCCCGAGAACTCAGTAGGCTCGCTGCTAACAGAGACTAGGAACAACAATGCTGCCCTCACCTGCTAACCGCACTATACACATGCGGCTGATGTACGTATATGGCCCTTGCGTCGATCTTACCTCCGCTGCCCGCCCGTGCGCGGGTCGACTGATAAGAAATGCAGCTAGCTTGCCAACTAACTGTTCATGTTTCAGCTTGTTGGCTTGCTCTTTCTTCATTGTTATTTAGACACTACTTGAATTTACTTACTTGGTAGCCTACGTGAGTATCCGGATGGATAGAGACTGATCCCTTTCTACATACATAGCCCCACCCCCCAGATACATACATACCTTTCCCCCTTTCTCCCATAAAGCTTCCTTTCCTGAATCTTAGCTCTTATCTTTATTATTTATTCTTATCACTATCACTTTATAAGCCAGGCCGGGATACCGTAACGTATACGGGTTGTACGCCTGGAACAAGAAGGTTCGTCGTACAATTTCGGCGATTCAAAAAATCAAGGAGTATACCCCTCTCCTTTAGTGTCTTTCCACTTCCGTCGTTCAGGGACAAACACTTCGCCTAATTCTTTTGAATCCCCACTAACCAATTACGTTACGACCACTGAACAAACTTGGTTGACGAACAGGGTTTATGCGCCGCTAATGTAGCGGCTTGTCGAGCATTTGACAAACTCACACCATCCATTTCAAATAGGATTTGTCCCGTGGACACACGAGCAATCCAACCCGTAGGATTTCCTTTTCCTCTTCCCATTCTGACTTCTGTAGGTTTCCCGGTAATAGGGAGATCTGCGAGAACTCTTACCCATATCTTACCATTTCTTCGGGATTGTCCGCTCATAGCACGATGGAATTGTCCGATTGTAGCCCGACGCGCTGCTTCAATGGCTCGATATGAAAGACGACCAGCTCTACAACTTTTAGTGCCATATCTTCCAAAACTCAGTTGTGTACCGTCCGGTTCGCAACCCCTACTACATCTGCCTTTACGATATTTACTATATTTCGTACGTTTCGGATATAGCACGTCCCCCTTTTTTTTTACTATAAGAAATCCACACTTTGACACCTAAGATTCCGTAACGAGTAGATACTTCCGCAGGAGCATAATCGATTTTCTGGTTAAATACATTACGAGATGTTTTTCCATACTTTCCATTCAGTTCTAGCTATTTCCGCACCTTCTGATCGACCTGAACAACATATACGGATCCCCTCAACCCCTTTTTTCATTACTAATGGAATATCCTTCACTATATTACTAAATATAGAACGAAATGATCTTCTTTTGTTCCTCAGTTGAAAAGAGATGTCTTGAGCAATCGGAGAAGCACTTTGATAAACAGATTTGATCTTGACCGACTCAATGTTGGTATTAGTCTTTGTTCTATTAGACAACAAAGATCGCATTTTTTTCACTTCGTTCAAATACGAGTTGTACCCGTACGGAATTCTTCTGTTTCTCAGTATGATCTCTATCATCATCTCTATTCCCTTTATCAATTCGACTATCCCACCTAGGTCTATGAATTTCTCTATCAATTCCATTACCTTATCCTTACCCATGAGGTTCCAACATTTGATCCTTAATTGATCTAGGAGTTGTTCCCGGGCATCCTCAAAAAAAAGGTTCTTATACACCCCAACCCCATCCCTTGGAAAGAAAAAGGTAGCACCGAAGAAAGGAAAGAGCGAGATGGTGGTTTTTGTTCTTCCAGCGAAGCGAAGATCATTCTCTTGGCGAATGAAGTGGGTCAACCTCTTTTTGGCTTCGGCCAAACACTTTTTCTCGCTGGTCGAGCTTTCTACAAAAAAAGCGATGCGAGAACGTATTCTCTTATCTAAGCTTCTTCCCTGTGCATTCGCTCCCCCCATCGTAGATGGTTCAGCCACGCCCGGTGCCACAAAATGATTGAGAACTACGAGGGGGTCGAAATGCATTTTGTTCTTTGTATTCAATAAGTATTGCATGACCAAATAATTCAAGGAGGGGCGCACTGCAGGGAGGGTCCTTTTAAGTAGATGACTCGTCGGGCCGTCGGAGCGGGACTTCTTTGGGAAAAAGAACTTAAATAACTTCGTTTTTCTGAAGGAGTCATCATTTTCTATCAGGAAGGCTATGTCATTTACAACCCCGGCGTATTTCGGATGCTTGAAGGCCCCGCTGACCCGAAGTGATTTAGAAAGATTCTTCTTTATCGATGGTGATCGGTCATGGTATCCATAGCCTTGCTTCTTTTTCGGCCAAATCCGGATTTCGTTTTGCTTCTCCCGAAGCCTGATCGACTCGACTCTTTTCCCTGTCCCCCGGCCTCTCACTTCGTTTCGTTCTTCTTCTGTATCGTCGCTTGAATGAAGAAGACACCCGATCGGCCCGACTTTCCCAAATGCCCACCACCGGCCCTTCTCCTTTCCGGGTCTGGATTTTTTGCGTCGTGGTCGATGGGGAAGAAAGAAATGAATAAATGTTCTTTTGGGAAAATGTAGAATAATACACCTACCGAGACGAAAGCCAAAGGTGAGTCTCGTAGGTGGACGTATCGAACCGAAATAAGATCTCAGATTGACATCTTGATAGACTGATTTACCATAATAATAAATAGAGTCAATGGTGACTCCGCCGTGGGAAGAGCCGCTTCTTTCTTGCTTGATAGGGGGGCTTCCATTCACCAGCGCAGACTAAAAGTGCTCTCCGAACCGTGCTGGATAGTCACCCATCACACGGCTCTCAAACCCAACCTGTAGTGGATCCCGGTAGACAAAGTCAAAGCGCTTGATCCTTTGCCCCATACTTTGAGATGCTCCTCCCCGCCGATCAAGCAGCGACGCTGCTCGTGATAGGCTTAACTTTAAGCCGCTAGCCTTCGGTTCGGATAAGTCAAGTCCCCTCGGTCGATTCGCTCAGGTGGTCTTCCCTTATCTTCCTTAACTTCAGACTTGTTCTGGTTTGAGAAAGGAGGCACCGGCCGAGCGCCCTAAATGAATAAGAAGAAGAGGCAGTTCTCATTTGAAAGGAAAGGCCCCTTGTATAGGGTTCCAAACCCACGCACCCTGAAAAAAAAAAAAGTTCTTTCTATGTTCTTAGTAAAGCTTAAACGTCCTTATTGAAAACGTTAGCGCTTTACTAATAGAACAAGTACGGTAGACATTTGAAGACGATGACGCACACTGCTTTCAATTACAGAAAGTCAAGCGCAGTGAATAATGTGCTTTTCTTATAGAACAGGTAAGCCGCAAGACAATGTTCCTTGCTTAAAGCTATCCTAATGAGTCAGAAGTGCTGTGTCTCGAGTGGAAGTTTTCCTTCCTTTATTTGGAGTTGCTAGTAGGAAGCTAGGCTATGGAAATTCGATTGTGAGGTGGGCAAGGTTTAGAATGTCTTAGGACAGTTTCTAATAGATTTGATATCAAGTAAATAAAGGCTCTTCTCCTTTTATACGAATCTACAACTCTCTTTACTGAGCGAGACTCCACCCATATCCCTACTAGTGGGTGGTTCTTCAACATTTTCCATTCTATCATTTGTTTGACAACAACAACTAGGCTCTACTTCAGATAAGATAGCTTTTCGGTCTTAATAAAAATGGGTCAGAGGCGCGTCGGAACGGTCGGTGGCTGCTTAGTCTCATTCGAGAGTCTAATCTCTTTGTACTGCTTTTCTTAAAAAAGAAAATAAGGAGGTCGATTTAGGCTCCTTCCCTTCCACTGCATAGCTGCGCTAGCAGGTACTATGAGCCCTCTGTCCCACGCACCTAAGCAGCTCGCGTGGTTCACCGGTTCCACCGAAAACTCTCATTTGTTGAAGCGGAGCATAGTGCGCTTTAGGCGCCGAGCGAGAAAGGTCTCTTCTTTCCTTTCGCTTTATTCACTGATCTGAAACTTAGCACTTGTTTTCTTATTGATTCCAGGGGCGGCGGCGTTCTTGAATGAAGTCTATCCGAACCGAATTCGCACTTATCAGATCAGGCTAGGCCTCTCCAGCTGAGCTGGGCGCCGGGGCCCTGTATGCGCTAGCGATCGGCACATAGGGGAGTGGTTGCCCGGCTTTCTCGGCCTGGTATCCTGCACCTCGCGTTCATGATATCTACATTCAACTGTGCCCCGGAGACACGGTCGAAGCACGCCCGTCCAGTGTGCTTCTTTCACGACATGCTCTGGTCCCGGGTGTCTTCCAGTGGTTTTCTAGTGTTAGAAGAAGTCGTGTCCGTCCCGGACATCTGCAACGTCCTCCCACGCTTTTTTCTTTTTTTAAATAGGACAAACTGAAGGAAAAGACTGACCCATTCGGTGACTTTCGCGGTCGCCCTCACTGAACCAACTTGAATCTGAACTACGATTCAGATCCAGTCTTACCGAAATCGGATTTCCTTTGCGTGCCATATGCGCTTAGACTTGACTTTTTCCCCTTTTTTCTTCCCTGTCCAATATTTGTTCGTTTCCGTGTAAAAGAAAACTCTCCAAATTGGAGATCAACCAACGAAGAGCTAAGCATCATTTTTGCTTTCACCTCCTTAAACTTAAAGAAGAAAGAGAGCTAGCAGATGAGCTAAGCAGGCATACATTTGGAATAGAAGGTGCCTAGCACAATACTCCTTCCATAAGCCTTGCGCCCCGTTTCATTTCATCTTTTATGAAATTCTTCTCAACAAAAGGGGATAGGGACTTCATTCAATTCAGCTAGAAAGATGGCACTTACTTAACACTAACCCAATCTATAATTTATTGAACGAAAAAAACTAAAAGCATAAAAAACTTCCTTTTCGAAAGAGGGAAAGATCACTCCTAAATGCAGCAGTGATATTATATACGATGCCACTTGCCTAAAACCCACACAATTACTTAACCTTTCATTTCATTTCCAACTTCGCTTCGGCCTAGCATCTTATGTCATTCTAGTTTAAATAAATTCAAAGAAAAGGTTCGCGCCCTAGAATGCATCCACGTCTTAGCCTTATTGGATAACTAGGCGCTGCTGTTCCCCTAGCATTACCTATGCTTAGACCCTTTATATGGAGCCTTTGATAAGAATAAAACCCCCTTCAAGCTACCTCTCCCCGGGTGAATGCGTAAATTAGATTCTTCCCTCCAAAGCGCAGCCGAATTCCCTGTGTAAAGCATATGGGTTCTGAAGCCCAGTGAGCACTTTCAGACGACTGCCTGAATCAAATAGGGGGCACTTTTCCCATTTGACTTCTCTTTTCTTTTAAATTTTCCGCTTTCTTGCCTAGACTAAAAAAAGAGGGAGCATGCCTAGAATAATTTCACTGTAAAAAAAGAGTACCATCTCTTACGGAGAGTGGACGGAATGTAATAGAACTCCTAGCGAGAAGGCCCGGAAATGGCTCGCAAAGATTAGGAATTTCTCTCTCAAGGGATGGAACTGGCTGAACGAATAAAAGCAACTCTACCTGGATTTACCTTTTCTGCTTCCTAAATCTGGCTCGATAACTTGCCTGATGGATTTTTTTTACCCTTGGACTGGAAGGGAACTAGCTTAGGCACTTTACCCCGATGGCTTGTAAGAGACTGGCAGGCTTTCTAATGGTACAGCCCGGAATAAATAAGAGGGATGAAAGAACTCCACTAACAAACAAGTAGAGGGAGTGCATTGGGATAAGTATGCAGCTACAATCCCACCATCTTATCTTAGGTCCTTTTTGAGAGGGTAGCGGGATACGAAAGGAAAGCAGAAACCTATTCTATAAATACAAGGAAAAGCGTATCCTATTAGGTTAGGGAAAATCAATCTATCTCTAACTTTACCCAGGGAAAGAGAGAGGTCTATTATAGGACAGTATGTAATCAAACTCCCATCTCAGCGAGAAGAGAAGAACTAGACAAACCCACTTTCTGCAAAGAAAATAGGAGAAACTCTGGGGTAAGAAATCCTAGACTGAAACTCCTTAGGGATGGCTGGCACCCGGAATCCCAGCGACATAAAAAGAAAGTCAAACTTAGACTGGCCTGCTTAAAACTAGCTTTATAACTATTTTATTGATAACTAGAACTAGATCTCTACCTGGCTTGCTCACACTAAGAGGAAAAGGAGACTTGCTGGCTTGGTTCTAAACATCTGGAAGTTTGGCTCTCGAAAGCTAAAGTGCTCTAAATCCTTGCCTCTAGGATTCAAGGACAGATTCTAGTGGTGGAAGGGCTCTCATATAAAGAAGGACTTTTTCTCTTTTTCTACTAATGTAGTGTTTAATTACCGGGTCCTGAATTAGATTGGATAGCCCGACGGAAAATCGAATGAGTGGTTGTGGAAAGGGCTGAAGATACTTTCTATACAGACTCAGGAGAGTCTCTAAGTCCTCGGTATCCAATAACAATTCGATGGAAAATTGGCTTTATTAAATGAAAAAAGAAATTCTTTCTTTTCAATAAACCCTAGTCAAGAATGGAATAGGCGGTCCTCCGATTGTTTCACAGAGACAATCCTTAGACAGTAAGAATTAGATCAAATGGGAAATAAAAGTATGTGATAGATAACGATCTATCTTGACATTCTATTTTTCATATTTTTATACCTTTTATTTCATTAAAGATAAAGACAAGAAAAGAAAGAATAGGTATTATTATTCCTACATCTTAGGAAGATTCCCCTGATACTTCTAAATGGGTCACTGCGTATTTTGCTTGTGCTTAACGTTTTCCGATTCTACTAGAAAAATAATATCCTATAAGAATATTTTAGAAGCAGATTTATTAGAGCCTTTGATCAATGGTGTTGGGTCAGAATCCCTTTTTGACTCTACGCCAGTGATTCCACTATTATTAGTGAACAATAATGGAATAATTCCTTCATAGAGATAGGGGACATAATTTACATGGATATAGTAAGTCTTGCTTGGGCTGCTTTAATGGTAGTCTTTACATTTTCTCTTTCACTCGTAGTATGGGGAAGAAG
>Ga0157360_1000358_pt1 | contig 17746 bp, 7 predicted proteins | sample AttlaeALBM1_FD_111483 | JGI IMG/M metagenome (GOLD analysis project Ga0157360, IMG submission 111483) | Fungus gardens microbial communities from leaf cutter ant in Ribeirão Preto, State of São Paulo, Brazil - Atta laevigata ALBM1 | ecosystem: Host-associated > Fungi > Mycelium > Unclassified ... | reverse complement strand
TGATCGCCTTGAGACGTGACTGGCATCGATCGAAAGGTCTTCTTAAGGGCTTTAAGCTGGCTTTGAGACCGTGGGAATCGTCGAAGAAATGGTGGAGATATGACCAAATGAAGTTTGTGACACTCTCCAGGTCTGAATTAACAAGGAGAACTCAATAGAGTCCTCATTTATTTCTTGTACACTACTTATACAACTACTACATGGTCTATACACTATTTTCCTATACTCTTTATGTAACTTGGTCATGTGACATGACAATGTGATATCCTATTCATGTGACTGTGATATGACACTTTCCCACACTTCTTATGTGTAGTAAGTCCAAAAGAAAAGAAATATAAATAATAACTTAGCTGTTTTGCCAAGTCCATGACAAGGAATAACTTACATATTATCAAACTTCAAACTCTGCATGAGAATTAACACAACAACAAAACTAGTCCTTTAAAAGACAAAAAGTATTCAATTATATATGATAGTAGTATACTATAGTAATTACTTATCATAGATATTTTTTGCTAAAAAGTAGAAAATTCATTTATTGTATTGACTCCCAAAGAAATTATCATCATAGTCTAAAGGTAAATTATATAATAGTAAAGTTGGGTAATTAATAAAATAGCTACTTACTAGTTTTGGATTATGTCACAAACTTTATTTGGACTTATCTCCATCAATTCTTTAACAATTTCTATAGCCTTAACAGCACCCAAAAGTCCTCAAGAAGACCTTTCAATTAATACCCAATACATCTCAAGGCAATTAATATTGGCTATTAGACAATCAGTAAATAACCTCTATAACACTATATATTAAATGCTATTATCTTGAAAACCACTACAAATAACACCTTGCTTTCAGCTATATTAGAAGTACTCTTTATTATGCTTGGAATGACCCAAAAAAATCACAAGGCATTTAATATCAGTAGAGATATGAAGTCCTCAATGTTTGCATATGAACTTAATTAATTACTCATAGATACTTATCTACCTTTTCTTAGAACAAAGAACAATCTCTATATAGTTAATTTATTACTATTTTAAGTACAAAGGTACTACCATATGTAGAACCATAGATAGTAGCATGTGATAGTCTTATTCTAGTATATAAACTATTATAATTCTGTTGTCACAAACTTCATTTGGACCTATCTCCATCAATTCTTTGACAATTCTCATAGTCTTAATGGCTATGGAAAGCCCTTGAAAAGACCTTTTAATCTATGCTAGTCATGTCTTGAGATGATCAATATTGGCTGAGATATCAGGTAGATCAACAAGTAACTACTATAGTACTATTTATTAAATTGCCAATATCTCAAAAACCACCACAATCAATGCTTTGATTTAGGCTTAGTAGAAGTCCTCTTTATAATGAGCCTAGAATGACCTCAAGGCAATTAATCTTAGTAGAGATATAAAGTTCTTAATGTTTGTACATAGACATTAATTAATTATCCATGGATAGTTATCTGCCTTTTATTAGAACAAAGAACAACCTTCATATGGTTAAGTTATTGCATTTTAGAGTACAAAGGCACTATTATATGTATAAGACTTAGTTGTGTTAACCTTAACCTCATTCCTTATCTGAGTTAATAAAGAGAACTCAATAGAGTTCCTGTTAGATTTTGTATACTATTTATATATAAGTAATAACCCTAATCCTATACTAAAGTCCTGTGCTTCCCTATGAGTTACTTTTGTCTCATACATCTATCAATAAGAAAATAAAATAAAATAAAATAAAAAAGAAAAATAAATATTGACTTGGCCATTTTGCCAAGTTATGACAATATGTAGAACAATAGATAGTAGCATGTAATGGCCTATTCTAGTATATAAACTATTACAATCCTATATATAAGGACTCATAGTCTGAGAATTAGACCTCAGACTTAACAACATCTCTTTTCATTGTCTAAACTTTGCTTATAAGCCTTTTTTGAATCAATCCTCAATCCAATCACAAATAGTAAGTGACCTTTTTGTCATGAATCGCCTTACCAAGATATTTTTATTTTCCTTTTTATTTCCTTTTCATTTATTTTTCTATAAATAGTGTGGGAAAGTCATGTCATAAGAGTTTAGCTAGGAGTATAAGTAAAGAGTGCACAGACCAACTAGAATTAGTATAAGTAGATTAACCCAATATAACGAGAACTCTAATGAGTTTTCTTTGTCTAATACTAATAAAGAGCAGTTGGCTTTATTCCAACTCAGGAGTTGGCTCACTGACAGTAGTGTGCAGGCAAAGGCTCTAAAAAGTACAATAAGAGAGAGGAGTAAGTGGAAAGAAGTAAGAAGAATATTCAAAATGTTGAGAGAAATATGGCTAAATATTAGAGTAAAGAAGGTAGATATACATGAAGGCATAATAGTAAAAGTACTCTTGGATAGTAGTACTACAGGAATGTTCATGGATAGGAAGATAGCAATAAAATATAGGTTCAAACTGCAAAAATTAGAAAGACCAGTGGTAATCAGAAATATAAATAGAACAAACAATAGTAACCCATCAAGTAAAAGTAAATGTATACTACAAAAGTTATGTAGAAAGGATAAGGATGGATGTGTGTGATCTAAAAAGAACAAAAGTGATTTTGGGAATACTATGACTATAGGCCCATAATCCAGAAATTAACTAGAAAACAGGGAAAGTCAAGATAATGAGGTGCCTGCCCTTATGTAGAAGAACTATACAGAAGAGAGAAAATAAGAGAGCTAGGAAAAGCAAAAGAATAGTTATCCTAGAGAAAGAGAAAATTATAAGATATGCAGTAGATAATAAAAAGAATTGGAAAAAAAAAAGGAAAAAGTCAAAGTAAACTATAGGAAAATAAAAAAGATAGTTGCTAAAAAGTTTTTGAAGTGAAAGAAAGTATTTTGGAAGATGGAGTCAAAAAGAATGCTAATAAGGAAAATTTAAGATCATACTATAGATTTTAAGAAGATATATTAGATGTTTGCATAGTAGTATACCCTGATGATATCTTGATATATTCCAATAACCTTGAGAAGCATATGAAGTATATCAAGGAAGTACTAACAAGATTAAGAAAAAATAGACTATTTGTCTTTCTATCCAAGTATGCCTTCTATTAGGACAGAATAGAGTTTCTAGAATTCATACTTAGCTCAGAAGGAATCTAGATGGATAAGAGGAAAGTACAGACCATGTCACATCTGTGACACCCATACTAGTCACTTACAAACAGTATCTGATTAGTCATTAGATCAGTTTCCTATACCCAATATTATTTCTTACTAGTTAGCTAAGTGGTCCTTCTTAGTTTTGTTTTTAACCTAGACTTTACTTCTAATTTACTGTTTTCTCCCAATAATCAAAGGCCTCACTTCCAAGAGACCATCTAGTATAAAAGTAGTTGTTAAAACTCTAGACCTCACAGTTGAATATGCATTTCAACTTGAAGCCTATATCTAACACTTGATATTTTCATGCTCCTTGTCAGAGGATCCAGTTAAGGTTTTTAGTGAAGTTATATTGGAGGAGAGATGTCAACAAGACTTTGAGTAGCACCCTTGAAATTGTCCTAAGACAAATAAGAGTACTAATAAAAGAGGCAAAAGGGAAGTTAGCTATGACTAGCAAGTAGAAAAGGGGGCAGTGACAGTTCCCAATTGTATGCTAAAGGGTTCGTGGGGAGAAGGAGGAAGTGGGGGTATCAAAAAGAAATTAAAATATGAAGCGCAGTTTATCTGTAATATAAAAATAGTCGAAATGATGATAGGTTCAATCTAGATTCGCCTTGCATGGTATCTCTAAGGTGTCCACCTTTACACACTGTAACAAGCTCACTAATAGAATAGTCAGTAAACCACTCATGGGCCTTACCACACTCAATCAAGCCCTCATCCACACCTCTATACCAAACCTTATGGATGTGATACAATCTGAGTCAATGATTAGCCAGGCTTTTCAGACCTGCTATTCCATAGAAGGTTGCCTGAGTGATCGCTGCATCTTGGCTCCAGAAAGAATAGGGTATATGATAGAGAATATTCACCAACTCAACCTCTCACCAAAATCACCCCTTACACACTCAAGAGAATTGCATTTACAACCTCAAGAGCTTCTGAGATGAAGGCAAGGGCCAAGGAGGCTCTCCCCATCAATCTCCTCTCTGAGAAATATATTAGAATATTACAAATGTTAGAGACTCAATTAAAAAGAAATAGAAAAGGAAACTCTCTATTCTACTACTCTTTCTCACGTCTCTCCTCTATGACACTACCATGCGGCTATGACAGCTGTCACCTTCCTGTCCTCCATACCTCCCGGACATGACCATGTGATCCTGCTCCACCTCCATACTTTACTCCTGCCCATCGTTTTCCAAACCCTGAACTAGCTTTCTTCTACTCTGAATACAGTTTAGAAACATATGACAGTGTGTCCTAGCGTCAGCGATACAATCGTCATCCAGCAGCGCATTCGTTTCTTGACTGAGTCCAGCAGTGATGGGATCACTAGTCACTGATAGACTTTTGATCTACTGTCTTGATGTCATATTAGTCTAAGTCCGCTCTAGATTAAAATTATCTCACATTCCAAAGATATCTCTGAGCCTCTGATTTCTAGAGCTTCAACATTGATAGTCTGTATCTGAGAAACCTAATGCTAGCTCATCAGTCTTGCCTCCCGAGGTATATGCTATTCTAGCATGTGATAGCTTGTTCACTACCTAAGAGAAGTACCCAATTTTGGGTCTAAATTATGTCTGGGGCTTGTAGGAGTTCTCTAGAGTGGGTTCCAATAGTGAAACCCAGGGTTATAACTTTTATCCCATGCTACTTTTCCACAGAAAATTCTCTAACGGCGTAACACCGATTCCTCAGAGTAAGATTTTACAAAGAGAATACAGAAAGAGAGAACTTGCTATTCTTTTCTCTTTCTGGTCTGTATTTATCCTAACTAGGTATTGTGACTATGTTACAATGTGGTAACACTAGTTGTAACTAAAGGTGACTAGTTAAGTGACAGTCCAGTGATAGAAGTAATGAAGGTAACAAGTTGAGTCAGTATCTAATAATAGGTTAGTCTGATGTTGTCTAATTTAGCACAAGTCCAAAGATAAAGAAAAAAATAGTCTGAGATTTTTCTGAAGAGTTCTGTCTGTTCTGTGAGTCCATTATCTCTTAGAGTTCTCAGATATTTAATATATTTACTGCATGATAATGTCCTCGTCTAGCATTACTAACATCTCGTCTACTAACCACTCATTATCAGATCATAGCTGATAATAATTGTAGTCCCACTCAATGTTCATAACAGTAGTTGTTAGAGGTCTTAACAGACCATCCAGGAATAGCTACCCCCACAACACATTAAAGATATCTAGGTGTTTATTAGGTTTGCTAACTTTTATAGGAGATTCACATTTGTGGATACTCAGAAATAATCACCTTCCTAACTCAACTCACAAAAAAAATGAATCCTGGTTCTAGTCAGAGTAATGCCAAATGGTAAAGAGACTAGTTATTAAGCTAGGGGTTTTTCTATTTGTTTTGTGTTTTATATAGGATTCCCCAACTACAATTTAGGTAGTGGTGAATATAAGTTATAAGTCTAAGTTTAAATAAAATATGTGTTCTTGAAAGAAAAACATACTAGCTAACTTTGTGTTTTAGTATAATATCTCTTGTGCAAATTCATAGGGAAATGAATTCAAATTTAAAGAAAAAAGTAAGATTGAATAAAAACTTTACTAGTGTACTATTGTAATGGTGATATTTTTGAAACCTGAATCTCTGTACTAGACTACTGTCCTGGCCCTGTTTCTGAGTTCTGCCTATCTAGTATTACTGATAGGGATCAAAGGGGATTGATCACGAAACAAGAGTAATAACAAATGAAAGTAAAAGGGAACCTCCGAGATGTCTTACAATTGTGCACTAAACAAGTTATAAATCTACTTGAGGTAGATCTTACTGTAATAGGATCTCTAAAACATGCATTTGTCTTGTGTCATGTACTGTTCCTATCTAGTCTAATAGTCTAGCTTGCCATCAATATAGCAGAACTACCTAGAACTCTTATACCATTGTGTGGGCTCTCTTTTAGCTGACCATACAACTAGAAGCCAACTTCAAAAACACGTAACAAGTAGTTAACTCCTAGTATAAGCAAATGCCCAAGTCTATTGGGGCTCAAATTCCTGTTGAGAGAAAGATTTGGTAGTTTTTAGAAGGTAGAAGAGGATACTTTGAAAAAACAAAGACTTAAATTACTCAAATAGCCATTAAGCTCTAGAGCAACAGAAAAGGATAATGATGGGGGTATGATGCTTGAGTTCCCTTCTGTGTCCTAGAGTATTTTATTAGGATTACAAAGCAATGAGACAACAAAGAAAGTGAGACAAAGAAAACTTCTAAATTCCCAAATATAGCAAGGCTGAAATGATAAGATGGCTTTCCTCCTGAACACTAGGCAACTGCTCTTCACTCTTCTAGTTCTACTCTGGGAATCCTCCCTTATATAATAGACAAGTCTTAAGCCTCTTGCCAGGCTATAAAAGGAAACAGTAATCTCAAGTTGTCTTGCTCTCAAGCACATTATCTTTATCTGCCCTCCCTTCTACCTCTCTTTTTAACTTCCTTATCTCTCTCTTTACCTTCTTTATGTCTTCTTATTCCTCTGAAACCCTATTTCCTTCCCTTGTTATTACAATGCGACTTCATATTGACTCAACTCTCTTGATCTTGATATAATTAGCTATCAGTGATAATAGCTTAGATCTAATTGTAACTCTTCTGAAAATAGCGCTGCCAGCCACTGAGGTATAACATTACTCTAGTAGCACTAGGTCTTTGAAGTTTGCCTCTGTCCTTGAGAGCACTTCTAGAAGAGAAACCCATTAGAAATCTAATATGGGGTACCTAGACAAGTATCTATGAGGTATATATAACAGTGATCACAACTACTATCCTACTACTCAAGTGAGATGCTCAAGTCTACAACTAGGTGTCTAGGAAATATCTCTGGGGGGCCAAACTCTTCTCTTGAGCTGGTTATTCTTGTTATTAGGGTATAAATAGTCACTTATTTTGCCTAAACAGTTGTATAGCGTGACATTACCCTTGTCATAACTTAGCAAAACAGCTAAGTCATTTTTTTTTCTCATTTTTAGACTTACTATATATAAGAAGTGTGGGAAAGTGTCACATCACATGTAGAGTATGGAAAAATAGTATACAAACCATATAGTAGTTGTATAAGTAGTATACAAGAAATAAATAAGAACTCTATTAAGTTCTTCTTGTCAACTCAGACTTGGAGAATAATTAAGTCATCTAGGCTAAGTTGCTATACTAGAACTTAATTCCACTACTTGAGCAATGTCTGTCTTAGACCTTGCTCACTCTTATTCTCATAATCTCATTGACCCTCAACTGATGCTCATTACAATCACTAGTTATCTCCATATATAGCCAGGCCTATAGTGACTTAGCCTAGATGACTTAATCAACCTCCAAGTTGTAATGACTTAGCCTAAGATAGCTTAGGCACTCTCTAAGTCTGAGTTGACAAGGAGAACTCAATAGAGTTCCCATTAGATTCTGTATACTATTTATACATGAACAATAACCCTAACCCTACTACATAGTCCCACTGTTATGCTGTCAGCAAATTTGTGGCAGAAAGTAGCATTTTGTCACAAACTTCATTTGGTCATATCTCCACCGATTCTTCGAAGATTCCCACGGTCTTAAAGCCAGCTTAAAGCCCTTAAGAAGACCTTTCGATCGATGCCAGTCACGTTCCGAGGCAATCAATAATGGCCAAGATATTAAGCAGATCAACTGGTAACCACCATGTTACTGTTTATTAAATCGCTAATATCTCGGAAACTGCCATGATCGATGCTTCGGTTCTAGGCTCAGCAGAAGCCTTCTTCAAAACGCTCAGAATGAGCCTAGAATGACCTTGAGCCGATTAATATTAGTGGAGATATGAAGACCTCAATGTTTGTATATGAACTTCATTAATTACCCATAGATAGTCATCTGTCCTTTTCTTAGAACAAAGGACAGCCTCCATATGGTTAGGTTATCATTATTTTAGCACAAAGGCATTACCATATGTAGAACAATAGATAGTAGTCAGGTGATGATCTGTACTAGTGCACAAACCATCACTTTCCTGTATATAAGGACTCATAGTCTGAGGATTAGACCTCAGACTTAACAACATCATTTGCTACTTGTCTAACTTCGCCTTTTTGAGCTTTTCAAATATCCAAACCATCAATCACAAATCAGTAAGTGGCCATTTGTGATAATATACTTGTACTGTTCTTAGTAGAAACCTTCTGCTGTGCTCTATTGTAAGTAGTACATGCAGAGAAGTGATAATTACTTTTAGAAGGCCATCTAGAGTAGAGATCCTATCCATTGGATAATAGTCTGACTCTATTATTAAGGCAGTAGTTAATAGGGCAGTAGAACCCTGGTTAGGTGAAGATCTTGTGCCCCAACAGACATAGTTATAATAAGTAAGATCAAAACATTATATCCATACCCTTGGGATATCAATACAATGTCTCAAACTCAATATAACTCCCTTATGAGCAACTTGCTCAATAAAAAATAAGCCCTTGCTAAATTAAGAGCAGAATTAGAAGAATAAAAGAAAAAAATTTGCTAGTGTTGCAAGAAGTTCAAACACTTGGCCTGAAACTGTAGAAATAGAAAAGAAAAAGAAAAGAAAAAGTCAGTTCCCCAAAATAAATCTGCAATATTGGCTAGCAAAGTAATACAGTGTAAAATAAGAGAAGAAGTAGTGAGAAAACAAAAAAAAGAGAAAACAGTACAATACTTTAAGTATGGTGTTATGAGAGCCCCAGAAAGGAAAGAGTTTCCCGCATGTTTGAACATTTGATCTCCAACATCAAATCATACAACAAAAACAAAGATATAAATAGCACAGGGGATTAAGTAATCATATCACATGGTAAGGTCATGTGATCATGTAATAGTAGGGCACAGCCACTTGTAAAAGTAGTATAAGTAGATGGTCAAATCCAACGGAGAACTCCATTGAGTTCTTCCTAAACACTCACCTTGAGTGATCCTTGAGTCATCAAGACTTAGTGATAACATATGGGGGAGAAGGGCACTGATGCAAAGAGTGTCCAAAGAGGAAAGAGGAAAGAAGAAAATGAGCAGAGAAGATAGTAGTATATGTAGCTATACCACAAAAGGTACAGCAAGAAAAGTAGAAGAAAAGTCTAGTATACATCTTACAATGGAAAACACAGGAACACTACAAGAAAGGCATCCTTGATGAGGTATGCCTATTAGTATTAGAATGGTATACAAGGGAGGTGATTGTGTCATACTTAGTATGCGAAGAGTATGAAAAACAAGAATAACATATAGAGGAGAACAAGGGGTAAGGGGTGATTTCTAAAAAGCAGTTAGAAAAACTGAAGTAGTATGAATGTCTAAAAAAAGAAAAAAAAAAGACAGTGCACCTTACAAAAGGAAAAGTGCAACAGAGTAGTACATAGATAAGAGCCCCAGAAAGCACAGCAAAAGAGAGAGATAAACAAAGAAATCTTAGGAAAATGTTCAAAATGCTAAGAGAGGTATGATTAAATATCAGAGTAGAAAAAATAGACACTCATAAAGAAGTAATATTCAAAGCACTCTTGGATAGTGGTATAACTGGAATGTTTATGGACTGAAAAATGGTAGCAAGACATAGTTTCAGGCTGCACAAGTTAGAAAGGCCAATAATAGTCAGAAATATAGATGACACAAATAACAGTATAGGAGCAATTACACATCAAGTAGAAGTGAATGTGTATTACAAGAATCATGTAGAAAGGATGAGAATGGACATATGTGATTTAGAAAAGACAAATATGATATTAGAAATGCCATGGTTACAGGCTCACAATCCTAAAATTGATTAGAAAACTGAACAAGTTAAAATGATAAGATGTCCACTGCTATGTAGAAGAAGTATAAAGAAGAAAGAAAAAAAGGTTAAAAGGGGAAAGAGGATAGTAACCCTAAAGGAAGAGAAGATTGTCAGATGAGCAATAAATAATAAGGAAAATTGGAAAAAAGAAAAAGAAATAGAAGAGAATCATAGGAAAATTGAAGAGATAGTACCAAAGAGGTTTTGGAAGTGGAGAAAGGTCTTTGGAAAGGTAGAGTCAGAAATAAAACCAATGAGAAAATTTTAGGATCACATAATAGATCTCAAGAAGATGTTTAAACCATAAAAGGAAAGAATATACCCTTTGTCTAAGAATGAAAGAAAGAAGGTCCAGAAGCTTGTAGATAACTAACTAAGAAAAGGGTACATCAGATCATCAAAATCCCCTCAAATATTGCCAGTATTCTTTGTGGGCAAAAAGAGTAGAAAAAAAAAGATAGTAATGGATTACTGAAATCTGAACAACTAGATAGTGAAAAATAACTATTCACTACCACTAATTACAGATCTAATTGACAATATAAATAGTAAAAAAGTGTCTACTAAAATGGATCTAAGATAGGGTTTCAATAATATAAGGATAAAAGAAAAAGATGAGTAAAAGAGAATATTTACAATGTATGTGGACTTTTTCGAGCTAACTGTTATGTTCTTTCAAATAACAAACTCACCAGTTACATTCTAGGTGATAATAAATGAAATTCTAAGGGACCTAATCAATGAAGGAAAAGTTACTGTATTTGTGAACAATATGCTAGTAAGAACCCAGATAAAGGAAGAGCATGATGAAATTGTAAAAGAAATATTAAGAAGGTTAGAAGAAAATGACTTGTACATCAAGCCAAAAAAGTATGTATGAAAAGTAAAGAAGATAGGATTCCTAGAGGTTATCATAGGACCCAATGGAATAGAGATAAAAAATAAAAAGGTGAATGGAGTACTTAGCTAGCTAGAACCAAAGAATATAAAAGATGTTAGAAAATTTTTGGGCTCCCAAATTATTATAAGAGATTCATTAAAGACTTTGCTTGAGTAGCTAGGCTAATGAATATATTGATGAGGAAAAATGTGAAATGGCAATAGGGAAGTGAATAGCAAAAGGTATTTAAAGAGCTCAAACAAGTTTTTACTACTAGACTAGTATTAGTAGTCCCTGATCTAGACAAAGAATTTTGGATAGAAGCAAATGCTTTAAATTACATTACTAGAGGAGTATTATCAATGAAATACTCCAATAAATTGTGGAGACCAGTTACTTTTATTTTTAAATTGTTAAGTAATACAGAGAGGAACTACAAAATATATGATAAAGAGATACTAGTAGTAATCAAATGCTTAGAGGCATAAAGGTACTTCTTGGAAAAAATAACAACTAAATTCAAGATCTAGACAGATCACAAGAATCTTGAATATTTATGAAGGCATAGAAATTGAATTGCAAATAAGCAAAATAGACATTATACCTATCAAGATTTGATTTTATATTGAAACATGTTCCTAGAAGTAAGATAGATAAAGTAGATAGTCTGAGCAGAAGACCAGACTGAGAAATAGGAGTAGAAAAAGACAATGAGAATGAGATGTTAGTGAAGCTAGAATAGCTAAAAGTGAGGAAAATAGAAGTAGTGGAGATAATCATAGAAGGGACAAATCTACTCAAAAAGGTTAAACAGTCTAGGATAAAAAATAATGAAGTAGTAAAGGTAGTGGAGAAAATGAAATAAGCAAGAGTGAAAATGCTGAGAGATGAGAAGTAGAGAGAAGTAGATAACATTATGTGCAAGAAGAAAAAAGTCTATATATCTAAAAATAACAAATTAAGAGCAGAGATCAGTAGGTTGCACTATGATATGCTAGTAAGAGGCCATGGAGGGCAGTAAAAAATGGTAAAACTAGTTACTCAAAACTTTTGGTGGCCAGGGGTTACAAAGGAGATAAAACAATATGTAGAAGGATATGATTCTTGCCAAAGGAATAAAAACCACACAGAATCACTAGCCAGTAAGCTGTCATAATGGTGATACCATGATACATACTGTGTGTGCATCACACACATGCATGGATTAGTCAGCTTATCATCAACCACTCCAGAACCCTCTGAATTATTTAAGTAATTTTATTTACTGTAATTACCTTAGTTTCATTCTCCCTTGGGTAAACTCCACTCTGTTGATACTCTGATCCTTTCTTCTCTCAAATTAAATCCTATTGGAACCCAAAAGGGGCAAGTATAGAGGTAGGCACAACTTATCATTGAGACCAAGCCCTCTAGAGCAACTTCTTTCCTGAAGTCATTTCTAACTATCACAAAAGGTCACTTACTATTTGTGATGGGTGATTTAATACTTTAAAGAGTTCAAAAATACAAAGTTAGACAAGTGACAAAAGATGTTGTTAAGTCTGAGGTCTAATCCTTAGACAAGGTGTTCTTATATACAGAATTGTAATGGTCTGTGTACTAGAACAGATCATTATATGCTACTACCTATTGTTCTATATATGGTAGTGCCTTTGTGCTATAAATAGTGATAACTTAACCATATGGAGGTTATCCTTTGTTCTAAGAAAAGGACAGATAACTATCTATGGGTAATTAATGAAGTCTATGTGCAAACATTGAGGTCTTCATATCTCTACTAATATTAATTGCCTTGAGGTTGTTTTAGGCTCATTCTGAGCATTATAAAGAAGGCTTCTGCTGAGCCTAGAACCAAAGCATTGATCATGGCAGTTTCTGAGATATTAGCAATTTAATAAATGGTAATATGGTGGTTACCAGTTGATCTGCTTAATATCTCGGCCAATATTGATTGTCTTAAGACATGACTGGCATCTATTAAAAGGTCTTTTTGATGGCTTTCCGTAGCTGTTAAGACCATGGGAATCTTTGAAGAATTGATAGAGATATGGCTGAATGAAGTTTGTGATAATAACTCTCTCTTAACAGGCCTACTACAAGTGATTGCTAAACCAGTTCAACATGAGCCATTGTCCACCACTGTCTACTTTTTTTTCTCCTGGAATATTACTATTAATAGAAGATTGTCCATCATCAGCAAAAGAGGAGAATAAAATAAAGAATATACTATACTGCAAAATATTAGGATCACTAATATGGCTTCAAGTTGTAACAAGACTTGACTTAGCATTTGTAGTTAGTCTCTTGACATATTTTGCTCACAAGCCAGGCAAGACATACTAGAAGGCACTAAAACATGTTATGGGTTATATAAGAGAAACTATTGGTTATAGAATCATATAATAAGCAAGGGGAGAACTAAATCCTATAAGATATGTTAACTCAGACTTTTGTTATATTCTGGAAATATGATGATTATGTAATTTATTTTTCCTAACAATTCTCCTAAAATTAATAATAGTAGGATAGCATAGTAGACTACTCTCCTCCTATTACAGACTTCCTATAAATATTGTGTATTTATAGTGTAATTTCTCAGTCTGTAAATTAATATTATCTGGTCCTAACCCTCTCTCTATCCAATTTGGATTCCTAGTTCATTTCCTTAAGACCTCTTCTTTGACAACTTCCCTTCATTCTGAAATACACAACCATCTCATGACCAGAGACCAGGGCACAACACATAAGTTGAAGCCAAGGTCATTTATTAAAGTCGTATTCTACTCCAACATCTTTTACCTTCTGCCAGAGCCTTCCTTTGGAGTTTACACTATTATTAAGTAATATTCTTTTCCAACATAGTATATTACTCCGTTTCTGGAGAGTACTTTTATCTATTACTTTGCTTCTCTATCTCTCATAATTCTGTCCTTGACAACTTTGCAGAATACCACAACATAAGAAGATCAACAAATAGCATAGTTTTCCTAGTAGCAAGACTCTTGGGAAAGTAAGTAATAAGACATAGTTGTATTATCCACAGTAAAAGCTAAATATATGGCCTTCTCATGTGCTATAACTTAAGCTCTATGTTATGACTTGGCAAAACAGCTAAGTCAATATTTATATTTCTTTTCTTTTTCTTTTCTTTTCTTTTAGATTATTACTAAGGTAGAGTATGGGAAATATCACATGATAGTCACAGAGTCACAAATGGTCATGTCACATAGAGTCACAGTCATAGTCACAGCATATGACAAAGAAGTCAGCTGATGGACATGAGGATTATAAGAGACAAGGTACATAGCCACAATAGTAATTGTATATATAGTGTAGTAAATCTAACAGGGACTCTATCAAGTTCTCTTTGTCAATTGCTAAACAAAGAGCAATTGGCTTAATTTTAGCTTGAAGTTTAGCTTTTTTACACTCTATAACTCTCAAAATTTTTTGAAGAAATAGGATTACCTGCTACTAAGCTTATCACCATTTTCACAAACAACACTAGTACAATATAAAATTGTCTTAATAACAAGAGTTATCAGAGAAAAAAGCACATTGATGTCTAGCACCATTTTGTAAAAGAATGAGTGGCCTCTAGAAACATTCAATTCCACTATATATTCTCCATAGATAATATTGCCAATATACTAACCAGATTGCTGCTTTGAGAGATAATATGAAAGCTAGTATTTTATATGAACCTCAATACAAACCCTACGAGTATATTGGTCAAGAGAGAATGTTAAACTAGACAACTATACTTATATAGTATTGTTGTTAGGGGACATAACTGACTAGATACTCACTAGATCACTTATATCTATCTTTGGATAATTATACTAGTTAGGTACTTATTAAAGATAGAGCAAATATATATATACATATATAATAAAAAATCCTCTCTTAGCTATTTACTCATCTATATAACATTTGAGGTGAGAATATATGTCATATTCTGGAAATCTGACAATTATGTAATCTATTTCTCCTAATAATTCTCCTAAAATTATAATTAGTAGAATAGCATAGTAGACTACTCTTCTTTTATTCAGGACTTCCTATAAGTATTGAGTAGTTACAATATATTTCCTTAGTTTGTAAATTAATGTCATTTGGTCCTAATCCTATTCTTGTTCACTTCCGTCTTTATCCTATATCCCTAGGACCTCTACTCTGCCAACTTACCCTTATTCCAAAATAAGCAACTGACCTCATGACTAGAGACTAGGGCACAACACATAAGTTAAAGCCAAGGTCATTTATCAAGTTGTACTCTGCTCCAACATTCTGTCCTGTTTGCTAGAACCTGCTTTCTTAGGTTTCTACCATTGCTAAGTACTATCTATTCTCCAAAGTAGTACCATACATCTGTTCCAGAGTATAAATCTATTTATAACTCCTCCACTCCATTATCTTTCTTCCTATATTTGACAATATACTAAACTATCATTATAATATACACTAATAGTAACTCTGTAGTTATATATCTTTTTAGGTAAATATACTTAGCCATTTACTCATCTGTATGATATCTGAGTTACATATCTCTTTAATAACTTAGTGTAAGAAAGCTGAACTCCAAGCCAGAATTAAGCCAACTGCTCTTTGTTCAGCGATTGACAAAGAGAACTCAATAAAGTTCCTATTAGATTTTCTATACTACTTATACAACTACTATATGGTCTGTGCACTACTTTCCCATGCCTATCATGTGACCCATCATGTGATGTGATGCTGTGACTTCCTGTCATGTGACTGTGACACTTGTGATGTGACACTTTCCTGCACTTTCTTCTGTGTAGTAAATCCAAGATAAAAGAAAAAAAAAGAAAAAAAAAGAAAAATAAATAATGACTTAGCTGTTTTGCCAAGTCATGACACTTAGCTATTTTGCCAAGTTATGACATAGGTTGACATAGGATGACTATAGTGTTATTATTGTATTGTCAAAGATATAGCTATTTTGGACTGTATTTAGTACTATATATTAGGATGGCTAGACTACCTATATGCCTCAGCTGTACACCTTACAAGGTGATTCTAAGATAAGCTTATTTTGGACAACTAGCATAATGTAGACTTACTATGCTTGTATAGCAATATTGTTCTTTAGACAAATAATACTAGTTGTGTACCTTGTAGGGTAACTTCTAAGCAATATAGTTCTTTATAGACATTAGACTGCAGAACTATAATATAGCTACTCTATATTTATACTATTCTAAGATAGGAGAAAATTAGTTTGTATCATGATCCTACAAAAGTAAATAATTAGGAGTACATAAACAAGAGGATTAAATAGTTAAAATGAAATAAAAGAAAATAATAATAAAAATGACAAGAAGTCCAGTCCTCCCATTCCATCCCTTATGTCTATTGCTATTCATCTAGTAAGTTGAATAACCACTCATACTTGTCTTTCTCCAGATAGTTAACCTCATAGTGATCATCTAGAGGTATATCTTCTCTCCAATAGTCATACTATTCTTTGTCACCTAATGAATTAATCATCATAGGTAACCTTTGTATAGTCAGAATTGGTAGAGGTGACCAACCATGCTAAAGGCATGGTTGCAAACCTTGTAATCATAAAAATAGAAAAACAATCATGGTGATAAAGAGAGATGAGGAAAATAAAAGTACTGAATACTCTTATGAATAGTCTTTCATATAGTATTTGTAAAAGCATATTTTCTTAGACAAGTACTTGAATATTTCTCTTCTAGTACAATTTTTCCAATGAACCATAGTCTTCTTCAATTGACTTGTGATAAAAAATGTTATTCCTCAGCACAAATTAAGAACTATGATCTTTCATCAGATGTGATCAAGAGTATAGGAATAAGAGAAATGTGAGACAATCACAAATTGGAACAAAGAAAAACGTGGGACACTATCACTACACTTGGCTTTCACCGCAGGATGTCAAAATAACTCTGGAAAAAAAGGAGGCCAATCTGATACATGAACTTGAATACGGAAACGTAAAGGGGACCGCATCAGTAACAATGAAATTACGTTCTTCATCCCATTTTCCAAGCGCTCCCTCCCCGAACTGTGGCACGATGCTGGTACTAGGCTTAATCATACAAATCGCACCGGCAATCATATCCGGTGCACTACGTCATAGAATCAAAATGTATATATTGCCCCTATCTTCTAAATTTCGAAATCTTCATGCCTAGGTAGATTCCTGGCTAACCTGGCGATAGACATGTTTTTAATGATCAGAACATTACTCCGAGGAGAGGATTAACATCGTGTTCTGTGCGCTGGTCAAACAAAGCGAGATAACAGCACACTCAAAAGATGAAGAGCAAAAAGGTGACGACGGGAGAAGTGCTAATTCGGATCAAAAGAGACAAGGACTACTATGGTACAACCATATATGCTGGACAAAACAAGATAGTGCAAACGTCAAATTATCCATGTGCGTTGATCAAAGACCGTAATATACAAGTCCGAGAACAACAAAATCATAGAAGGAACATCAAGTACCTTACCAGGGGACGTCACCGAGCATCATTGAAAAGGAAAGCGGGTGAAGTTTTAAGACATATACGAAACCGCGTGCCTTAGATCAATGATGCAAGTGCCAAAGCCGCAGCGATAATAATCCAAAGATTATGACTGTGAACAGGCCTAGCAGAACTAGTCGAGGTCGTCGCTACTCCTGTTGTACCGCTCGAGACAGTTGCCAACTCCAACGTCCCAGGCGATGACGACGACACCGAGGTAGACACCAAGGTAGGCATCGTGACAGACATTGTGACAAACGACGAAGCAGGGTTGGGAGAAGGTGATGATACGGAGGCAATAGACGTTGACACTGACGCAGAAGTGCTCAGGGTACTTGAATGCTTTGTGGAGGTAGTGACAACCCCAGTAATGCTACTACCCGTAGATGAAGGT
>Ga0157360_1000356_pt1 | contig 17934 bp, 11 predicted proteins | sample AttlaeALBM1_FD_111483 | JGI IMG/M metagenome (GOLD analysis project Ga0157360, IMG submission 111483) | Fungus gardens microbial communities from leaf cutter ant in Ribeirão Preto, State of São Paulo, Brazil - Atta laevigata ALBM1 | ecosystem: Host-associated > Fungi > Mycelium > Unclassified ... | reverse complement strand
GGACTTACTACATAGAGGGAAGTATGGGAAAGTGTCATGTCACAAGTGTCACATAGTCATGGTCACATGACAGGAAGTCACAGCATCACATCACATGATGTCACATGATGAGTCACATGATAGGCATGGGAAAATAGTGCACAGACTATGTAGTAGTTGTATAAGTAGTGTAGAAAATCTAACGGAAACTCTATCGAGTTCTCCTTGTCAAACGCTGATAAAGGAGCAGTTGGCTTAATTCTGGCTTTGGAGTTAGCTAGTCTGACACTTAGCGTCGTATTGGGTATTAGTTCAATGGTATGATCCCATTTAGACTAATCCGGTAACCTTTCAAATACTGCTTTGTTAAAAACTTAATCTTTGAAGTCTTATACTCCTTTGGTATATCTTTCTCTGGTTCTTCTACAACTTTGTTTCTGTTTCTAATATTTAACTCTTCCCTCCTTTATGCTTTTCTCTTCAAGTTAATGAATAGCACCTTCTCATCTTCTTCCATTGTTTCCTCTCCCATCTTTTCTCCTTTCCCATCTTCTTCTAGCTCATTTGGCACATATATTTTTTTGTACCATTGCTGGCAATGCTGTAAGCTGATCAAAGAGTTCCTCTAGTCAATAGATAGATTATGCTTTTGTAACCAGTCATATCTGTCAGAGAGCCAACTTCTGAGCCAGAATTAAGCCAACTTCTCTTTATCAGTGTTAGACAAAGAGAACTCATTAAGTCCTTGCTGTATTAAGTCTGTCTACTTATACATATTCTAGCTGGTCTGTGTGCTATTATCTCACATCTGTGAACCCAACCAAACTATGTATGAATGTGTTGTGATGTGTAATGTGACATTTGTGTGACATATGTCATACCTTGTGTCACAAATATGACATGACTTTCCCATGCTATTTATAGAAAAATAAATGAAAAGAAAATGGAAAGAAAAATAAAAATGACTTAGAAAGGTGGTTTATGACAATATTCTAGGGATAGGTCATAGTTGCTGAGGTTTGTTACCAATAGCTGGATTAATTCTTGGTGGTTACTGATAGTCATGTTCATCTCAATAACACTTTCATCTCTGTGTCACAAACTTCATTTGACCATATTTCCATCAATTCTTTGACAATTCTCATGGTTTTAACAGTACCCAAAAGCCCTTAAAAAGACCTTTTGATTGATACCAGTCATGTCTTGAGGTGATCAATATTGGTTGAGATATTAGGCAGATCAACAGGTAATCACTATGGTACTATTTATTAAATCACCAATATCTCAAAAACTGCCATGATTGATGCTTTGGTTCTAGGCTCAGCAGAAGCCCTCTTCATACTGCTCAGAATGAGCCTAGAACTATCTCAAGGCAATTAATATTAGTAGAGATATAAAGATCTCAATGTTTGCACATGGACTTTATTAATTACCTATAAATAGTCATCTGTCCTTTTCTTAGAACAAAGGACAGCCTCCATAAGGTTAATTTATCACATTTTCAAGCATAAAGGCACTACCATATGTAGAACAATAGATAGTAGCATGTGATAATCTGTTCTAGTACACAGACTATCTCTTTCATATATATAAGGGCTCATAGTCTGAAAATTAGACCTTGGACTTAACAACATCTTTTGTCACTCATCTAACTTTGTATTTTTGAACTCTTTAAAGTATCAAAGCACCTATCACAAACAGTAAGTGTTAAGACTCTAAACCTCACAGTTGAATATACGGTTCAACTTGAAGCTTATATCTAACACTTGATATCTTCATGCTCCTCGCTAGAGGATCCAGTTAAGGTTTTCAGTAAAGTTATATTGGAGGAGAGATGTCAACAAGACTTTGAGTAGCACCCTTGAGATTGTCCTAAGACAAGTAAGAGTACCGATTCCTCAGAGTAGGATTTTATAAAGGGAATACAGAAAGAGAGAACTTGCTGTTCCCTTCTTTTTCTGGTCTGTATTTATCCTAACTAGAAATGTAACAATCATGTGAGGGCAACTGGAGTAGGGCTCCAGGAGATTCCTCAGTGTAAATTATAATCTATGAAATATGTTACAACCTACCTCCAGGAGATTCCTCAGAGAATTAAATGAGGCTCCTGGGGGAAATAATCTACATTATATATGTTACAGTGTCCTTGCGTCCCTGCATCTGGTAACCAGGGTCCAAACAATGAAAGTGCATTAGGTGGCAACGGGGTATGCTTAGAACAATGGAGATAAGTCCAAATATTACATAGTAATATTTGATCTGTTACAGAATCACTCCAGAGGGCTAGTACGTGCTCTGGAGCTATGTGTGAGGGGTCCTCTTACAAATCGTTACAATGTGGTAACTCTACTTATAACTAAGAGTGACTAGTTAAGTGACAGATCAGTGACAAGGTGACAAGTGAGTCAGAGATGAGTCAGAGTCTATAAATGGATTAGTCTAATGTTGTCCCATTTAGCACAAATCTGAATATAGAGAAAAAGAATAGTCCGAGATTTCAGAGTCCCATCTATGCTATGAGTCTATTGTCTCTTGGAGTCCTTAGACATTCAATGCATTACTATATTGTAATGTCTTTGTCTTGCATCAACATCTCATCTCGTATTGCCATCATCTCATCTACTAACCACTCATTATCAGACCATGGCTGATAATAGCTGTAGTCCCACTCAATGTTCATAACAGTAAGTGACCATTTGTAATATATCTCCATCAATTAGAGATAAAATTATACAAAACATATCTGCCATCATGAAATATAAAATCAGTGTGTATAAGACTTTATGTTAGGGAACCACTCAGAGGCAATCACTCTTAAGCTAGTGGATAGTCCCGGAAGCTAGTTTAAGATTCAAGTAAAGTAGATCTACAACACATTGCTAGTATATATACTACACCAGACAATCACATGGGCAGTCACATGCACATGGATCAGTAATCACAATTGTCCTAAATATAGATAGAAGGCATCGTACTGCATGACACAGATGTCATATGATGGAAAATACCCAATTAATAATATAATTTCCTTTTTATTTTATATTATTACTAATTTTTCGATCCTAAACTCCTGTTGTCTACTCCTATAGAATCACGATGTAGACTAATTACTTGTACTCCTCCTATTCCGGACTTAGTATAAGTACTCCAGTAGTTACATCCTAGTCCCTTAGTTTGTAGATTAAAGTCATTTACATCTTATCCTTGTCCTATCCTCACTCCTATCAATCTATACTACTCCTCTCCAAAACTCCTGACAACAATTCAGTCCTCCTGAAATACGCAACTACACATGCAACAGCAGATCGAGGCACAGCGCACGAGCTGAGGCCAAGGTTGTTCCCATTTTGTTGTCAAATCCCTTCCATTCCGGAGTCACTCTGCTCCACTCTGGGTCACTCCATCCTGTTCCGCTCCGTACTTGACAACAGACAGGAGAAGCAAGGAACGGTAGGAATGTGATACATGATCTGTCAACAGGCCACTAATAGATTCAGACCCTCAGAACTTACTAAGCATTACCCTAGATGTCCCCTTACACTTTAGCTATGGCAACTTAAATCTACTCCAAGTCCAAGTTAACAAGAAGAACTTAATGGAGTTCTTATCCATTTCTTGTACACTACTTATACAACTACTATATGGTCTGTGCACTGCTTTTCCACAATTATTATGTGGCATTACATTGTGACATCTGGACATGTGACTGTGATATGTAACATTGTTATGTGACACTTTCCCACACTCCTTCCTTGTATAGTAAGTCCAAAAGAAAAGAAAAGAAAGGAAATATGTCATGACTTGGCAAAATGACTAAGTTAATATTTATATTTCTTTTCTTTTTCTTTTCATTTATTTTTTTTATTGATAGATGCACAAGAGGAAAATGACTCATAGGGAAGCACAGAACATTAGGACTGGGTTAGGATTAGAATCTATGTATAAATAGTATACAGAATCCAGTGGAAACTCTATTGAGTTCTCTTTGTCAATTACTGAACAAAGAGTAGTTGGCTTTATTCTGGCTTGGAGTTTAGCTTTCTAACAAAATATAAATAATAACTTAGCTATTTTTCCAAGTCATGATAGTGTAACTATAATTCAAAAAAGTCAATATAACAAGTCCATTGGCTTATGTTTCTAGCCTTCTCACTAATGTAATCCTTGTTCCAAATTGCTCAAAGGTATAGGACTAATAAAATCCATATATTCAATGTTGTAAAGAAACTATTGACATCAGCTACTCTAGTTCTTTAAGAGCCATGATGAAACTCACTGGATAGTAAATAAATGACCAAATGTACACCTAGTAAAGGAGTAAGTCAGACCAAGCAGTAAATACATTTGACCTATACCACTAAAATATCCTAGTCAATGAAGATATCAGAGCTGAATTAAGAGAAACACCTTACTGATTTCAATACCTAGGCTTTATTGTCATCTGGTAAAGTTGGTATCAATATACATTTGATTTAGGTCAGGTAATTTCCTCGTACTGTATGAATATAGTCTGAAAATTTGGATTAGTTGTCTTATAAAGTAAGATAGTTGCACTTACATCATGGATGTCCAGTTGCATATCAGAACAGAAAAATAGATCACATGTAGTTTTGACTACTTCTATCAAGCCTTGGCACAAGAAGAGGGGGTGGTATCAATTTGGGTTGCACCTTTCCCTGTATGGCCCCAGCTCAGATAGTTAAGACAAATGGGATTCTTCAAGAGTTGCTTTAGAGACAACAAAACTAAGGACTACAGATTACTAGAGGTATTATAAACTGGTGACTGTACAGTTCACTCTGATAGCATCAAATTGATGTGATCTCTTGCTGTCACAGGGTTGTGACAACTTCCTCCTGAGATTTCATGTCAGTGGCAATAGTTAGCCATTGAATGGGAAGTATGCCCGTGGGGGTACTGAACCTAGGAGGGAAGAGATGTATGGAATGATGATACAAAAATGGAAAGACTCACTTGTTGATCGATAAAATCATATACCATCAGCGTAGCAAAATGACTGGAGCAGGCTTCAGCGATTGCTGGGAACAACACAATAAAGAACAGCATACCTTGTGTGTAATGTGCACTTGACAGGATCTCCAGGTCATAAACATAATCTTCCCGTGTGAGTCCATACGATCAGCCATTCAAGTGGAATATGCAGGAGAGAGGTATTTTGTATGAAACTCGATGGCCATGGTTCGACTATGTATCAACTGGTCTCATTAGACAAATAATCTATCCGGACCAAAGTATCTCATCAACGTCAAACTTCTGACATCGTTAGTCCAGTTTCATGGATCAACACATTGGAGCTGTGATGAAACTTGATCTTAGTTGAAACTCACGAGCAGTTCCAGCATCTCAGCTTTCACGATGGATAATGGAAAAATATGACAACTGAAAGAACTCGGTTGTGGCTCACATTATTCTCCAGGATTTACCATCCAATTGACAGTTGGTGAAAAACATGTTCTGAAAAGTCTTGTGCTGAAAAAAGTGCTATTTAAGATCTTGGTTCTATGTCAACCAGTGGATACTTGGGGTGTGATGCTCATGATTATTGTCTTCGAGAAGCAAGATGACTGATAAATCACATCTTTGATATCCAGTGAAGCCTCCACTTCTTCCTGATGACACTCTGTGTACGCATAACACAGCCACCGTGACATGAGGCACTTTTTCGGTGATTTTTTCTCACCACTTCTCTGGGCTGCAGATTTTTCAGTAGCCAGAGTGCTGTCCTTTTTCTACCTTGATATGATGGTGACAGCTTTTTGCCTTGTCAACACTAAGGGAAACATGGCCAGCATCTTGCTGCAGTGGCTATGTTAGAATCGAAGGCGTACACAGACGCTTCAAGGAATCAGGATGTAAGAAAAGAAATGGGAGCTTCACTGCATATCAATGATGTGATTTATCAGACATCTTGCTTCTCGAAGACAATAGTGATGAGTATTACACCGCCAAGTATTCACTAACTGGCATAGAACCGAGATCTTGAATAGCACTTGTTTCAGCTCGAGACTTTTCAGAACCTGTTTGTTACCAATTGTCAATCGAATAGAAAATCCTGGAGAATAATGCGACCCACAGTCGAGTATCTTCAATTATCATAATTTTCCACCACCTGAAAGTTGAGATGCTGGAGCAGCTTCTTGGTTTCAAGTGGAATCAAGTTTCATCACAGCTTCAATCCATCATACTGGACCGCCGATATCAGAAGTTTGATGTTGATCAGATTTTTTGGTCTGGGCGTAATCGAATAGAATATTTGTCTCATGATCCCGGTTGATATATAGTCGAACCATGGTCATCAAGTTTCATACAAAATACCTCCCTCCTGCATATTATACTCAAATGGCTGATCAGTACGGACTATTGCCAGAAGATTACATTTATGACCTGAAGAACCTGTCAAATAATCGTTTCACCCAAGGTACGCTGTCCATATTCTATCGTTCCCAACAGCTAAAGCCTACTCAAGTCATTGTTGCCACACTGATGGTATATGATTTCATCTGTCACATTCCTCAACAGGTGAGTCTTTCCATTTGCAGAAAGTGATTCTACATATCTCTTCTCTCCTAGGTTCAGTACCTCCACAGGCATGTTTCCCATTTCATGGCCGACCATTGTCACTGACATATGAAATCTCAGGAGAAAGTGGTCAAAACTCCATGTCATCTATTTTTCTGTCTTGATAATTAACTGGACATCCATGATGTAAGTGTGACTCTCTTACTTTATTGAATGAGGCGACTAATCCAATTTTTCAGAATGGGTTCATATAGTACGAGGAAACTATCTTAGATTGAATGTATATTGATAACAACTTCACCAGGTGACAATAAAGCCTGGGCATCGAAATCAGTAAGACATTACTCCGAGTTCAGCTTTTATATCTTCACTTACTAGGATGTTTTAGTGGTATAGGTCAAATGTATTTGTCACTCGCTCTCACCAACCCTTTTTCTAGGTGTACATTTGGTAATTCACTAGTTGTCGAGTGAGCTTCATCATGACTCTTGGAGACTGGAGTAGCTGATGTCAAAAGATTCTTGACAACATTGGATATATTGATAATGAAGATTTTGCTAGTCCTGCGCCTTCGAGCAATTTGGAACAAGGATTTGATTGGTGAGAGGGCTAGCAACATGGGCCAATGGAGTCGTTGTATTGACTTTTTTTGAATTCTAGTTACACTAATTTTATATTTCATGATGGCAGGTATGTTTTGTATAATTTTATTTCTGATTGATGGAGATGACTGATGGTCTACATTAGCTGAGGTCCTGGTAGGCCTTAAGGACAGCACAATTCTTAATCCACCAACTGATCGTATTTTTCAGTCCGCAACGTCTGTGATGATAGTTAACGTATATGTCGTCTCAGTCTCCGCAGTGCAACTTCCTCTCCATGGTTGCTGGGGGAGTTCAACACATCTTGATAATATATACACCACTACTACTAGTGCCTTTCAGTATGTGTTCTAACATATTTCACTTTGCTGACTTGCACATTGATTCTCACACGAAAAAAGAATTACCAGGGCAACAGCAACCGCAATTGAAGTCCTCTTGACATTTATCAGGTTTACCATGACATACAAAACACAAAGGGTTCTTGGTGATGGAATACGCAGCAGAATTTCTCACATGAAAACCTCGACTCGTTTATTGTATGTATTTTACCGTGATGGAACGTTGTTATTCATACCGTGAGTCCAAAACTGAATATTATTGATCTAACTGATCGTATATCTATTCAGTCTCTTGGGTAAGCCTGGTCTATGAAATGAGTGGGTTGGAACTCAGTCTTTTCAAAGTCCTCTCGTGCCTGGAAGCCTCTTTCTTCCGAGTTTCATCTGAACTTATTCGCAATATCATAACCTAGTATGTTAATATTGTTGCTAGTCTTCCTCTTACTGACCATAATTATCAGTGCTCAATACTTCATTTATCCCTTTATCGCAAGCTAAAGTCCTCCTTCCTTGTATCTCTGTGCTGATTTATGTGTTTTCCAGGTGTCGCGGTTGATACTCAATTTGCTCGAAGCCAATTGTCCTTCGGACGAAAGTATAGATTCCAGGTCAATGGAAACGCTCATGTTCCATCATTCAGCGTCCAATAGGGACACTGAAGCAGATTTTTCGCAAAGTGATACAGGAACTACTTCCCTAGGTGAAGAAATACATGAACAGGCAAGATGATAGATAGAACATTCAGCGCTGTTCATCCCAGTAGATGATACTAGGATTGCCCTTTGGTACGATACATACTGAAAGCGAGTGACACCGCTGAGCATAGATTCGAAAGCTTTAGTTGTAAGCATAATCGTCGCAATGGTCTCCGCTTTGTTCGCCATAAAGACCCATGATTTGTTGGTCATGCACCATACAACTGACCATCTCGATAAGGAATCCAGACAAACCTTGGTATCAGCATCCACACACACAAACATAGAACCACTTCGTATTGATCTGAACTAACACCAGTTACCCTCCAAATCGAGTTCAAAATTTGTCATTATCCTCTCATCGAACATCACCTTCTGCAAGAATGCCCTTAAGACAACTTGTCTGTCGCGTATTCCATGATTTCCCAGTCTCACGTCATCAGGTTCAAGAGAGTTAAAGCGACAAGGACGATGGGCACGCATTATTGCTTCGGGTATTCGACGGGAGCATCATCATAAAATCAGGCGTCAACTTTGGCCATATTGTAATTTTTGTGACCATCTGTGATGGCAACATAAGAGTGAGGTTCAACGCCTTGAGGAGCGACAGCAAAGTCAGTCATCGTGGGCTTGTGGCCGTTCTGGTAATCGGTCGTTGTCAAAGAATCAAGAGCAGTGTGAAGACCCTCAGCGATTTGGATCAGACAGTGAGCATACATAATGAGTGAGCGAGGGGAGAATTGAAGAGGTATTCTGGAGCAGACTGAGGAACGACATTGATGAGAGAAGGGCAGGAGATTATCAGCAGAAGCACTACCGGCCAAGGACAATGTGCTTTTCGAGAACCTGTAGACAAGCAAGTCCGGAGATCGAGAACAGGACTAGCAAGTGGTTTGAACAATGTAGAATCATGACTCGAAGATTGCCAAATTTCGATTAGTATCCTTGACATCATCCCAGGTATGATGAAACCGGCCAGGCAGTCTCATCATCTGACTAGATAGTGAGTGACCCTTTTCTGAGATGTACCAATTGGCCCCAGACTCATGACCGGTCGAGTTGGCGCCACTGCCTTCTGTTGTAAAATGAAGCAGTTTCATTTTCCTTTATGTGTCTCCAAGCTCTCATGTTCATTGATTATCTAATTGACACTTAGTAAGCATCTAGTCATGCCACAAAGTAGAACTTGGAAACCTCAGTTCAGTGTTCACAAGGACAGATAGCACAGGTAATGTTGGAACAGAGTAAAATGTATATTTGAACCACTAGGATCCAGATAAGAAGGCTAGTTTGATAGTGAGCACATATGCTACATACCTAGGATCTGTCATGCCCCATGACACTGCACGACACTGTAGCCTACAAATACTCACCTGAATGCTTACCTCAGCAATTCTCCTTGGACTTAGGCAGTTATAGTATAGCCAAATGCTTACTCATATTGACTTATCTTCAACTGGTTCCTATATTAAGTAGCTAGGCTAGTTAATTCCCCCTTAGCTTTGTTATTCACTAAGTCAACTCCCCTTGTCTAATCATTCCCTCTCAATTCTCATAATACACTGGTTGCCAAAAGTGGATGAGCACAGAGGGAGACACAACTTGAGAAGTTGAGGTTGCACCCACCATTTATCCAAGGACTTGACAGGATCCAGATAAGAAGGCTGGATCCTAAGGGAGATGATATATGACATTTATACTAAGAGGAATGTAGGCACTTTTAGAAGTAAAGTTTAAGTTCTCAAACATCAAACTTGTAGGTCAATGACTGAGGTGTCCTAATGCCCTTCTACCCTTTTATAATCAACTCTCCCTCTTCTTCCAGCTATCCAGTCATCGAAGTAGGTGGTTTGTGGAGTGGTGGGTGTGATTGGTAGTGTTCTTGAGGGTGTTGGTGTGCCAGTTGTTGTATTAGGGTAGTAGGGATCTGTTTCAGGGCGGCTGTTATCATCTACTAGGTAAGTCTTGCAGTGGTGATCAAGGTGTCTTCTGAGGAATTAATTTAGTCATCTCAGGAGGTTGTTATCAAAGGACTGTGATAGTTCTTAGTGATCACCCTAGGTGGATGTTCAAGAAGAACTCGATGGGGTTCTTTGTTGCATTGAGCTACTACTTATACTACTTTACAGTGGCTGTACTCTAAAGTCCTGTGGTCACAAGTCCTTCCAGAATGTTCTATAATCACCTGACCTTATCATGTGATATGGTTACCTAAGTTCTCATGCTATTTATATCTTGACCCCATTGTATGTCTTGATATTGTGGATTTAAGTGTTTAAATGTATGGGAAAATATTTCCTTTTGGGGGCTCTCATAACAGAGGTTGGTAGAGAGGTCTCAATCTATAGAGGTAGTCCAAGGGGGTATTGTCTTGGCCCCTTATCTATGTCATAGTATACTAATTTCTAATCTAGTACTTCCCCTGGTTTAGTATACCCTATTTGTAAGACTTTAGCTGTGACAACTTAAATCCACTCCAAGTCTGAGTTGACAAGGAGAACTTGATAGAGTTCCCATTTGCTTTTCTACACTATATATATAACTACTATTGTGGCTATGCACTTCACTTCCCATGGTCCTTATGTTACCTGTTATGTGTTGTGAACTGTGATGTGACCATTCTGTGACCAATGTCACACCTTTTGTGACAGTAATGTGACTCCTTTCCCATGCTTCACCTTTATAGTAGTAATTCAACTAAATAAAAGAAAAGGAAATAGAAAATGAAAATAGAAAATGACTTAGCCGTTTTACCAAGCTATAACACTATTTTCTCTTTCTGAGTCCCAATGAGGCTGTCATCTTTTGTGTTGCTTCACGTGCTAGTGATTTTGTCAATATATTTGCTAGGTTGCTCGTACTTGGCATATATTTGAATATAACATCTCCCAACTTTGTCTTGTCTTTAATAAAATGGTATTTCACATTAATATGTTTTATTTGTCAATGGCTCTTGTCATTGAGGCTATTGGCAATTGAACCACTATTATCTGTGAGTATAGTGATTGGCATTTTGGCCAGCAATCCTATTTCACTAAAGTATTTAGTTAACTAGATTGCTTGTGTTATTACCCTTGTAAACCCTATGTATTCTGCTTCTACTGTTGATAATGCAACTTTTTCCTGCTGTTTTGTTTTCCATAACACTTGTCATGACTTGGCAAAATGGCTAAGTTATTATTTATATTTCTTTTCTTTTTCTTTTTCTTTTGGACTTACTACATATAAGAAATGTGGGAAAGTGTCATATTACAAGTGTTATATAGTCACAGTCACATGATAGGATATCACAGCATTATGTCACATGATCAAGTCATATGAGGAGTGTGGGAAAATAGTGCACAGACCATATAGTAATTGTATAAGTAGTGTATAGAAATGAATAAGAACTCTATTGAGTTCTTCTTGTTAACTCAGACTTGGTGTCACAGACCCCTGTGACACCAAGTCACAATCTATTGACAATCATGTGCCTAACTTTACACTTATTTACTGAGATCTTTACACTTAAGGAAAATTTCTGTATTTATACCTTAGTTTTGTTCATTCACTGTCAAACTAGCTAACTCCAAAGCTGGAATTAAGCCAACTGCTCCTTTATCAGTGTTTAACAAGGAGAACTCAATAGAGTTCTCGTTAGATTTTCTACACTACTTATACAACTACTACATGGTCTGTGCACTATCCTTTTACGCTTATCATGTAACTTATCATGTGATATGACACTGTAACTTCTTGTCATGTGACCATGACTGTGTGACACTTGTGATGTAATGCTTTCCCACACTTCCTTTTGTGTAGTAAGTCCAAGATAAAAGAAAAGAAAAAAGAAAAGAAAAAGAAATATAAATAATGACTTAGCCGTTTTGCCAAGTCATGACATTCACCAAGTAAAACCACTTCCAATCCAGAAAACATATCTCAGAGTCACCAAGTCTCCAGAATCACCAGGAGAAGGCCAGTGCAAGGGTGACTAACCTCCTTTATGACAGTCAGATACATCAAGACGCCCTCCCAGAGAGTTCTATGTGATACTTGGAGTGGATTTAAGTTGTTTTAGCTAAAGTTTTATAACACTGGTCCTTCTGCTACTATAAGAGGTTCCCCTCTGTTGATCATCTTGTATCCTTGTACCCAGCATAGTCTGAGTTAATATATCCAATAGGGTTAATGTAAGAAAGCTAAACTCCAAGCTGGAATAAAGCCAACTGCTCTTTGTTCAGCGATTAACAAAGAGAACTCGATAGAATTTCCATTAGATTTTCTACACTACTTATACAATTACTACATGGTCTGTGCACTACTTTCCCATGCCTATCATGTGATCTATTATGTGATGTCATGTGATGTGATGCTGTGACTTCCTGTCATATGACTGTGATGTGACACTTTCCTGCACTCCCTTTTAGCCGTTTTGCCAAGTTATGACAGTTAAGGTCTTCTCCTGCTTTGTAGGTAATTCCATAGTTGATAGTTCCTTTGATATAGCATAAAATGTACTTCAAGGCACTCTAGTGTCTTTTTCTAGGATTATGGGCAAAACATAATAGTACATTGACTGCAAAGGATAAGTTAGGTTGTATTGCTACTTGTAACTCTATTAACAATCCTAGAGTTTCATAGTATGGTATTTTCTTTATTTCTCTCTCTTTTTCTTCAGTTGCTGGTGAATTGTCTGAAAAAAGAATGAGCCCAGATAGTAATAGGATTGAGGCTGGTGTACAGTTACTCATGCTGAATCTCCTCAACACTTATTTGCAATATATCTTTTGGAATAAGGTAATGTTGCCAGATTCTTTGTTCCTCTCTATATGCATTGTTATGAATATCAAGTGGAACTACAGCTATTATCAGCCATGGTCAGACAACAAATGGTTAGTAGATGAGATGATAGCATTGTTGAACGAAGACATTACAATGCAGTAATGCATTGAATGTCTAGGAAACTCTAGAATGGACAGAAGACTCATAAACAGGACTCTCTGGAGAGATCTCAAATTACTTCCTTTTCCTTCTATTTCTGGACTTGTGCTAAATAGGACAACATCAGACTAACCCATTAATAAACACTGACTTGGCTTGTTACCTTCATAACTTCTGTTACTGATTTGTCATTTAACTAGTTACCTTTAGTTACAACTAGTGTTACCACATTGTAACAAATTGTTACACCTCTAGTTAAGATAAATACAGATCAGAAAGAGAAGAGAACAACAAGTTCTCTCTTTCTGTATTCCCTCTGTAAAATCCTACTCTGAGGAATTGGTATTCTTATTTGTCTTAGGACAACCTCAAGAGTGCTACTCAAAGTCTCATTGACATCTCTCCTCCAATATAACTTCACTGAAAACCTTAACTGGATCCTTTACTGAGAAGCATGAAGATATCAAGTGTTAGATATAAGTTTCAAGTTGAAACACATATTCAACTGTGAGGTTTAGAGTCATAACATGTATTCCCAATATTAGTTTAGCATTACCCAGATCCTTGATATCATAGCTCAAGGCAAATTGGTCCTTAGTTATTTTTTCTCCTTCAGCAGTCAATGATACTCCCAAAACATCATCCATCCATATTGAGGATAAGGTGAATTCCCTGTTTATAACTCATGATTGAATCTGTGAATTGGCTCGCAACTTGTAGTACCCATGACTCTCAAAGGTTTTGTCTAGATTTTCTGCCTAGTCATGGGCACCTTGTATTGTCCCATATAATATCTTTTTTAACTTCTATACCTTGTGTTCTTCTCCTTCTTCAAAACCCTTTAGTTGCTCCATAAACACTTCAAAGTTGCTATTACTGTTTAAGAATGCTGACACAAAGTCTATCTGCCATAATCTTAGCCTTCATGATGCTGCTATAATATATACCAGCCTAACAGACTCTAGTCTTGCTACTGAGGCATACATCTCATTATAGTCTTCTCCAATAACTTGGGTATAACCTTTGGCAACCAACCTTACCTTTCTCCATTCCAATGTCCTATTCTCTTTCCATTTTATAGCATATACCCATTTTAATCCTACAATGTTCCTTCTTGCTGGTCTAGACACAATTTTTAATACATCTCGTTCTTGAAGTATCTGGTATTCAGTTGCCATTGGTTCCCACCATAGATCTGGTCTCCTCATAGCATCTTGGTAGGTTTATGGTATCCAGGTTGCTGTATCAATGTTATTTGCTTCCAGATTGCTTAGGTACTTGAGTGACTTCTTCAAATGTGTACTTGGTTTTGGTATCCTTCAAGGCCTTCTAATTGCAAGTGGTTGGTTGTTTATTTCAGGTTCATCTCTTGTCTGTTATTATGACATATCTATCTCGTTGTCGTCTAAGTTCTTGGATTTCGGTATAGGCTTGTGCAATTCAGTTATATCCTGTGGTCATGGTACTATTGCTTGCTGAGGTATGGTCTGTTTTCTATCATCTTCCTTCCCTTTATAGATATTAGCACTTTGTTAATTCTGCACATAGTCAAAAACATCTTCTGTTTCAAAAAATTATTTTGAGTTTGCTTGTATAGTAAAATTTGTAGTTCCTTCTTCAAATATGATATCTCTAGATCTGAACACTACACTTGTTGACTGTTCAAGTAGTTTGTAGCCCTTATGATCATAATATTCTAAAAGAACAACTTTGACTGATCTAGGTTGTAGCTTTGATATGTTCAAGTTAAGAGGTATATATGCATAAGCTATTGTTCTGAAAGGCCATAGGTGTGAGATATCTTGTCTCTTCCCAAACCAGATTTCTACTGGTATCACTCCAGGACATCTTGAAGAGGGTATCAAATTCCTCACATAAACCACTGTATATACCATGTTGGCCCAATATTTGATTGGCAGCCCTGATTCAGTTATGATAGATTATACTCTTTCTAGGATAATTTGCATACTCTGTTCTGTAGTTCCATTTTGTTGATGTGCATAGGGTATGGTGAATTCAAAGGTAAGTCCTTGTGATTTTTGGTAATATTCCCATGTATTGTCTACCTATTCTCTTTCCATGTCCATACATACTCTTCTTAGCTTCTTCCTTGTCTGTCATTCCACTTCCACCAGGTAAGTTTTGAAGACCTTCAGGGTAGTGTCTGCTAACTTTGAGCTAAGGAAAGCAACTGTCCTATAGCAGGAAAAACTGTCTATCAGTAACATAAAGTATGTTGTTTCTCCTGCCAACTATGTCTGGGCTGGTCCCTATATGTTTATGTGTACTCTTTTGAGGGTTTCTTGTTCCCTTGCTCCAGTTTCATTAAATAGGCACATTGTGTGTTTTCCATAAATACAATCTTCACACCTGCCCTTCATTGATAGATCACCGTGCATATTCATTCTATCTACTAGGTCTCTTGTCTTCATTTCTCATATTGTGTTTTCTCCTGCATACACTAATCTTCAATGCCATATGTCAAAGCTAGCTGGTCCACATTTAGACTGGGTTACAAAGATGGTTGGGCTTCTTTCTTGTACATCAATTGTGTATAGTCTTCCCAAATATGCTACAGTCATAATTCTTATTCCATCTGGTAAGTTTACTATTACCCTGTTATTGTTAAAATTGATGTTTGCTTTGATACATTTATGGTTGTTTCAAATTTCACATCTTCCTTTCCAATGATGCTAAAGGTTGAATTTTTCCCTGTAGTAAGTCCTTTTATGTATAAGAGATGAAAAGCACTCAATCAGAGAAACAATGGTCACTTGCCCCTGAATCTAACAGGGTAAGTGTATTTATTACACTTTCCAGCTCTGTTTGACATGTAGTTAGTTTGCTAGTATTATTGTCACAAACTTCATTCGGCCATATCTCCATCAATTCTTTGATGATTCTCACAGTCTTAACAGCTACAGAAAGCCCTTGACAAGACCTTTTGATCAATGCCAGTCATGTCTCGAGACAATCAATAATGGCCAAGATATTAGGCAGATCAACTAGTAACCACCATGGTACTATTTATTAAATCACCAATATCTCGGAAACCACCATGATCAATGCTTTGGTTCTAGGCTTATCAGAAGCCCTCTTCATACTGCTCAGAATGAGCCTAGAATGACCTCAAGGCAATCAATATCAGTGGAGATATGAAGGCCTCAATATTTGTACATAGACTTTATTAATTACCTATAGATAGTCATCTGTCCTTTTCTTAGAACAAAGAACAGCCTCCATATGGTTAAGTTATCTCTATTTACAGTACAAAGGCACTACCATATGTAGAACAATAGGTAGTAGCATGTAATGATCTGTCCTAGTGCACAGACCATTACTTTTCTGTATATAAGAACTCCCTGTCTGAGAATTAGACCTCAGACTTAACAACATCTTTTTTCACTTGTCTAAATTTGCATTTTTGAACTCTTTAAAGTATCAAAGCACCCATTACAAATAGTAAGTGACTATTTGTAATAGATTGGTAGTGTTCTTGAGGGTATTGGTGTGTCAGTCGCTGTATTAGAGTAGTAGGGATCTGTGTTGGGGTAGCTGTTGTTATCTACTAGGTAGGTGTTATCATTAAGTTGTAAAGACTCAGAGTTCACCCTAGGTAGATGTTCAGGAAGAACTCGATAGAGTTCCCTATTATATTCTGCATACTACTTATACTACTTTTACATGGTCTGTGCACTAAAGTCTTGTGATCACATGTCCTTTCTAGAATGTTCTACAATGACCTGATCTAATCATGTGATATGGTTTACTTAAGTTTCCTACACTATTTATAGTTTTATCCTGTTATATGTCTTGAGATTATAGATTAACTATTCAAAAGTGCAGGAAGTTATTTCCTTTTTGGGGCTCTCATAACAGTAAGTCTTGCAGTAGTGATCAAGATGTCTTCTAAGGAATTAATTGTGAGGGCAACTAGGATCTTAACTTCTCCTGTCTATGTCATGCAGTATAATGCCTTTGTCATGACTTAGCAAAATGGCTAAGTCATTATCTATATTTCTTTTCTTTTCTTTTTCTTTTCTTTTATCTTAGACTTACTACACAGAGGAAAGTGTGGAAAAGTGTCACATCACAAGTGTCACACAGTCATGGTCACATGACAGAAAGTCACAGTGTCACATCACATGATGTCACATGATGAGTCACATGATAGGCATGGGAAAATAGTGCACAGACCATGTAGTAGTTGTATAAGTAGTATAGAAAATCTAACAGGAACTCTATCAAGTTCTCTTTGTCTAACGCTGAACAAAGAGCAGTTGGCTTAATTCCGGCACAGAGTTTGGCTCTCTGACAGCCTTCTATCTATTATTAGGACTATTGTGATTATTAATCCATGTGCTGTGACTGCCTATGTGATCATCTGGTGTAGTATATATACTAGCAATATGTCGTAGATCTACTTCACTTGAATCTCAACTTAGCTTCCAGAACTATTCTGTCACAAACTTCATTTAGCCATATCTCCATCAATTCTTCATCGATTCTCACAGTCTCAACAGCGATGGAAAGCCCTTGAAAAGACCTTTCGATTGATACCAATCACGTCTCGAGGCAATCAATAATGGCCAAGATATTAGGCAGATCAACTGGTAACCACCATAGTACCGTTTATTAAATCACCAATATCTCAGAAACTGCCATGATATAAGCTTCAGTTCTAGGCTCATCAGAAGCCCTCTTCATACTGCTCAGAATGAGTCTAAAACAGCGCCAAGGCGATTAATATTAGTGGAGATATGAAGGCCTCAATGTTTGCACATGGACTTCATTAATTACCCATAGATAGTCATCTGTCCTTTTCTTAGAACAAAGGACAGCCTCCATAAGGTT
>Ga0157360_1000355_pt1 | contig 17975 bp, 12 predicted proteins | sample AttlaeALBM1_FD_111483 | JGI IMG/M metagenome (GOLD analysis project Ga0157360, IMG submission 111483) | Fungus gardens microbial communities from leaf cutter ant in Ribeirão Preto, State of São Paulo, Brazil - Atta laevigata ALBM1 | ecosystem: Host-associated > Fungi > Mycelium > Unclassified ... | reverse complement strand
CGGCTGATCCATCCAGTTTCCAGTGGGGGGCGACTGTATCGAGGCCATCCAGAACGGTTTGCCACGGCTCGCCGATTTTCATGATGGCTGGAGCGAGCAGAATAGTGCCGGATAGCTTTGGCGGCGGATCGGTGGCGAGGAGCAGGGCAACGGCTCCGCCCATGCTTTCGCCCATGACATAGAGAGGCAGGTCGGGATAACGACCGTGAAGCCACGCAAGCTCTTCCCGTGTGTCCTCCACCATGCGCGCCGTGCTGCTCCAGCCGTCTGCGTCCTGCGTCGCTCCGAAGCCCCGCTGGTCAGGGGCGACGATTTCGATACCGGCAGCGCTCAGGGGCGGTGCAAAGAATTCCCAGGCGTCCCGGCTGTCTCCGAAGCCATGAAGAGCCAAAATGACTGCTTTCAATGGGTGTGCTGCGGGATAGATCCGCAGAGGGATGCGTGCGCCATCCGACATGCTGAGCGTCACGTCCGGAGCGATGAGGGCTGTTTCTTCTGCTGTTGGATGCAGGTCAGGCATGGGCCGGTGTGTGCAGGCTCCGAGAAGCAGCGTGCAGGCCGCAAAGCTAACCAAGGTGCAGGAAAGACGCCACAGGCGGTTTGAAACGGATGGGAATGAGCCTATCATCGCGGGGATTTTAGAGCGTCCGCCCCTTCCGGGCGAGAAGGGAGATATTCGTGCCGTCTGAAACGCCTCATCTGGTTCTGATTGACGGGTCCGGCTTCATTTTCCGTGCTTTCCATGCCCTCCCGCCCATGACCAGCCCGGATGGCGTTCCGGTCAACGCGGTTTATGGCTTCACGAATATGCTGACGCGCCTGCTACGTGATCATGTTGGCACGCATTTGGCCGTCATTTTCGACGCGGGCCGTCAGACGTTCCGCAATGAGATTTACCCGCAATACAAGGCGCACCGTCCGGAGCCGCCGGAAGACCTACGGCCTCAGTTCGGGCTGATCCGGGATGCTACGGCGGCATTCAATGTGCCTTCGATTGAGCTGGCTGGCTGGGAAGCGGATGATCTGATTGCCAGTTATGCCAAGGCTGTTGTGGCGCAGGGTGGACGCTGCACGATCATCTCGTCGGACAAGGATCTGATGCAGTTGATTTGCCCTGGCGTCGAACTGATGGACCCGATGAAGCAGAAGCCGATTCGGGAAGCGGAAGTTGAGGCCAAGTTCGGTGTGCGGCCAGATCAGGTTGTCGATGTTCAGGCCCTGATGGGGGACTCTACTGATAACGTGCCGGGTGTGCCGGGCATCGGTGCGAAGGGCGCGGCTCAGCTCATTAATGAGTATGGCACGCTGGAAAAAGTTCTGGATGCTGCGGAGGGCATGAAAGCCTCCAAGCGTCGCCAGAACCTGATCGAATTTGCGGATGCCGCCCGGATGTCTCGCAAGCTGGTCTTGCTGGCGGATGATGTGCCGTTGCCTCAGCCGATTGAGGAACTGGGGTGCCGTGAGCCAGTTCAGGAAATACTCCGGGACTGGCTCGACACGATGGGCTTCCATTCCACGATCCAGCGGATGGGCCTTGGCTTGGCCGCGAAGCCGAAATCTACGTTTCGTCCCAAGGCAGTAGCTCCGGCGGAAGGTGAAGCTCCGACCGTGACGCTCTCTGAGGCGTCCTATGGGCCGTATGAGACCGTCACGGATTTCGAGGCGCTGGATCGGTGGATTGCCGACGCTCGGGCAGCCGGATTTGTGGCTGTGGATACGGAGACGGACAGTCTCAATGCGCGTCAGGCCAATATGGTCGGGCTGTCGCTCTCTGTGGCGCCGGGTAAAGCCTGTTATGTGCCGTTCCTGCATGAGGGCAAGCGGGACCTGTTGCAGGATGGGCCGGACGATCAGCCGACAGATCAGCAGCTTGATCGTGCAGAAACGCTGAAGCGTCTTGCGCCTCTGATGCGAGATCCGTCCGTTCTGAAGATCTTCCAGAACGCGAAATACGATCTGACGGTGTTCCGCAAGGCCGGACTGCCTGAAATTACGCCGATCGACGATACGATGCTCATTTCCTATGCGCAGTCTGCGGGTGAGCACGGGCAGGGCATGGATGAACTGTCGCAGCTTCATCTTGGCCATACGCCGATCACGTATGATTCCGTGACGGGAACGGGGCGCAAGCGCATTCCGTTCGCTGAAGTGCCGCTGGATCAGGCGACCGCTTATGCGGCGGAAGATGCTGATGTCACGCTGCGGTTGTGGCAGGTGCTTCGTCCGCAGTTGCGTATTCGTCAGTCACTGGCTCTGTATGAGGAAATCGAGCGGCCTCTGATTGAAGTTCTGACGGATATGGAAGACGTCGGGATCAAGGTGGATGCCGTTGAACTGCGGCGTATGTCGGCCGATTTTGCGACGCGTATGGCTGTGATCGAAAAGGATATTCACGAGCAGGTTGGGCGCAGTTTCAACGTGGGTTCTCCCAAGCAGCTTGGTGAGATCCTGTTCGATGAAATGGAGCTTCCAGGCGGGAAGCGGACCAAGAGCGGCTCATGGGGAACGGACTCATCCGTTCTGGAAGGACTGGCGGAGCAGGGACACGATCTGCCTCAGAAGATCCTATCCTGGCGTCAGTTGGCCAAGCTGAAATCCACTTACGCCGATGCGTTGGTTGAGCAGATGGATCAAGGGACGCAGCGCGTTCATACGTCCTTCCAGATGGCCATTACGACCACTGGACGTCTGTCTTCCAATGAGCCGAACCTTCAGAACATTCCGATCCGGACGGAAGAAGGCGCGCTGATCCGTAAGGCTTTCGTGGCGGCTCCGGGGCATGTTCTGGTGTCTGCGGATTATAGCCAGATCGAATTGCGACTTCTGGCCCATGTGGCAAAGATCGAGCCGCTTTTGGAAGCCTTCCATCTTGGGCAGGACATTCATGCCCGCACGGCCTCTGAAGTGTTTGGTATTCCCATTGAAGGCATGGACCCTTTGACCCGTCGTCGGGCCAAGGCCATCAACTTCGGCATTATTTACGGGATTTCGGCTTTTGGTCTGGGGCGTCAGCTTCAGATTTCGCCGGGTGAGGCACGCTCTTACATTGATGCGTATTTTGCCCGCTATCCTGGTATTCGCGCCTATATGGACCGCACCAAGGAAGAGGCGAAGGAGCATGGCTATGTTCTGACGCCGTTTGGCCGCCGCTGTTATGTACCCGGCATCAAGGACAAGAACGGCGCTCGCCGGTCCTATGCGGAACGTCAGGCCATCAATGCACCGCTTCAGGGCGGTGCCGCTGATATCATCAAGCGCGCTATGGTGCGTCTGGCGAGAAAGCTGCCTGAGACGGGCCTGAAAGCGCAGATGCTGCTTCAGGTGCATGACGAACTGCTCTTCGAAGTTCAGGAGCAGGATGCACAGGCACTGGCGGATTTTGTCCGTCAGGAAATGGAAAGTGCCGCAAAGCTGGATGTGGCGCTTGAGGTTGAAACCGGTATTGGCCCGAGCTGGGCTGACGCACACTGAGAGACTGAACGAGCATGGAAACCCAACACGAACGCCGCAAGCGGGTCAGCAATCGCATTATCTGGGGAGTGCTGGCAGTTGCGGCGGTTCTGGGGGCGGTTGGCTTCCAGTTGGCCTCTCATGGCGGCCCGGGACTGCTGGTGCAGTCCAACGGAAATGAAGTCGGTGGCAGCTTCCGTCTTGATTCCCTTGGGGAAAGCACGGTCACGGAAGGGGACTTCCACGGGACCTGGATGCTGGTGTGGTTCTTCGACACGAACTGCCCGGAAGACCGCTGCCAGCCTGTGCTGAAGAGCATGGAGCAGGCTTATCAAGCGCTTCATGCGGAAGGCGTGCGCGTCTCGCCGCTGGCAGTTTCCCTGGATCCGTTTGATGAGAATGAAGCCCTCAGGAATTACGTTATTCCTGTTGCGCCTCATGTCATGCCGTTCACGGGAACGCCGAACATGATCAAGGCCATGACGGCCGAATATCATGCGCCGGATGAGAAAGAGGGCGATCATTACGTTCCGGCCCCGCGGATCGTCATCATGGACCCGAATGCCCGGTATGCTGGCACGATTGATGCGACGGGCGATGCTGATGCGTTGATCGCGCGCCTGCGCCAGCTTGCAAAGCGCTGAGTGACGATGCGGCTGTCTGCTTTGGTTCTTGCCTTGTCCCTGTGTTTGGCAGGAACCGCTGTTGCTCAGGAGCAGACATCGCCAGATTGGGATGGGCAGACGCTCGGTAGCCCGCATCGGGGAGGGACGCTCCGTCTGACAGCTGATGGTCCGGGGGGTACACTCGACCCGCAGGTCAATTACGGCACGCAGTACATGCAGGTGTTCGTCAACATGTACGACCCGCTGCTGACGTTCCGGGAGGCGCGCGGTCCTTCAGGGCTGGATGTTGTGCCCGATCTGGCAGAAGCCATGCCAACCATCAGTCCGGATGGTTTGACATGGACGCTACATCTGCGATCTGGCCTGAAATTTTCAGACGGGTCGCCTGTCCGTGTTGAGGACGTCGTTGCCTCTTTCCGCCGGATTTATCGGGTTGGCAGCCCAACGGCTGCGTCGTTCTATGGCGGAATAGTTGGTGCGAAAGAGTGCCTGGATGCGCCAGATCATTGCACGTTGCCGGGTGTCGAAGGTCATCCAGATGGCACAATTGTTTTCCATCTGACTCATCAGGATGGAGAGTTTCTCTACAAGCTAGCATTTCCGCATGCCGTCATCCTGCCTGCCGGAATTTCTTCCCATGATCTGGGAAATGCGACAGCACCGGGGACGGGTCCATACCGGATTACACATTACGATCCCGAGCACGGACTATCGCTGGAGCGGAACCCTTACTTTCACGTCTGGAATCCGCAGGCGCAGACGGATGGGTTTGTTGATCGTATTGAATACAGTTTTGGTCTGTCAGACGAAGCGCAGATTACGGCGGTTGAGCAGGGGCAATATGACTGGATGCTCGATGCCAAGCCCTCCGACCGGCTGGGAGAGCTAGGGGCGAAGTACACATCCCAAGTTCATATCGAGCCGCTTCTTGGTCTCTATTATCTGGCGATGAATGTTCATGAAAAACCGTTTGCAGACCAGCGGGTTCGGCAGGCGGTCAGTCTGGCGGTGAACCGCCATGCCATGACGATCCTGTTCGGTGGGAGCGCTATTTCTGAGCCACTTTGTCAGATGGTGCCACACGGCATTCCGGGTGCAGATCTTGGGTTGTCGTGCCCGCAAAATCTTGAAGTGGCACGGCGGCTGGTCCGGGAGGCTGGTGCAGAAGGCCAAGCGGTTACATTGGTTGTCCCCAATCGCGCTATCGAACTGGGCATGGGGACGTATCTGCGGAATGTGCTTCAACAAATTGGTCTGAAGGCGCAGTTACGACCGATTACGGCGGGTCTGGCAGACTCTTACGAGCAGAATACGGCCAACCATGTGCAGATTGCTCTAGCTTACTGGTTTGCCGACTATCCGTCCGCGTCGACGTTTCTGGATGATCTGTTCGGGTGTGATAACTACCATCCGAATTCCGCCATTTCCCCAAACTTTACCGGCTTCTGTGACCAGCATGTTCAGAGCCTGTTCGAGCAGGCCAAGGCGCAGACCGATCCAGCCAAAGCCGCCCCCATCTGGCAGGAGGCGGGGCATGAGATCATGCGGCAGATGCCGGGCGCGCCGATGATCCAGATGAAGACCATTGATTTCGTGTCGAAAAGACTGGGGAATTATTACTCCACGCTTTTGAACCATATGCTGTTTTCGCATGTCTGGGTGAAGTAAATTTCTAGAAAAAATGTCTAGAAGAGTTATTAAATATTTTTATTTGTTCTCGATATGAAACCTAAATATTTTTCAAGAGCATTGTCGATGATAGTGTAAAAGGCTTCCTCTGGTATCAATTCATAAAGGTCTTTGGGTGGAACAAAAGTATCAAGCTGTAGGAGAGGATTTTTTCCCAATCTCCAGAGGCAGATAATGGGAACAATTTTTGGAAAAATACCACCAGGAAGCCGCATGTGAACATCTACACAGAGTAAAAGAACAATTGGAATTTCTTTGGGGAATATCGGTTTTGTAGGTCTTGTGGTTTCCGCCTTCGTACAATTTTCTTCTGTTAATGGAGGAATTTCCCAGATTCTGGCATCTTTATTACTTTGAATGACCATGATCGTAACAGTATCTATAGTATCATGCTGTAAAAAAATGCTTGCGAGTTTGGTATCCAGCCTGATACCGCGTTCTTATCCCATGATATTTCAGATTTTATTGCACCAAATATTGATAAGTAGGCTGGAAGGGCCTGGAAATCATGATTGTCGTGCCATATCGCCCTATAGGCGAGACCGTAACCATTTTTCCCAGCGGCCGATGTTCCGCGGTCATAGTTCATCAATAGATTGATGAGGCTTATCAAACGATCTTCAGGGTCTCGCTCGGCACTGATCTCGTGCTTAACCTCTCTGCTGTTCTCCAAAAAGCGCGTTACGTCGCGGATAGCAGTTTCAGAACCTATGAGGAAACGCTTTCCAGTGCTTATTCGTTCTGTAAAAGTAAGGTGTGGGCGTAGATTAATTCGGAATGCGACTGGTTTTTCTTTAAGATTTCCAGAAAAAACGCCAGCAATCTCAGTCTCTGGTTTGAAGTCTACCGGCTGCTTTTCAACGAAAGCGTACAGATCAGCCATTTGGTTCAAATGGGTGGCGCATTCAGAGAGTAGACGACAGAAAATTTGAACTGTTTCTGCGTCTCCTGCGCCGCCGATAGCAAAGAATGCGTTTATGCGCATAATTTTTTGTTGGGCGGATTGAATGTCTACTAAAGGCGTTCCGAATGGGACTTCAATTCCACTTGTTGTTGAAGGTTCTTTCTGAAAGACCGCAGTGTCGCCTAACAGAATGGGGGTTGCGTTGTAAATTTCAGCAATGATCAACGTCATATTCTCATCTCCGCCCCCACCACGTCCGAAAGCCACCGCCTATCGTTTTTACAGCCCAATATCCGTACGTAAAATCTTGTCTTCCCACTGGATGGCTGACGCGCCTTCATAAGCAAGACGACGTGCGTCTTCTGGCGTAGCAGCCTTGGCGCAGACTGTCAGAACACGTCCACCATCTGCGACAAGAACGCCGTCGTCCAGCTTTGTTCCGGCATGGAAAACCGAGACGCCCGGGACGGCTTCGGCGCGTTCGAGGCCCGAAATGCGTCCGCCCTTTTTCGGAGCGTCCGGGTAGCCGTTGGCAGCCAGCACCAGTGAAATGGAGGCTTCGTCGGAGAACTCGGCAGCGGCATGATCGAGATTGCCGTCTGCGAGAGCCGCAAGGATGGGGAGCAAGTCTGACTTGAGGTGTATCAGGAGTGCCTGTGCCTCTGGGTCACCAAAGCGGACATTGTATTCAATCAGCTTTGGGCCTTCGTTCGTCAGCATCAGGCCAGCGAAAATCACGCCCCGGAAAGGCGTGCCGCGGACCACCATTTCCGCCAGCATCGGGCGAACACTGAGGTCCAGCGCCTTTTCCTGAGCCGCGCGATCAAAGCCGGGTGGAGGGGAGATAGCGCCCATTCCCCCTGTGTTCGGACCTGTGTCTCCGTCGCCAAGACGTTTGTGGTCGCGGGCTGCGCCGATCAGAACGGCCTTGTCGTCCGAGCAGAAAGCGAACAGCGAGACTTCTTCGCCCACCAGACATTCTTCAATGACGAGCGGCATGCCAAGCTTGCGAATGGCGTCTTCCGCTTCTTCGACACTCTGGGCGACGACCACGCCCTTACCGGCCGCCAGACCGTCGGCTTTTACGACAATCGGCGCACCGCGACGGCGAACGAATTCAAGGGCTGGGGCTTCGTCTTCGAAGCGCTCCCATTTTGCTGTTGGAATACCCGCGGCATCCGCAACGTCCTTGGTGAACGCTTTGCTGCCTTCCAGAAGGGCCGCAGCCTTGGTGGGACCAGCACAAGGAATGCCAGCTTCGGCGCAGGCATCTGCCAGACCGACCACCAGAGGCGCTTCAGGGCCGGGAACGATCAGGTCGATGTTCTGTTCTTTTGCAAAAGCGACAAGCCCTGCAACGTCATTGGCCTTCAGAGGAACAAGCGTTGCCAGAGAGGCCATGCCCGGGTTGCCGGGAGCGGCATAAAGCGCCGAAAGACTGGGCGAGCGCGCCAGACATGTTGCCAGGGCGTGTTCGCGCCCTCCGGAACCGACCAGCAAAACGCGCATTCCGCTCTCCCTTTTCATATGCGGGTCCCTGAGATCAGGGCTTCGTCTGACGGCGTGCGTAGCATAGACTGGCGCCATGATGGAGAGTGATGCCGCGTCCACACGCGGGAATGTGCCGCAATATTCAGTTTCCGAGATTTCCGGAGCCATCAAGCGCACGCTTGAGACCGGATTCGGGCGTGTTCGTGTACGCGGGGAAGTCACGGAGCTCAAGCGCTACCCGTCCGGGCATGTCTATCTGTCCCTGAAAGACGAGGGCGGAAAGATTTCCGGCGTGATCTGGCGTGGAACGGTGTCCCGTCTGGGGATGGCCCCGGAAAACGGCAATGAAGTTATCGCGACGGGGAAGGTCTCGTCTTATGGAGAGCGGTCCAGCTATCAGCTCATCATCGACCGCATGGAGTTTGCAGGCGAGGGGGCGTTGCTGGCGAACATTGAACGCCTGCGAAGGAAACTGCTGGAAGAGGGCCTGTTCGAAGCTGATCGGAAAAAGCCGATCCCGTTCCTGCCGACGCTCGTCGGTGTTGTGACATCCCGTGCGGGGGCGGTGCTGCACGATATTAAGACGACGATCGAGCGCCGTTTTCCGCGTGATGTCCTGCTGTGGCCCGTGGCTGTGCAGGGGGAAGGGGCAGCGGCCCAGATTGCTGCAGCGATTGAAGGAATGGCGCAGAGGCCACGGCGACCGGATGTTCTGATTGTTGCGCGTGGCGGCGGGTCGCTTGAAGACCTCATGGCATTCAACGATGAGCGCGTTTTGCGTGCTGTTGCGGCGTGCCCCATCCCGGTGATTTCTGCCGTCGGACATGAAACGGATACCACGCTGATTGATCTGGTGTCCGATCGACGTGCGCCAACGCCAACAGCAGCAGCGGAAATGGCCGTTCCGCTACGCTCCGAACTAGTGTCCGATCTGGCGCATCGCACGGCTCGTCTGGCAGGTGGTCTCAGCCGGATCATGCAGGTGTCCCGCGGGCGGCTTGAACAGGCCACTGCCGGACTACCCGATCTGCCCTCTCTGCTGGCAACAGCCCGGATGCGGCTGGATGATCGGGGACAGCGTCTTGATCTCGCTCTTCCGGCTTTCGTAATGCGCGTTCGCAGCCGGCTGGATGCGCCCCTGCATCAGTTGCCGTCTCCAGAACTGATCGTCAGTCGGGCGAGAGCCATTCTTGCGTCCCCGGTGCGCCAGCTTCCCTTGCCAGTTCTGATGATCGAACGTCGCAGGGCTGCGCTTCAGAGGGCGGATACAGCGCTGGTTACAGCATGGCAGAGGGCGGACCAGCAGTTTCATCGTCGTGTGGAACGACAGCGTTTGTCCCCCGAGACACTCAAGAGTGCCATTCGTCTTCAGAAAGCACGGCTTGAAGGACTGGGAAGTCATCTGGAAGCTGTTTCGCCCAAGGCTATTCTAAGCCGTGGCTACGTGCTGGTTCAGGATAGCAAGGGGCGTCCAGTAACCAGTGCAAAAGCTACACCCGTCAATGACCGAATTGTTCTCTCTTTCGCTGACGGCGAACGTGGGGCAAAACTGGATACTCTGACGTCTCAGGGCGATCTCGGGCTTTAATCGTGAAGTGCCGGGCCGTTGCCCGGTTTGTAATCCGGAGTTCACATGCGTCCGTTCTGGTTGAGCCTTGTTGTCCTGTCTCTGCTGGCTGCCTGTGCCGAACAGCCTGCTGCGCCGTCTCGAACGGCTGCACAGGTTCCGGCACACAAGATCCCCCCACAGGATTTTGCACCGGGTCTGGCTGAGGAAACGCCCCCAACAGGGCAAAAGGTTCTGCTCAATGACCCTTCAGCACCGACGAACACGCCCCTGTGTGGCACGGCGTTGCATGAAGCCAATCAGGCTGGTGCGGCCGTCTATGCGCAAGGGCTGGCAAGTACAGCGTCGTCCTGTCCGCAGAACGCCTGTTTTGAGCCTTTGACGGGAACGTTTATCGCGGCGGATGGCAACAAGAGCGTGTGCCGGTAAAAGTTTTCAGCACAGATTGAGCTGTCGCATTTCCCTATCAGTCACCGTGCTTTAAGATGCGCCTCACAAAAGAGTGAGGCTTGTGATGACTGATAATCTGAAGTGCCCCAAATGTGGGTCTGAACATGTCTATCCGGATGGTACCCTTTGGGTCTGTCCGGACTGTGCGAATGAATGGAATCCTGAAGCCGAAGGCCAGAGTGATGCGGGTGAGGGAAGTTCCGTCATCAAGGACGCGAACGGGAATGTTCTCGTCGATGGGGATAGCGTTACGGTTGTGAAGGATCTTAAAGTCAAAGGGTCTTCGCTTGTCGTGAAAAGCGGAACCAAGGTGAAGAACATCCGTCTGGTGGATGCGACGGACGGGCACAACATTGCCTGCAAGATCACCGGGATTGGCGCCATGAATCTCAAGTCGGAATTCGTCAAGAAGTCCTGATTGCGGTTCTGATCGGACTGGTTTTTTCATTCAGCCCTCGCGGATCTTCTGCGAGGGCTGAATGCGTTCTGGCGGCTTTTGGAAAAGGTGTTTGTGCAGCATGGACGTTATTCTTGGTGGAACCGGGCATGTTGGCCGTGCTGTTGCAGAGACCCTTCTGGCTGCAGGGCATGAGGTAACTGTTGTCAGCCGTCGTGGGGCCAGTCCCACTTTAAACAGGAGCTTTTCGACTGTTGCTCTGGACGTAACAGATACGTCCGCCTTGCAGGCTGTGTTTCAGAAGGCGCGCAGAGTGTTCGTCCTGAATCCACCCGCAGCCGTATCGGGTAATACGGACGTTGAAGAGCGCAGAACGGTTCGCTCTATCCTGAAAGCGCTTCAGGGCATCTGTCTGGAGAAACTGGTGGTGCAGTCAACGTATGGTGCCCAGCCTGGTGAGCATTGCGGAGATCTGGGTGTTCTTTATGAACTGGAGCAAGGTGCACTCCGCCTGGATGTACCAGTCTGTATCGTGCGGGCTGCCTATTACATGAGTAACTGGGCTGGACTTCTGAAGGAGGTCAGGGTGACGGGTGTGATGAAAACGCTCCTGCCATCTGCTCAGGCCTTCCCGATGGTGGCGCCAGAAGATGTCGGGCATTTTGCGGGACAGATGCTGCTCTCTAATGAGGGGCAAGGCGGGATTTATAACATTGAGGGGCCGAAAGCCTATACGCCCACAGAGGTAGCAGACGTGTTCACTAATCTTTTGGGGCGGTCTGTTCAGGTACAGTCTATTCCGCAGGATGAATGGTATGCGACCTATCTTGCCAATGGCTTCTCCGTTAAGGCGGCCCGTTCTTATGCCACTATGACGGGGCTTTTTGTGCATCAGCACTATGAGTTGCCGATAGACCCCCACCGCGGCCCGACTGATCTTGAAACCTGCCTGCGACGTTTTCTTTAAGACGTGTGACTGAGCAAAAAAAGCCGACCGGAGGTTATCCGGTCGGCTTTTTTTAGACGTCATGGTGAGGCTTTTCAGCGCTTCCACCATCCCACGCGACGTGTTGCGGGGGGAAGTTCGTCAATGTTGATCGGCTGAAGGACGCTGTCTTCACCTGTCGTGTCCTCGGCCTTGGCTTTGGTTGCCTTGGTCGTACGACGCGTACGCTTGGGCTTGGCCGGCGCCTCGTCCTCGGACTGAGCCGCTGTATCAACCGCCACGTTCTCAGTTTGGGCGGCAGCGGCTTTGGTCGTACGGCGGGCGCGGGTGCGCTTCGGCTTGACTGTGGCGTCCTCTGCTTCAACGGGAGCAGGAGCCTCGACCTCAGTCTCTTCTACCACAACCGGAGCTGCAACTTCCGCCTTCACAGCCTTCGTGCTGCGACGGCCGCGGCCACGCTTTGGCTTTTCCTGAACCTCCGGAACTGGCTCGACCACAGTTTCCGTTACAACGGTGATCGGAGTTTCCTCAATGGCGATCGGGGCTGGCATTGCCGTAGAGGTGCGAAGCGGACGTGCTGCCTGCTCCATCTCTGCCTGTTCGATCACATCGAAGATGTCGAAGCTGCCACCAAACGGGTCAGCGGGCGTTGGGCCAACATAGCTGCGCTGTGGGGCTGGACGCTCTTCACGGCGGCGCTGGTTCTGCACATGAGCCGGACGGGACTGCTGCCGGGCAGGAGCTTCTTCCTGCACAGGAGCGGGTGCGGGAGCTTCCGCAACAGCATCTTCATCCTTCTGAACGCGTTTGAAGCGTGTCCGGCGGCGTCCTGGAATAAGCCCAACTTCGCCGTTTTCGTCATCCTGTGGCTGAGAAGGCTGTTCGCTCTGGGTATCATCAGAGGCGTTGACCTGAGCCGTCTCGTTCTCGGAAGACTGATCCCGGCGACCACGACGACGACGACGGCGACGGCGGCGATTACCGTTGTTGCCTTCTTCCTCGTCCCCGTTTTCCACGTCAGCTTCTTCTGCCCGGACAGGCGCCGGAGCAGCCTCTGTAGCGATGGCCTGCGGAAGAGCCGGAGCTTCGTCTTCAATGATCTCGATCGTGCGCACCGTCTGAGGCGCTGCAGCCGGGGCCGGGATATGAGCCGGAGCGGCTGTCTGCGGGCGCAGGCGTTCGATGCGCATCTCGGATGCGGGCAGGTCTTCCTCAGTGCGGAAGATTACGCGCATGCGGTGACGCTGTTCGATGTCTGACAGCCAGTCGCGCTTGTAGTTCAGGATGTAAAGCGCAATGCTCGAACCAATATGGACTTCGATTTCCGCAGCGCGCTGACGGGTACCTTCTTCATCAATGGCACGAAGTACATGGAGAGCCGAGCTTTCGGTGCCGCGAATGAAGCCAGTTCCCTGACAGTGCGGACAGACCGTCAGCAGGGATTCTGCAATGGAAGGACGCAGACGCTGGCGGGACATTTCGAGCAGGCCGAAATGGGAAATATGCCCAACCTGAATGCGTGCGCGATCCGTGCGCAGGGATTCCTTGAGGCGCTTCTCGACCTGAGCGTTGTGACGGCGGCTCTCCATGTCGATAAAGTCGATCACGACGAGGCCTGCCAGATCGCGCAGACGCAACTGGCGTGCGACTTCTTCAGCAGCTTCGAGGTTGGTCCGGAGAGCCGTTTCCTCAATGTTGCGCTGGGACGTGGATTTGCCGGAGTTCACGTCGATCGCGACCAGCGCTTCTGTCTGGTTGATGACGAGGTAGCCACCAGACTTCAGGCGTGCGGTCGGAGAGAACATCGCATCCAGATGACCTTCGACGTTGTAACGCGCGAAGAGGCTCTGGCCGCGGTTCTGCCACAGCTTCACCTTGCCAGCGTTGTGCGGCATCAGCAGGCGCATGAACTCACGTGCGCTCTTCCAGGCAGCTTCACCGTCGACCATGATGTCTTCGATGTCTTTGGAGAACAGATCGCGGATAGCGCGCTTGATGAGGCTTGCTTCCTCATAAACCAGCGTCGGAGCGACGGAAGACAGCGCATGTGAGCGAATGTCGTCCCAGAGCTGAAGCAGGTATTCGCAGTCGCGGATGATTTCCGGCCCCGGACGTCCTGCACCGGCTGTCCGGACGATCATAGCCATCGACTTGGGCAGGTTCAGCTCTGCAATAATGTCGCGCAGACGGCGACGATCGGTGTCAGACGTGATCTTGCGGGAGACGCCACCGCCACGCAGGGCGTTCGGCATCAGAACGCAATAGCGGCCGGCGAGGGAGACATACGTGGTCAGGGCAGCGCCCTTGTTGCCACGCTCTTCCTTCACGACCTGCACGAGCAGGACCTGACGACGGCGGATGACTTCCTGGATCTTGTAGTTGCGCAGGAAACGAGCGGTACGACGTGACGCCGCACTTTCTTCACCGGTGTCGTGTTCGCCGCCTACGGTTTCCGGGGCGCGACGATCCTGGTTTTCGGTCTCGTCCGTGTCGTCAGATACGGTTTCTTCCTCACTGTCCGGAAGTTCGGTGCGCTGTTCGGACGCAATGTCTTCTTCCTGGATGGCCAGAAGTTTCTCGCGGTCTGCAACCGGGATCTGGAAGTAATCCGGGTGAATTTCGCTGAAGGCGAGGAAGCCGTGACGGTTTCCGCCGTATTCTACGAAAGCGGCCTGAAGGCTCGGCTCAACGCGGATGACCTTGGCGAGGTAGATATTGCCCTTGAGCTGTTTCTTGGACGATGTCTCGACGTCGTAATCTTCAACGCGGTCACCGTCCATGACCACAACACGCGTTTCTTCCGCGTGTGTGGTGTCGATAAGCATACGCTTGGTCATGGAAAACTGAACTCCACGATGTTCCAGTGTGGCGCTTTGGGCCAGAGGGAACACCTGATTGTACGGGGTGGAGGGGGCGGATCAGCCGGAATGCCAGTCCGCTGGACGCATCTGGTCCCGTTTCGGCTAGGCTCCTGGCTGTGATCACGTCGCGTGACATTCGACCCCTGACAGACGTCCGGCCCATGGTCTGGTACCGGATGAAAACGCATTCCGGTCAGGTTGTGAGCCTGTGCCGGACTGAACTAATCCTGCCGGAGCAGCCCGATCAGGTCATGGCACAGAAAATGTCAGGCACATGTCAAACGATGGGGCGTCACGGCTCGGACAATGGAGGCGGGAGCGTTGTGGGGAGAGGGTAAAAGCCCACAGACGATCGGACCGCTCTCTTCAGGTCCTTGGCGTGCAGGATGACTTAAAGAAGAGCCGCTGGCAAGCTTGGCTTTATCAGGCTCTCCAAAAGGTGCTTTGCCTTGTTTCAGACATTGTCCTGTGTCTGTATTGTTTGGGGTCATGAAACGATCGAAAAGACGCAGGATATTCGGATGCTGACGCGACGCACGGTAATGGAAGGTCTTGCCTGTCTGTCAGCGGCAGTGCCGCTCAATGCAGTCGCCCGCACCAAGCATCCGACGCATCATTCGCCTCCTGCCCATACACTTCACGCTCCAGCTGTTCACAGGAATGCGGCCCCCCCGAAGCCGCTTGTCATGCTGGACCCCGGCCACGGTGGCAAGGACCCCGGAGCAATCGGGGTTTCCGGTACGTATGAGAAACATATTGCGGAAGCGGCCGCGACTGAACTTCAAAGACAACTTCTCGCATCAGGCCAATACCGGGTCGCGATGACGCGTTCCGAGGACCGGTTCATTCCTCTGGAAGGGCGTGTGGAACTGGCGCAGCAGCATCAGGCGCATCTCTTTATTTCCATGCATGCGGATGCACTGCATGACCGCGATGTTCGTGGGGCCAGCGTCTATACGCTCTCCAGCGGCGCGTCGGATGCCCAGACGGCGGCTCTTGCCCAGAAGGAAAACAGCGCGGACCGGTTTGGCGGGCCTGCGTTCCACGGAATGTCTCCGGATGTGCAGCAGATCCTGTCCAGCCTTGTTTCGGAAGAAACGCGGCGAGGTTCCGCGCATATGGCATCAAGTGTGGTCGGGGCGTTCCGGAACCGGATTGGCTTGCTGACTCATCCGTCCCGTCATGCGGCTTTTGTTGTTTTGAAATCTGCGGAGATTCCGTCTGTTCTCGTTGAGATGGGGTTCATGTCCAACCGGCTGGATGAAGCGGCCCTGCGTCAGGCCGTTCACCGAACGCAGGTGGCAAGTGCGATGAAAACCGCCGTTGACCGATACTTTTCCGCGCAGCCGGGTTTGATGACGGGCTGACCCTGAAAGAATGCAGAGCAGAGTTTTTAGTCATGTGGGTTGCGCATAACGAAAGAATCGGACATTTTCCGTCGCCATGACATTTCTTTCGATCCTCTCGCTTCGACTTATCGGCCCCTGAACGCCATATCTTAGGCGGGCAGCGTTCCGTTGCGTTCAGGGGATGACAGACCAGAAATTTTCCTGACCAGCGAGATGATCAAGACATGACTTTCCAACATCCGTCCTTCGGTACGATTTCCGACGACCGCGTTATCATTTTTGATACAACGCTGCGTGACGGCGAGCAGTCCCCCGGTTTCTCCATGAACCTCGAAGAGAAGCTCCGCATGGCCCATGCGTTGAGCGCTCTGGGTGTGGATGTGATCGAAGCCGGCTTCCCGGTTGCCTCCAAGGACGACTTCGAGAGTGTGCGCAGCATCGCTGAGCAGGTGCGCGGTTCTGTTATCTGTGGTCTGGCTCGCAGTGGCGGCAAGCGCGACATTGAATCCTGCGGTGAAGCCCTGAAGGGCGCTGAACGCTCCCGTATTCACAACTTCATTTCCACATCCCCGCTGCACATGAAGTACAAGCTGCGGATGGAGCCGGAAACGGTTCTGGACATTATTGCCTCTGGCAACCAGAAGGCTCGGCAGTACACGGACGATGTGGAGTGGTCTGCTGAGGATGGCTCTCGCACGGACCCGGACTTCCTGTGTCGTTGCGTGGAAGTCGCCATCAAGAATGGTGCGAACACCATTAATATCCCTGACACCGTAGGCTTTGCGACGCCGGAAGAAATGCGCCGCATTTTCACGATGCTGCGTGAGCGTGTTCCGGGTGCGGATCAGGTGATCTTCTCCACGCATAATCACAATGATCTGGGTCTGGGTGTTGCGAATACGCTGGCTGCTGTTGAAGGCGGTGCACGCCAGATCGAATGCACGATCAACGGTATTGGCGAACGTGCTGGTAATGCTGCGCTGGAAGAAATCGTCATGGCGCTGCGGACGCGTCACGACCAGTATGGCAAGGTGACCGGCATTGAGACGCCGAAGCTGCTGGGCATGTCCCGGATGCTGGCGACGATTACGGGCTTCGACGTGCAGCCGAACAAGGCCATCGTTGGTCGCAATGCCTTCGCGCATGAAAGTGGCATCCATCAGGACGGTGTTCTGAAGAATGCAGCCACTTATGAGATCATGACGCCGGAGAGCGTGGGCTGGAACAAGAGCTCACTGGTGATGGGCAAGCATTCCGGCCGTGCCGCATTCCGCGACAAGCTGGCTCAGCTGGGTTACCCGCCGCTGGAAGAAGAGGCCCTGAACGCTGCTTTCGCGCGCTTCAAGGATCTAGCTGACAGCAAGAAGGTCGTGTTCGACGACGACATCTGTGCGCTGGTGGATGACGAGAGCCGTGATCATGAGCGCATTCACCTGATCTCTCTGGAGGTTGCTTCGGGCACGAAGCAAAAGTCTCAGGTCAAGCTGGAAATCAGTGTCGATGGTGCCATCCAGTATGCAGCCGTAAGCGGAAACGGGCCGGTTGATGCGGCATTCCGGGCTATTGGTGAAGCTTTCCCGCACTCCGCTGAACTGGCACTGTTCTCCGTGGCAAATGTGACGGAAGGAACGGATGCCCAGGCTCGCACCACCGTCCGTTTGCAGGAAAACGGTAAGCTTGTGGACGGCCAGGGTGCTGACTCTGATACTGTTGTGTCGGCGGTGCGTGCCTATATCCATGCCCTGAACAAGTTGCTGACCAAGCGTGAGCGTACCGAGCCTGAAGCTCTCTGAGTTCTCACGATCGATGAGAGATCCTTAAAGAACGAATAATTATAGTTCTTTAAGGATCTGGACAAAAATAACACGATTGATATTGTCGCCTTCTGAATTTGGAAGGGGCAGCTATGCCGCATTCGTGGCTCTATACGGCGTCGGGTCTATTTGTAGGCTTTCTGGTAGGCATGACCGGAGTGGGGGGAGGGTCCCTCATGACGCCGCTGCTGATTCTGATTTTCGGCGCAAAACCTCAGTCTGCTGTCGGAACAGATCTTCTTTACGCAGCCATTACAAAAATTGTTGGAACCGGGCTCAACCGTCATATGGGGGTTGTGAACTGGCGGATTGTCGGCTGGCAGATGGCCGGCAGTATTCCTGCCAGTCTGTTGTGCCTGCTGTTTCTGCATCATGAAGGTATGTCAGATTCTGCATCAAGACTGATCCGGATTGTTCTTGGGGTCGCGCTT
>Ga0157360_1000349_pt1 | contig 18132 bp, 16 predicted proteins | sample AttlaeALBM1_FD_111483 | JGI IMG/M metagenome (GOLD analysis project Ga0157360, IMG submission 111483) | Fungus gardens microbial communities from leaf cutter ant in Ribeirão Preto, State of São Paulo, Brazil - Atta laevigata ALBM1 | ecosystem: Host-associated > Fungi > Mycelium > Unclassified ... | reverse complement strand
GGCTGGGAGGGAACGCTGCACTCCCTCTAGCATTGTGCAGTGGATTTTTATTATCGCTGACCAGCCCACTTTTAATGGTGATACTAGCCACGATTGCCCGGTAGCAGGCGGATCAATTCACCACATCATGCATAGGTCACATTCCAACCTCTCTGCCACTTATCCAGCCAACTTTTACGAATCAAATCACCTGAATCGTTAAGTCTGACTCTCTACAATGAAGAAGTAACCGCTTTTTCTATCAGATCAGCAGATAGAAGTGGCAACAAACACTACGCATAATCAGGATGCACGTCGTCACAGCAATTGCACATTGATTCCCTCACTCTCAACAGTGGTTCAGGTACACTGGAACGAATATCATGACAGACACATGAAGTGTCTCAAGGACAATAGTGCGGGCCATGCTTAACCGATTAAGTATCAGACTTTTCATCACGATTTTGCTGGTTAACATTCTGATCAGCAGTGTGATCTACTTTTCCGTGGCTCACAGTATTGATCGTGGCTTCCTTGACTATATCAAGCGAGGACAACGCCACCAGATTGTCACGATTGTCAATATTCTCAGTAAACGCTGGGAACAACAGCAAAGCTGGGACTGGCTCGATACGCAGGATGCCTGGTCACATGTATTGCGTGATTCCATTGGTGGGAGTCACGGGACTTTTTTCGACCCCTCTCGTGCGCCAGATTCAGATACTCAATTCATTCCACCGCTGGCTGACCCGCGTCAATTCGTGCTCTTCGATGCACAGGGTGTTCGAATACAAGGACGTCATCACCCTCCTACAGACATGCGTCGCGTGCCCATCATTGTGGAGGGTGAAACAGTGGGGCAATTGGGATATTCGACACCGCATCATCTCTCCAGCACACTGGATCGTTTCTTCCTGACAAATCAGCTGCGTAACCTCGCTATTATCCTGTTCGCGCTCTTCCCGGCCTCGTTGATACTTGCTGGTTGGATTGCCTTGTGGCTGGGGCGACGTGCACGGATGATGGCATTGGCAACACAATCGCTCACATCGGGTGACTATCGTGTGCGCCTGCCAACCCACGGGCAGGACGAGCTGTCACGTTTCTCAAGTGATATCAATACACTGGCCCGAACCCTTGAGCAAAACCGAGCGGCGCGCCAGCGTTGGGGGGCCGATATCGCACATGAACTGCGTACCCCGCTGGCTATTCTGAAAGGGGAACTTGAAGCCATGCAGGACGGTGTGCGCCCCATGAATGCCGATAATCTGCGTTCCCTGTTGCAGGAAGTCGAGCTCCTCAGCCGGTTGGTCAATGACCTTCGACTGCTGGCCCAAACCGATAGCCACCGGTTGGACGCACCTTTCGAGCGACTTGATATAGGCTATTTGCTTAACACGCAGCTTGAGGATCGCCGTGCCGCAACGCTGAATGAGGGGTTTGAGCTCAATGTGAATATCGAGCAAGGAGTCTTTATTCAAGGCGCACGTTATCGCCTACGGCAGCTATGGCGTAACCTGCTGGATAACTCGATCGCCTATACGGATGCTCCTGGCAGTATTCGTGTCACATTGAAGCAGGAAAATGGCTATGCCGAAGTACAGTGGGAAGATTCATCGCCCGGGGTACCGGATGCAGCATTGGAGCGACTGACGGAACGATTGTTCCGCCTGGATCCTTCGCGAAATCGCAAAAGTGGTGGTAATGGGCTAGGGCTCTCCATTGCGCAGGCGTTGGTACAAATGCACGATGGTACGATGGAACCTCGCCACTCGGATTTGGGTGGACTATGCTGGGTAATCAAATTTCCGCTTTGCAGCACTCAATCAGGCAAGCGCTAAAGCAACCGTCACCCGGGATCAGGTCGGGAGACGCCTTGATCGCTGACGTTCAGCCTATTGGATAAAGGCCTTGAACACGAAAGAACATATGACCTCTGAGTGTACGAGACAGGCACTCCCCTGTTTCGCACGCTGATGGTTTGATTTTTTTTCAGCAGGACATTCAACATTTGGACCAACGATTTAGCCTTGGTCAACGTCTTAATATTCGGAGAGGGAGACAGCAAGTGAGCGACATTCTAATCGTCGAAGATGAACCCAAGATTGCTGAACTGGTCGCCGACTATCTCAAAAGCAATAACTATAGTACGCATCATCTGACCAACGGGGATACAGTCATGCCCTGGCTGGAAGATAATCCGGTCAATGTTGTGTTATTGGATGTCATGTTACCCGGTCGTGACGGGCTTGAGCTGTGCCGGGAAATTCGCCAACAATACCCGAATACAGGGATTGTCATGCTGACTGCCCGGGTCGAAGAGATTGACCGCTTGCTCGGACTGGAAATCGGCGCAGATGACTATATCTGCAAGCCTTTCTCCCCTCGTGAAGTCGTGGCGCGAGTCAAGGCACTGATGCGTCGAGTCACGCAACCTGAAGGAAGTGAAGGTGTATTGACGCAAGCGCATGGCGTTGAAGGGTTGGTTGTCGACCGTGAAGGTTGGCGCGCAATGGCAGATGGCAATGATCTGGGCCTGACTGCTATTGAGTTTCAGCTATTGACCGTCATGATGAATAGCCCGGGGCGTATCTATTCGCGTGAGCAACTGATGGAACAGATGTACCGCGACCATCGCATCGTATCAGAGCGAACCGTCGACAGTCATATCAAGAAGTTACGCAAAAAAATCGCCGATGCATGGCCTGACCGCGAGATTATCCACTCGGTCTATGGTGTCGGTTATAAATACATGCCAGAACCTATCTGAAATAGCGGGTTGTCGATACTGCCACTAGCGGTATGTCTACTGGCTTGAGTGGCATGTTTTACGGTATTAGCCCAACTGCTCTTTGTCGAAAAAAGTTTATCTCCCAAAGAGCAGTTTCCAGTCACCAGGGCCGTGTAGCGTCCTCAAATTCCTCTCAAAGATGCTTTTTTTTTCGAGTACTTCCCTCTCTTTATTCGGCTACAAAACTGCCACATTTGCCGAGATGTGACATATCTACGTATTGATTTCTGCACATTTCGTCCAAGCTGCTGTCTAACCGAACACATGAATGCATTTTTATACAGAGCCTGCATTTTATTTGCATGGATGCCCCACATGATTACTTCACGGCAACTTGATGTGGGCGCAATGATCCCCATCTAATCAATAGAAACACTCACTCCTGAAAGAGAGTCTTTAAAATGAAAAAACCATTAATCGCACTTGCTATTGCAGCTACTTCTCTGACTCCACTGGCCATGATGCAGCAGGCTACTGCGCAAACTGCACCTCAGACGGCCACTCGCCCAGCCCTTCCACCGCATGGTAATCCGCTGCTGAACACAGTGGTCCAGAGCTGGAACCTCTCCGCTGATCAGACCAAAGCATTGCATGAAGCCTCTCAGCAATTCCGTCAGACACTTATTAACGACCATAAAGCCAATCAGACACCGGCAGAGCGCCGTGTAGCCTTTGACAAGGCTCATCAGACTTATGAAGCTGCCGTCAGTAAAGTGTTGAATCCTGCTCAAACGCGCGCCTTCCTGAAACTGAATCATCCGCCGCGTCCGCATGTGCGTGCGATTGGCCCGCGTGAATTTCATGCACGCTTCACACCACTGTTGAATAGCTGGAATCTGAACGCCAAGGCCAAAGAGCAAGTATTTGCTGCGCAGGACACATTCATGAAAGGCCTGCATCAGCATCGCCCGGGTGACCGCGCAGCACTGGCTACTCTATTGAAACAGCGTAATGCATCGCTGAGTAAAGTATTGAATGCTAAACAGGTTGCGGCATTCGAAAGCCTGACACGTCCCGCGCCCCACGCACGCCTGCACATTTCAGGCGCCCCGATGATGGGCAAACCTGTACCTCAGGCGACACAGGATGCCCAGAAGTAAAATGTCAGCCAGCCGCCAGTATCTCTAAGCGGGGTCTTTAGCGGAATAATCCTGTGATTTAGAGATCATAAAGAAAACGCCAGTCCTCTTTTCGAAGGCTGGCGTTTTTTGTAATACATTCAACTCCAGACACTCAACTCCAGGCGCCCAATGGCCAGGATATCAGGGTTCAAGATGTACTATCTTTATCTTTATCTTTATCTTTATCTTTATCTGGATAATGTTCTGATTCATCTTTTTCGGGTAATGCGGACAGAGTGGGGTTGGATGTATCACTCATTGGCTCGTCGATCGGTTCTACAATGAGTGACAAACGCTCCGTTTCAAAATCCACATGTGATGCTTCCATGGCCGGCAATGATTTGCTTGCCCGAGACGAAAGCTGACTGAAACGATCGACCTTGCCATAAAGCCCTTGCTGGCCTGCGAGCGCTTTTACGGTATTGTTGTAGTGATTACTGACTGTATTCAGAGTTCCACCCAACTTGCTTAATCGTTCCGCCACCGTACACACGGAGTTGTAAATATCCCCCGCCTTTTCGCTGATTTCACGCGCTTCAGCATTACTGTTCTCAATCATCCACAAATTGGAGACTGTCCGCAGAATAGGGATGAGGGTAGTATGTGATACCAGTACAATATTCTTTTTGTAGCCGTATTCGAACAGATCCCTGTTATTTTTGAGCGCTTCAATATAAGCAGGCTCAATGGGCATGAACATCAGCACAAAATTCGGGCTTCGCCCCACGACGCTGGTGTAATCCTTCGACGCCAGATCATCAATATGCTTTCTGACCGCTCGGCAATGTTCGTTCAAGGCGAGATTATACGCTTCCGGTGTTTCTGCACTGACGGCGCGATCATAGGCATTCAGGGACACCTTGCTATCAATGATGATGTGCTTGCCATCCGGCAGCTTGATCAGATAATCCGTCTGCTTTTGTTTTCCATCGGCATCCCGGAACGCGCTTTGTACTTCATAATGCGTCGCTTCCATCAACCCACTCATTTCAAGCGTGCGACGTAGCTGTGCTTCCCCCCAGGCACCACGTTGCTGCGAATCCCCTTTCAGCGCAGAGGTCAGGTTATTCGCCTCCTTGCTCATTTTCATACCAATATCCAATACTTTGCGAATTTCGGCATTGAGGTTGGTATTACCACGCAGTGAGGCATCGTGCACTTCGTTTACGCGTTTCTGGAAACCTTCGATCTGCTCACGGAAAGGCTTAAGGAGATGGTCAAGGCTACTTTGACTCGTTTGCGAGAACGTTTTGCCCTTCTCCTCGAAAATTCTGTTGGCCAGATTCTCGAATTCTTTGGTCAACGACTGGCGGCTTTCACCCAATTGCTGCATCTGCTCCTTGAAATGCTCTTCCTTCCGTTGCAGCGTGGTTTTTAGCTCGGTGTACTCATTATTCAATGCAAGATGGCGCTTTTGCAGGCTCTCGAGTTGCCCTACCTTCACGTCAAGTGCCTGTTTATGCTCCAGAAGTTGCTCTCGTGCATCCTTGTTGGAAGCCCATAGCTCCTGCGCTTTTTTGCCCTCATTAGCCAGTTTTTCATTGAGCTGATAAATGGATGCCCGCTCCTGCTGAACCACTTGTTCGGTTTTTGTCAGGCGTTCCAAAAGTTCCTCTACCCGCTCTTTTGTCGCGCGGTGATCTGCCTGTACTGTTTCCAGCTGTGTTACTGTCTGATGGTAGGCATTTCGAGTATTTTCAAGCGCTTGTTGGCGGTCCTGCCGTTCCTGCCTGTATTCGGCAATCGTCGCATTCAAACGTTGTTCGGTTTGCTGCGCTGTCTCAACATGCTGCTGTAAACGGCTTTCCGACAACTGCCGAGCATGTAACGCATTATTCAGACGAGTGACTTCTTCCTGCTGCTCCTGGTTTTCGTTATGAGCATCGGCTAACGCCTGTTCGACTTGACGCAATCGTTCCTGATGTTCTGCAAGCTTACGTCCTTGTAACACCATCGCAAGAAGATAGCCGAGTATAGCGAGTACTATTCCGACCATGAGGGCAATGATCATGAATTCGGTAGACCCATGAGATGACTGCATATATTTACCTACATTATTTCCGACAATGAACTGACAACAGGTGACATCCTGGAAAAGAAGATACACATATTGTATCCACTCCGCTGTATGCCATTTCTACAAGATTGGGGAAGATACGCCGACCCTGGATATTTCCATTTTGTTGGCATCAGAAATCCCTTACAGCCATCACACAGTAATAATGATGAATGGCTATACAATGTTGTCACCTTACCGCTCATATATAAAAGACTGAAAATCATATCACGCTGAGCATATCCGTATGCTTTGAGTTGAAGATGGACAAAGACAAAACCCGAGGCAGTGAAATATTCGGCATGAGCGTCAGGATGGAATTCCCACTCAGACAAAGGTCTAGTTCAACCAACGTATTGAAAGCGTAACATGAGATCACGTTTTGTAATGAAGCATTTGGAATGCCTGAACCATAGGCACATTTCATCTTTTGTTACCGTTACAAACGCTTTTAATAACCGCTAGCGGTCTTTAATTGAAGCTAGCCAGCAGAGCGCATCACTATCGAATCCAAAAGCCGGGAACGTTATTCAACTCGCTGGGTAAGAAGAGCACTTCCTTCAAACCAGAGTCTGTTTCCCATTTCATGCATTACCTTCACACAACGAAGTGATGCACGCCGTCTTCAGGTGATCCCTGAACGAGCTGGCAAATAGTAAGTCCTCCCATCAGTCACAATGATCGGAAAACACTTTAAAACTATTCATAAGGAAGACCGGGAATGACATCTCAGTTAGAGGGATTGAAAGAGCTGACCAAAGTCGTAGCCGATACTGGCGACCTCGAAGCCATTAAAAAATTCAAGCCTGTCGACGCAACAACCAACCCTTCTCTTATCCTCAAGGCATTCGATTTACCTGCTTACAAAGAACTGATCAGCACTACCATCAAGGAAGCAGCCTCGGAAGTCACGGGCGAAGGTCAGATGGAACATATCATTGACCGCTTGTCTGTCGCGATGGGTGTAGAAATTCACAAATATCTACCGGGCTACATGTCGACAGAAGTGGCTGTTCATGTCTCGTATGACAAAGCCAAAAATATCGAAAAGGCACGCAAGCTGGTGGGCCTTTACGAAAAATCCGGCGTTCCGCGTGATCAGGTACTTATCAAGATTGCTTCCACCTGGGAAGGTATTCAGGCCGCAGAAGAGCTTGAAAAAGAAGGTATTCAAACCAACCTGACGCTCCTCTTCAGTGATGCTCAGGCGCGTGCCTGTTTTGAGGCCGGCGTGACCATGGTCTCCCCTTATGCGGGGCGTATCATGGACTGGTACAGTAAACAGACAGGTAAACAGTACACTGCCGAAGAAGATCCGGGCGTGATTTTCGTCCGTGGCGTGAATGATTTTGCCAAGAAACATGGTTTCAAAACGGTTGTCATGGGCGCTAGCTTCCGTAATAAAGAGGAAGTCCTTGCGCTGGCCGGACTGGATCGCCTGACCATTTCAGCTGACCTGTTGAATGAGCTGTACGAGTCAGAAGGCAGTGTTGAGCAAAAAGTATTTTCACCCAAAGCGACGGAACCTCAACCCCCTCGTCTGACCGAAGCCGAGTTCCGTTGGCAACATGCGTCAGATGCAATGGCTAATGCGCAACTGGCGGCGGGTATTCATGGTTTCTACAGAGACACAGAGAAACTGGCAGAGATGATCAAAAGTCGTCTGTAAGGGTCAGGGCTTTTTGGTGCATGTCCGACGTGGGTTTGCATGCATTAAAAAGAGTGATGACTACAGAAAAACGCCAACCCGATTAGGGTTGGCGTTTTCAAATAGTACTTTTCTTAACTGGCGGTGCCGATATATTTCAAATGCTGACGTTGTTTCGACGGCACATCCTGTAGAAGAACAATATGCATTCCAGACGTTTTACCATCAACACGTGAAACATTTTCCCCCAATGTTGCATCAATATGATCAGGGCTCAATGTGTACATTTTTCCATTGAATGGATCAACAACAAACCACCCGATCAGACCACCGAATACCAAATTACCCGCCAGATACCAACCATTCGCATGTGCTGTTATCTCAACCGTTCTGGATGTAAAGCCAGCTTTGGAGATAACAACTTTATAACTCTTTTTACCCCAATAATGCCCGGTAGATTTTTCAAGTGATACGGTGGTTGGCGTATCTCCTTCGAAAATATCTTTCGCGGATTCATCGGTAATAATGACATGTGCGTGTGAGGGCGAACTGGTAATGGCAATATTTTGTTGTTCGTCTCCCACAATAGAGGCGCACCCTGTCAATAACGCTGAAGAAGACAACATAGCCAACGCAATGATTTTTTTCACTTGTTATGATCCCTTGTTATTAAAAAAGCGCGTAAGGATATCAAATAATCAATAAGCGTTGAAACCGGAATAGCTCAAAATTATGCATTAATTTCAATGGGTTAAGGATATTTCAGGGTTGCTACGATTACAGAACAGGTCTGGCTATGTTAGAGCAATCACAAGAATTCATGTATGAGCCAGGAAAAGGGGATATTACTGGCGACTGATGCCGAGTAGTAAGCTTGTCTACAAAAGGGGAGTGTCTTTTCAAGACCTAAGAGTGGTACCAGCGGCCGGACTCGAACTGGCACAGATGTTACTCCGGTGGATATTGAATCCACTAATGTCTATATGTTTGCCGCGCCTGCACCGCGGGATACAGCGATGTTAATGGTTTGGCATATTCTATTGAGTCTAGACAATTGGATTCAATTGAATGAGTCAGCAACCAAACAGCAACCATATAGATGATGAATATCTCGTGATCGAGTGGCGAAAGAAAATGGGACAAAGAGACTGGTCGAATGTCGGGGAATATGACTCTATATGTAGACTGGGATTGACGAAATAGTGATTTTACTGTGCAAGCGACTTTTCTCAAGATGTAAAGACTATTTTCCGAGCTACTATGATGCCAAGGACACACCTATCCATATCACAAAAGAAAATAATATGAACAAGTATATCGGGATGGCACTACTTTCATGCCTGGTTGCTTACAGTCAATCAGCACTGGCAGATACCAGTTCAACTGATGACTTCAAGCATCCCATTAATTCAACTTATACTTTTGAACATGATAATGATTTGAGTAAATTACGGCAGCATGAGATGAATATCTTAAATAACTATACAAAAAGCGCCCAATATCAAATAAATAACATGCCAATGTCTAATTCTAAAGACAGGATAGATCTTTCAGCTGAAAATAAAACATGGTACAGCTATATAAATAAATTTTGCGGTGATATTGGTCGTTACTCTGAAGGTGGAGATGGAGAAGGTGGTGTTTCTGATAAAAATTTGTGTGAAATAAATCTAATTAGAGAACGAACATATTTTATTTGGGGATATTTTTTGCATTTTGAAAAGACTGATATGCTAAACAAGCCAGACCATCAAATGGTTTTCCCTTAACTAAACAGCCCTATTGTCAAAAAATAGGGCTGTTTAGTTATCAACCTTATTTTGCCGCAGCCATAAATTGATTGTAATTATATAAATTGCGATCACGATCGGTATGCATTATGTGTGATTGTTGTGCGGCTTCAACATAATTTCCTTCTCTAATGGCCTTATTCATATCTCCATAGCTTGACACCCTTCCAATACCTATATTGAAAACCATATCAATATAAGCATTTTTCGCCGATTGAGGCATTCTATTCCAAGTCTTTTGACCTAGAAGACTTGCCGATTGATTGATGGCCTTATTAAAGTCTTGATCGAATAAGTTATTAATTTCAGAGTTCGATAAAACAAGATTTGTTAAATGTGAATATGCCGGCGCTCCATAATTATTATCGCCTTTATGAAAGTTCATGATGATGCGCCAAGCATCTTTTTTTGATTTTTCGTTGCCAATTTTCCGGTCGTTGAATCAATCCAGGGGAGTTTATCAAATTGTTTGCGTGACTTGATCATATGCCCGCGCCCTACGGTCATCTTACCCTGGGAGTCTCGATACCCATGAGCGGATAAACCTTCGTAACGTTGAACTTCTTTTTTGGCTGGTTGCCAGACTGGATCATTCGATGGATCATTGTCTTTTTTTTGATGCTTATCATGCTTCGCTGATGAGTGATGCACACCACCACTACCGCCCACACCACCTCCTCCAACACGTGGAGTTGTTAATCCCGGGGATTGTATGCCATCCGAAAAATCTCCATAGCTTATAGAGCCGGCATTACCCGTCACAACACCCGTATCAATTGGCCCTTAGGCAGGCGCTATCCCTCCTGCAAAACCATCTGACACACCCGCTGCTGCTTGAGAGCCATCATTCAACATTCTGCGTATTTCCATAACAAATCTCTTTTTTTATTGGTCGAAGCAAGATATTTGTCGGTTACTACAGAGAATTCAATGAAATCCAAAACTATCGCTTTTCCTGGCGATTGCTTGCTCTTTTTTTACCTGAACGGGGTTAGACAGCGGCCGATGAGAGCCGAAGGTGGCTATTCGATGCACTCGCCACAATCAAGGAACAGAAGTATGCACGTTATTACTATTCCCGAAGATGTATGCCATGGGTATTGGGAGTGCCATTACAAACAATAAGGGATGAGCTACGCTAGGGGATTCTATAATGCTCGGGAGAAGTCGTTGGCAAGCCTGTTGGGTAACCCAACAGAAACCAAGGATAAATAACACAGGTGAGTAATGCTCTGCAAGAGTGGTACCAGCGGCCGGACTCGAACCGGCACAGGTGTTACCCCGGTGGATTTTGAATCCACTGCGTCTACCAATTTCGCCACGCTGGCTCACAAGAGCGAGGGCCATTATACGGATCATCCCTTTCGCGTCAATGACTTCCTGCAAGGAATTCGTTATTATATGCCCCACTTTTTATAAACATGGTGCTGCAAAGGTATTGTTGGTAACTCTCGATTGGCTGGAAATGGGCTATCAATTGAGTACCGGCTGCATTTCCACGCATTCTCCCAAACCTGTAGACAGATAACACCGGTCAGGATGCATCTCATGACGACATGTATGAATGAGAAATGCCTGCATGAAAAATATAGGTACGGAAATGCATGTACACAAATATATGCCTGGGCAAAACAGAATGTTGGCCCTGACCTGAATGCGCCCTTTCACGAATAGCCTTATATAATGCAACTGTCCGATTTCACCTTCGACCTTCCTGACGAGCTGATTGCACGTTATCCCTCCGAGTCACGGACAGATTGCCGTCTGCTACGTGTGGATGGTGATAGCGGCGCCCTTGTTGACGAACGTTTTTCCAGCCTATTGAAAGAACTGAACAGTGGCGACGTTATGGTTTTCAATGACACACGCGTCGTGCCTGCCCGCATGTTCGGACACAAGGCTTCGGGTGGACGTGTGGAAATGCTGCTGGAACGCCCCCTGGACGAACATCGGGCATTGGCACACATACGGTCCAGCAAGGCTCCCAAGCCGGGTACCGAGCTGCTCTTCGAAGGTGATACGCATGTCACGGTCGAAGGACGTGAAGATGCCTTGTTTGTCCTCCGCTTTCATGGGGAATCTTCCCTGCTCGATATTCTCGAGCAGCATGGTCACATGCCCCTCCCCCCCTATATGGAACGGCCGGACGAAGATGCAGACCGTGAGCGTTACCAAACGGTTTATGCGCGTAACAAGGGAGCGGTGGCAGCGCCGACAGCAGGCCTGCATTTCGACGAGCCCATGATGGAGGCCATTCGCGCCAAGGGTGTTGATATTGCCTTCGTCACATTGCATGTGGGGGCAGGGACTTTCCAACCCGTGCGTGTTGATAATGTGGAAGAGCACCACATGCATAAAGAGTGGCTTCAGGTGGGGCAGGCCACCTGTGAAAAGGTAAATCGGGCCCACGAACAGGGTAAAAAAGTGATTGCCGTGGGAACAACGAGCGTTCGTTGTCTTGAAACGGCAACAGAGCATGGCAAGCTGATGCCCTTTACCGGTGAGACCGACATTTTTATCCGCCCGGGGTACCAATGGAAATGCGTAGATGCGTTGGTCACCAACTTTCATCTACCTGAATCAACATTATTGATGCTGGTATGCTCATTCGCCGGTTTTGATACTACGCTCAAGGCCTATCAACAGGCCATCGAGAAGCGGTATGCATTTTTCAGTTATGGCGATGCCATGTATCTGACGCGCCGGCACGCACCCGACCCCTGGGTTGATACAATCACGGCACAGGAAAACAAGGCGGTTGATTCGGCTGATTAACGGGCGATTGCCGCAAATTATAGTGAAAAAGCCGTTGTGGGTAGAAACCAGGTCCTTGCTTATATTGCTTCAGGGCAGCCACCTTCAACGTATCGTACAGTGGATTGGCCCCGAGGCATGCTGCCCACCGAGGCTCTCCACACACATTTTATCAGGCTCAGCATTTACTATTAAGCCGAGCAAGAAGCAGGCTTTGCTTCAGAGTAATCCAAGTTCAGAGTAAGCTATGAGATCCGAATGCTTCATGCGCTTCGAGCGTATTAATACAGATGGTCGTGCACGTCGAGGCCGCCTGCACTTCCCACGGGGCGTAGTAGAAACGCCTGCCTTTATGCCAGTGGGCACTTACGGTACTGTGAAAGGGATGACTCCGCGGGATCTTAAGGACATTGGTGCCCAAATCATCCTTGGCAATACCTTCCACCTATGGTTGCGCCCTGGGACTGACGTCATCGAAGCACACGGTGATCTGCATGATTTTGCACAATGGGACCGCCCGATTCTGACAGACTCCGGTGGTTTTCAGGTTTTTTCACTGGGCGAAATGCGCAAAATTACTGAAAAAGGTGTCCATTTCCGTTCGCCGGTAGACGGATCGAAAATCTTTATGGGGCCAGAAGAGTCCATGGCTGTCCAGCGCTCATTGGGCTCCGATGTCGTGATGATCTTCGACGAATGTACGCCTTACCCCGCGACACATGACGAAGCCGAGCGCTCGATGGAACTCTCATTGCGCTGGGCCAAGCGCTCCAAGGACGCACATGGCGACTCTCCTTCTGCGCTTTTCGGCATCATTCAGGGCGGTATGTACCGTGACCTGCGTGAGCGTTCACTGGAAGGACTGAATGCCCTCGACTTTGATGGTCTGGCGATCGGAGGCCTTTCGGTCGGCGAACCCAAGGAGGAGATGTTCAAGGTACTGGACTATCTTCCCACCCTGATGCCCGAAGAAAAACCACGATATCTCATGGGAGTCGGCAAGCCCGAGGATCTGGTAGAAGGTGTCCGCCGCGGTGTGGATATGTTCGATTGCGTTATGCCGACACGAAATGCACGTAACGGCCATCTTTTCACCATGGATGGCGTTGTGCGCATCAGAAATGCATCACATCGCTATTCGACTGAGCCACTGGAAGCCGATTGCGACTGTTATACTTGCCGCAATTTCACCCGTGGTTATCTTCATCATTTGGATCGCTGTGGAGAGATGCTGGGCGCCGAGCTCAATACCATCCATAATCTGCGCCACTATCAACGCCTGATGAGCGGTTTGCGCGGGGCCATCGAAGAAGGTAAATTGGCGGATTTCGTTGATGATTTCTATGCACGGCGTAATATGTCGGTGCCTCCGCTGGAAAGCGAGCCCAATAGCTAACCCATAGTCATGCCGTGAACATCATCCTGAAGGCGAAAATAAATTAAGATAAATTTTAGCATCGCCTGTCACGATAGCGGGTATTGGATTCCAGGCCTGCGGCACTTCCGTAGTGTTGGAATCGTCTGGATACTGCATTATTGTCCGGGTCTCCCGTGACATCACATTGATACTTGTACGAAGTACTCTTTAGAGGATACACCATGCTCGACCTTTTGATCTCTCCGGCATACGCCGCCGAAGGTGGTATTGCTTCAAGTGGCGCCCTGCCCCAGATCCTTATGATTGTGGCTTTTGCCGTCATTTTTTACTTCCTGCTGTGGCGCCCGCAGGCCAAACGCGCCAAGGCACATCGTCAATTGGTCACCGAGTTATCAAAAGGCGATGAAGTCGTAGTCGGTGGTGGATTGGCTGGACGAGTCACCAAGGTTGGTGACGAATTCATCGTACTGGAAATTGCGCCGGGCACTGAAGTCAATGTTCAGAAAAGCGCTGTGGCAACTGTCCTGCCCAAGAATACGCTCAAATCCATTTGATATGAGCATGGAACGGGCAGTGTAATCTGCCCGGTTTCCCTTTAGACGCGGGGTTTTACTGCCATTAAGCGCACTCAGCGCTTGAATCGTCGTAGCCCTGATCATTATTATCAGCAACCAGGACCTCGCCTCGATGCTGAACCGCTATCCTCTATGGAAGTATTTATTGATACTTCTGCTGATTATCGTTGGCGCCATTTATGCGCTGCCCAACCTTTACCCCGAGCAGCCTGCTGTTCAGATCAGCCGTAATCACGGGCAAACCGTAAGTCAGGATGATTTGACCCACGCTGTGGACTCGCTGAATCAGGCGCACATCACGGTATTACGCAGTTCATTGGAGCAGGATGGAACCGGGTTGGTTCGCCTCTCCAATATCAATCAGCAGCTGCTGGCACGTGACACAATCGCCAGTGCGCTGGGAAGTGGGTATACCACTGCGCTCAACCTTGCTGACAACACCCCGGGCTGGTTGCGCTCTCTTCGTGCTGGTCCGATGAAGCTGGGCCTTGACCTCCGTGGGGGTATTCACTTCCTTCTGGCTGTCGACATGCACGGTGCCATTCAACAACGCTTGAACAGCACCTCCAGTGCCATTGCCCAGTCGCTGCGCTCTTCCAATATCCGCTACCGCAACAATCAGGTAGACGGGCATCAGATCCTCTATACCTTTGCCAGCACGGATGATCTGCAGCGCGCGCAGAAAATGATTCAGAGCCAGTTTTCCGGCTTCACTTTCTCGTCTCAGCAACAGGGTCGTGCAGCCATTCTGACCATGACGATGACACAACAGGCGATCACGGATCTGGAGGACTACGCCGTCAACCAGAACATGAGCACGTTGCGGAATCGCGTGAACCAGATCGGTGTTTCCGAACCATTGGTTCAGCGTCAGGGGACCAATAGTATCGTGGTCGAATTGCCGGGTATTCAGGATACGGCAGCAGCCAAACGTATCGTTGGCTCTACAGCGAACCTGGAGTTCCGTTTGGGCGCCGGCCCCAGTACATCGGCCAATGATCAGGAAGCGATCCCCTATCGTAGCGATTCAAGCCAGCAGGGTGCTGTGCTGAAAGAGGTTATTCTGACAGGGGATCACGTATCCAACGCCAGTACCGGGTTTACCCAGAACGGCCAGCCTGATGTCAATATCAATCTTGACGGTACGGGTGGTGCCATCATGAACCGCATTACGCAGGCCAATATTGGTCAGCCAATGGCGGTTGTCTATGTAGAGCATCAGGTTGATCCGCTGAAACCTGGCCAATCCGAAGATTCTCCGCGTGAAACCCATGCGGTACGTAGCATTATCAGCATGGCAACCATTCAGGGTGTCTTCGGCAGCCAATTCCAGATCACCGGGCTTTCTTCAGCCAATGAAGCACAGCAGTTGGCACTTTTGCTTCGCTCCGGGTCTCTGGCAGCGCCGATCTACTTTGCCGAAGAGCGGACCATCGGTCCAAGCCTGGGGCAGGCCAATATTGATAGCGGTATTCATTCCGTTATTGTCGCTCTGATCCTGTTGGTTGCTTTCATGATCATTCGCTATCGCCTGTTCGGTGTCATTGCGACGGTTGCGCTGTTTGTAAACCTGATCCTGATGCTGGCATTGATGTCAGTACTCGGCGCGACACTGACATTACCCGGGATCGCCGGTATTGTGCTTACACTGGCAATGGCCGTGGATGGTAACGTATTGATTTTCGAGCGTATTCGTGAAGAGATGCGTACAGGGCTGAGTATTCAGCAGGCCATTCATGCCGGTTATGAGCGTGCCTTTACGTCAATTATTGATTCGCAGCTCACTACCCTGCTGGTCGGTATTATCCTGTTCTGTATCGGTACAGGGACCATTCAGGGCTTTGCTGTCACACTTTCCATCGGGATTGTCACCTCGGTATTCACGGCAACCAGTGTGAGCCGTGCCATGACCAATCTCCTCTTCGGCGGTCGTTCGCTGAAGAAACTCTGGATTTAAGGACGACGCGATGAAACTTATAGACTTCATGGGCAAACGCCACATCGCATATATCGTCTCGATTGTGTTGGCGTTGATTTCCATTGGCTCATTAGCCGTAAAACATTTGAATCTGGGGTTGGACTTTACCGGCGGTACGCAAATCGAAATTCGCTATGACAAGGCACCCAGCCTGGATCATATTCGTCAGGCCCTTGCCGATGCTCATTACCGCAATGTGGTCGTGCAGACATTCGGTGACCAGCGCGATCTTTTGATTCGTATTCAGCACAACTTCTCCAATACCCTGGGTCAGGAAGTACTTTCTACACTGACCGCAGATGGGGAGCATGCCGAGCTGGTACGTTCCGAATATGTAGGGGCTCAGGTAGGTCAGCAGCTCAGTAATCAGGGTGGCCTTGGCCTACTGATCGCCATTATCGGTATCACGATCTACCTGGCTATTCGTTTCCAGATCAAGTTCGCGGTCGGGGCGATCGTTGCCCTCCTCCACGACGTATTGATCGTGGTGGGTATCTTCTCACTCTTTAGTATTGAGTTTGACCTGACGACCATGGCAGCCGTGTTGGCGGTACTGGGTTACTCGCTGAATGACACGATCGTGGTCTATGACAGGATCCGTGAAAACATTCGCAAATCCCGTAGCTCGGATATTGCCCGACTGTGCAACGATGCAATCAACCAAACCCTGGCACGTACCGTTGCTACCTCGGGTACCACTCTTATGGTATTGGTCGCGTTGTACATCATGGGCGGCAGCATGATCCACAACTTTGCATTGGCACTATTGTTGGGGGTCGTATTGGGAACCTTCTCTTCCATTTATGTGGCAGCGGCCCTCCTATTGCTGCTTCACCTGAAACGTGAAGACCTGATTCCTGCACGCCGCAAGGCACTGGAAGACGATATGCCCTAGCAAGCAGCCCCATCCTGCACCTCTTTCATGAGGCAATACAGTTTGGATGGGCCTGTATAAAATGAGCAACACCTGCCTTTCGATTGGCTAAATATTTCGAAAAGCAAGCATAAAAAAACCTGACGCCTGGTTGAGCGTCAGGTTTTTTTTATTGGCTATCCAACAGTGTGTTCTACTGCTGGAAACACACCATCAGGCCAACATGAAACGTGATATCACTTTTATCAGCCACGAAGCGCAGGCGCAACACGTTGTAATAAAGGCTTGAACAAGCGTTGACCACAGGCCATGAGTGGCTGCTCAATACCTACCTGCGGGGAACCATCCGGCTGTCCTACAAGCGCACCACTCTCTTTGAGGAAAAGGGAAGCCACATTCAAATCATGCTCATCCAGACCCAGCGCAAAAGCCATATCCACTTGACCAATGGCAAGCTCAGTCAAATCCAGCAAAGCACAACCACTTGCACGCAGGACATCAACATCCGCTGCCAGTGCCTCGACCAGCTTCAGATAAGTGTCCTGATGACGAGCACGCATCCAACGCTCAGGAAGTCCTAACGCAACACGTGAGCCACTCACTGCCGTAACAGTAGGCACACGTACACGACGCTGGTTGAATTGCAGCCCACGGCCGCGACTCGCAACGTATTCATCTTCAGCGAAAGGAGAAATCATGACAGCATGCTCCGGACGCCCCTGATACAAACATACCAGCGACATTGCCCAGGCATTTGAGCCGGCGGCCAGATTGGAATACCCATGCAGAAGCTCGATATGCCACTGATAATCCTTGCCTTCACCTTTACCCGGTACAGAAGGCACATAGCGGCCAGAGATACCATGTTCTGGATAACCACGGGTAAACTGACGAACAATATCCTGTTCGCAATAACGTGCGGTATCTTCAAGCAGGGTGTCGATCAGGTGATCTTCACGAGCGATATCAATTCTGTCACGAATACGGAAAAAATTTTCCTGAGCGGTACGCAAGGCGCGCAACGCAAATTCCACCATGGGTTGCATAGAGATTCATCCAATCTAAAGGGATAAACGGCATCGTCTAAATACGATTGACCGTTGCCACCAGCCGGGCTGTTAAAGAGCGAAATAATAGAAAGCCCCACGAAACGAGGCGCTAACGTTAAAAAATGACAAGAGGGTAATG
>Ga0157360_1000348_pt1 | contig 18163 bp, 17 predicted proteins | sample AttlaeALBM1_FD_111483 | JGI IMG/M metagenome (GOLD analysis project Ga0157360, IMG submission 111483) | Fungus gardens microbial communities from leaf cutter ant in Ribeirão Preto, State of São Paulo, Brazil - Atta laevigata ALBM1 | ecosystem: Host-associated > Fungi > Mycelium > Unclassified ... | reverse complement strand
CCCTTACAGTAACTGGGCACAAGACTCCAGGAGAATCCTCAGTTAATATTACACTTAGTAGTTATGATACAACTCACCTCCAGGAGAATCCTCAGAGATTAGGATGAGGCTCCTAGAGGGATGTTCTACATTATATACATCCCTAGTGTCAGGGTCAGTAGGATCGGAGCTAAACTAGTGTGTTTAAGTATCACTAGCAAACAGGCTAAGGTAGCTCTGGAGGATTGTCATGGCGTTTAGGGGTGAAAACGGAGGTGTCCCCTTACATTCACCCTCCCTTCAAGGTTGCTATGTCTTAGAGCAATAGACTTGGAATAAAAAATGTTGTCGAACTCCATGCGTTGGACGTGTCTTGGAGCTCCAGGGTGTTTGCGATGGAACTCCACTGTGAGTTCTGGTGTGGAAACTTTGGAGGCGGACTTCCAGGAATTGTGTTCTCGGCTATATCTCTTCTACTTAATAAGGTACTGGAATCTTCTCTGGTGCCAACGACTGTTGAGTATCTCTTCTACTTCCTGTAAGAGGACTACCCTAGGGTTGGGCTTAGCGACGTGAGTAGGTTCCCACCTAAGAGCCGTCGTCTCTCCGATCGCCTTTCCACTGTCTGCCTTCCTTCTCTTCTGTGACATACTGTGTGAGCCTCTAAATCTAATATTGGACTTTGTGGGAATATATGTCAGGTACCATAAGAACAGTGCCTAGACTGTCTGGTAGTATAAATACTGGTCCTCTGTCATAGATATACCTCAGTTGAATCTCACACTAGCTTCAGAATCTATCCATTAGCTTAAGGGTCTATCGCCTTGTGTGTGATTGTGTGCCCTAACACTTCCCACTCTGCTTCTCCGTCAATGACTACGGGCAGTGGGTGATCCTCCATCTTGCATCCTGTAATCGGGTCATCTAGGGCCGGGGTAAGCTTCACTACGTTGAACACTGGATGGAGTTGCTTCATCCCGTGTGGCAGTCTTAATCGATAGGCCATAGGTCCAATCCGCCGTTCTATCACGAAGGGGCCGAGTTGTTAGGGCACACAATCACACCAAGGCGATGGACCCTTAAGCTAATGGATAGATCCTGAAGCTAGTGTGAGATTCAACTGAGATATATCTATGACAGAGGACCAGTATTTATACTACTAGACAGTCTAGGCACTGTTCTCATGGTACCTGACATATATTCCCACAAAGTCCAATATTAGATTTAGAAGCTCACACAGTATGTCACAGAAGAGAAGGAAGGCAGACAATGGGAAGGCGATTGGAGAGACGACGGCTCTTAGATGGGAACCTACTCACGTCACTAAGCCCAACCCTAGGGTAGTCCCCTTACACGAGTCGTCGATGAGAGAGTTTCTGTAAAGGGCACATAGTCCGGATGTCTGATGCGTCAAGGAAAACTTTATCGCCGGGTTTGAACACCGGAGCTGGAGTTCTTTGTCAGTTGTAATACCTCTTCATATCGTCCTATGCTTTGCGGATCGCAGATTTGGCTTCGTCGATTGCCGCCCTCATCCTCTCCGTGAACTCGTTGACTGTCTCTAAATTGGAGTGGTTCTATCGGGGTTCAAAGCCCATGCGAGGAATGCGTCCAGTGTTGTGTAGGAACGGAGGCTGCTGGGTAGCAAAGTGGACGTGGTTGTTATGCTGGAACTCCGCCATGGGTAAGAGGTCGTACCAATTGTCTTGCTATTCATTTACAAATAGCTGGAGGTATTGGTCCAACTCTTGGTTGACGTGTTCCGTCTGCCCATCGGTTTGAGGGTGCCAAGCTGTGGAAGATGCCAACTTTATTCCTAGGAGTCGGTAAAGCTCTCTGGTGAAACGAGCGACGAACTGAGGTCCACGGTCCAAGACTACATACTTCGGAAGACTGTGGAGTTTCCAGACTTGATGTAAGAAAAGCTGGGCTGCTCCTTCTACTGTCACTGTCGTGTGTGTTGGAATAAAGTGTGCCCGTTTTAATACCGAGTCTACTACTGTCATTACTACGTCGTGTCTGGAGGAGAAGGGGAGTTCCACTATGAAGTCCACGCTAAGCATATCCCATCGCGAGTCTGGGATCTGGAGAGGGTGCAGTTCGCCTACTGGAGCCTGCCTTACTGGTTTCGTTCTAAGATAGAGGTCACAGGTGCTGACGTATTACCCGATATACCTAGACATCTGAGGCCACCAGTAGTTCCTGGATACCAACTCCAACGTTTTCCAGCATCCGGGATGTCCAGCAATCTTTGTATTATGACACAGCGAGACTATCTACCTCTGTAAGTCCGAATTCCGGAGGACGTAGATCTTGCCTCTGAACCAGAGTATTTTGTCGTCTTCCGACCATTCCGCGGAGCGGACCGTCTTACTTGATGTTTGTCGGAGTTCTCTCACTGCCTTCACTACAGGCTCTTCCTGGTTGCCTCTCTGGTTCCCTTGGCGGATTTCTCTAAGCATGTTTCGCTCTGGTCCTTCCAGGCAAAGTTCTTCAAGGGCTCTGACCGCTATGAGCTCCGGTCGAAGAAAGACTATGTTTTCGTTGTTGGAGGTTCTTTTGCCATGGTCCAGTCTCCGTGATAAAGCATCTGGCTTCCCCATGGAGCGTTCTGGGTGATGAATCAACTTGAAGTCGAAACGAGCCAAGTACAGAGACCAACGGACTTGGCGACGGTTGAGTTTCTTAGCTGTCATGAAGTATTCCAGGTTCTTATGGTCTGTCCAGATTTCTACCAGGTGTCGAGCTCCTTCCAGAAAGTGCCTCCATTCTTCCAGGGCGTGGATGATAGCGAGCATCTCCTTATCATGGATCTCGTAGTTCTGTTCCACCAGAGACAAGGATTTGCTGTAGAAAGCTACTAGGTGCCACTTGTCTTCTCCAGGTAGCTGTTGAGAGAAGACGGCTCCGGAGGCGAAGTCTGAACTGTCGGCCTCTATACGGAAGGGTTCCAAGTCCTGGGGTGACGCTAGGATCGGGGCGGTGGTCACCACCATCTTGAGGTGTTCGAAGGCTTCCTGTTTTTTAGCACCCCAGTTCCAGGTCTGATCGGAGCAAGTGAGGTCGAAGAGGGGTCGAGCTATGGTCGAGAAGTCTTGAATGAAGCAACGATAGAAGTTAACGAAGCCTACGAAGGCCTGCACGTCAGTCCGATTCTCCGGGATGGGCCACTTGCGGACTCCAGTGACTTTAACAAGGTCCATCGCGACTTTGTTCTCCGAGATGACCAATCCGAGGTATTCAATCTGCTTCCAATGAAACTCACACTTTTCCGGATGGAGAAACAATTTGTGTTCTGCCAGTATCTCTAAAACTCTCCAGACCGCTTGTTTGTGCTCTTCTTCCGTCTTCGTAAAGATCAAGATGTCGTCCAAGTATACTACGACAATCCCTTCTGCTATGACGGTTCTGAAGACGTCATTCATCATAGTCTGGAAGGTGGCAGGGCTGTTAGTCATTCCGAAGAACATTACAAGGGGTTTGAAGAGACCCCAGTTGGTGCAAAAGGCTGCTTTCCACTCATCTCCGGGCTTGATGCGTACATTGTTGAAACCCCAGCGGACATCCAGTTTTGTGAAATACTGGGCTCCACAGAGTTGGGAGACGAGTTGGGAAATGAGGGGGAGAGGATATTTATTCTTGATGGTTACGGCGTTCAGAGCACGGTAGTCTTGGACTAGACGGAGCCAACCATCTTTCTTCTTGATGAAGAACACGGGAGCTGCCATAGGGGATTTCGAAGGTTGGATTCATCTGGTATGGAGGTTTTCCTCCAGGAAGGCGTCCAACTCTGCTTGTTCCAATAGGGACAAGGGGTACACTTTTGACGACTTAGGCTCCGCTCCAGGTGTTAGCTTGATCGCGTGATTCCATTTGCGATGCTCTGGTAGTATGTCAAAGTCCTCCTTAGCGAACACGGATCGGAACTCCGTGACATAGGCGGGCAATGGAGTGGTGGCATTCAGTACTTCCGCACTGCGTCTGGCTCCTTCCGTGAGGTGTTGAGATGCTGTGACCGTGGCTCGGAGGTCGACTTGGTCAGGCTCTGGGAGGAGACATGTGAGAAACAATCAGTCTCCGAGTTCCCAGCTCAGATGATGCGTTTGTGGGGACTTTTCTTCGGACTCTGATTCTTCTTGGAGCAGGGGCGTAGGTCCGTCACGACATGACCGGAGGGCTCGGAGTTCAACCCTCTTCTGGCGAGTCTGTTCCTTTCGTAGGGCGTGTCCTCCCTCACACCGGAGGGGACAACAAGTCATCTCGACTTCTCCCTTTTCCCAGTCAATCTTGGGGTTGTGGTCCTTGAGCCAGTCGTAGCCCAGGATCAGACTTTGCTTCCCAAGTCCAGAGACGGCCAGAAGCATCCTTTCAGAGTGAGTCTTGTAGTAGAGAACTATGTCCACAACTTCGGAGATTTGTTCTGCTTTGTTAGGGGAACCATCGACATTGAAGACCGGGATGTTATGCGAGAGGGTCTGGGTGTTCATCCCTTTTGAATGAATGAAATCCCTGTCGATGAGGCTTCCGGTTGCTCCGGAGTCCAGGAGGGCTTCGACAGAGTGGAGTTCGCTCGTGTCCGTAGTTCCAATTTCCACTGGCAAGAGTAGAGAGGTCCCTTGCGTGTCTAGAGCACTGATCGAAAAGAGTTTGGGTAGTCTCCTCTCCCATTTGGGTTTGCGGAGTGGAGCCGAGACGAGGGGGACAAGGGGCAGTGCATCTACTAGTTCACTGTCAATTGTATTGGGGTCCTCTATAGTCAATACAGTGAACTTATTTACTGGCGACCGGGGCGCACTTATCGCCAGCTGTGCTATGCAAAATCCTCTTCCTCCGGGGGACAAGACTCTTCTATCGGAACTGCATTTTTCAACGCCAACAGATCTTCAATCAACTCTTCCCGCTACTCCGTAGTGAGCTGGTGGATGTCCAGGCAATGGGGATAATCTCGGACTACGTGGTTCGCATCTCTGCATCTGTAACACCCTCTCGGAGGCAAGGACCTTGCTTTTCTAGCGATGTCTATGTCCATAGGAATCCCCATAGACGGAGTGGTCGGCAGGGGCTTCGGAGTGACCAGAAGGGGCGGAGCGAGAGATAACCTTGCCACAGACAATGGTGGGGGTTGGGCAGAGACGGTTTTGAGTGCTACGGAAGGGGCGGAACATAACACAGACTGGAAAGCTTCATTTGCGAGGCGCGCTTGGTCGATCTTCCGTACTGCTTTGTACCATGCATCGGGGTCGGTGTCAGCTGGCTGTCCATAGGGCATGGTGGCAATCTGGTTTTGGATGCCTAATCTGAGACCTCGTTGAAATTTCACCACCAATGTTTGGAGGTTCGTATAACCTGCATTGGAGACCAGGGTTTGGAAGCTGTCTAAATAGTCGTCCACCATCTGATTTCCTTGGTGGTAGGAAGTTCCTTCCAAGGCATTGATCGCGTCCGCTTTCACGTTTGCAGAGAAGAAATGCAGCCAGAATTGTTGTTCAAATTCTCTCCAGGTTTGGATGGGGAAAACACCAGTGTCCGCTTCCTGACAAAATACGTTTTCGGACCACTTGGCGGCCCAACCTCCCTTGAAGAACGTGAGGGCCCAGAGAATCCTTTCCTGTTCGTCTTGGAACTGCTCCGGGGCTAAGTGTATATAGAGGAAGCAAGAGTTCAGGAATGCATGACCGTTGTGGCATTCTTCGTTGAAGTCCGGAGGGCAGGAGAGCTTGGGGCATGTCCATCGCGTTGGCGGAGCGGGAGATGGAGACCCCGGAGGGGATGGTACGAGTGGAGGAGGTGTGTTCGGTATGGCCGGAAGAGAGAGAGGAGGGTTAGCTACTAACTGTGTGAGCTGCTGTAGCTGTGCAGTCAGGGCTGCCAAAGTGGAGTTAATGTTACTTTCTGAGACATGTTGTCTCTCCATGAGCTCCTGCAAATGGTGTTGCAGGTATCCTAAGGCGTCGGCTACGCCTTGAGGGGTGTTCGAGGGCAACGACATCTGAAGATCAGAATTTTCGGAGGGTTGGGTATGGTAGGGGAGGGCGACCTATTGGGTGGCTGTCCACTGGGATAGTCCAAGGCTCTGCTTTAGGATCCTAATCTACTGTAAGGGCGACTGGGCACAAGACTCCAGGAGAATCCTCAGTTAATATTACACTTAGTGGTTATGATACAACTTATCTCCAGGAGAATCCTCAGAGATTAGGATGAGGCTCCTAGAGGGATGTTCTACATTATATATATCCCTAGTGTCAGGGTCAGTAGGATCGGAGCTAAACTAGTATGTTTAAGTATTACTAGCAAACAGGCTAAGGTAGCTCTGGAGGATTGTCATGGCATTTAGGGGTGGAAATGGAGGTGTCCCCTTACAATAGTCCCTCAGTAACCCTCTTAGTAACCTAATACCAGTTCATCTTAATTGCTTCTCAAGATCTCAACACAAGCTCTAGGTCAATTATCCCCTGCTCAATGTACTTATCATATAATGTTATGTTCTGAGGATATAGAGAGGATTCTAGAGTGAATTCTAATTGAGAATCTGTTGGTATAAAGTATATTAAATGTTATTTTCTGCAGAAAATTTGCTTGTAGCGTAACAACACCATCAACTTCTCTCTACTCCTCATCTCTTAACATCTTTACCTCTGCTTATTTCATTTCTTTCATAGCTTTTACCACTTTATCATCCTTTACTTTCGACTTTCTGACCTTCTCTAGTAGATCTATCTTGTCTACTATTATTTTTACTGCCTCTGTTCTTCTTATTTCTATCTATTCTGGTTTTACCAATGTCTCATCCTCATTATCTTTTTCTACTCCTACCTTCTAGTCTGGTCTTCTGCTTAAACTATCTGCCTTTTCCATTTTGCTTCCAGGGACATGTTTTAGCGTAAATTCAAACCTTGACAGTTATAAAGCCCATCTTGCTTGTCTCTGATTTAGCTTTTGTGCTTTCATAAAGTATTCGAGATTCTTGTGGTCTGTCCAAATCTCAAATTTAATTACTGCCCCTTCTAGGAAGTGTCTCCACTCTTCTAGGCATCTGATTATAGCTAATATTTCTTTGTCGTATATCTCATAGTTGCGCTCTGTATCACTTAGAGATTTTGAAATGAAAGCCACTGGTCTCCATATGTTGTTAGAGCATTTCATAGATAGTACTTCTCTAGTTGCATAGTTCAAGGCATTAGTCTCCATCCTAAACTCCTTATCTAGATCTGGGACCACTAGTACTAGTTTCATCATGAAAACTCCTTTCAACTTGTCAAATGCTTTCTGCTGCTCCTGCCCCCACTGCTACTTCATATCTTTCCTAGTGAGCATGTTCATTGGCCTGGCTACCCAGGCAAAGTCTTTAATAAACCTCCTGTAATAGTTTGTAAGGTCTAAAAATTTCCTAACGTTTTTTACATTTTTAGGCTCTGGCTAACTCAATACTCTGTCCACCTTCTCCTTTTCCATTTCTATCCCATTAGGTCCTATAACCACTTCTAAGAACCCTATCTTCCTCACTTTCCATATACATTTCTCTGGTTTGACATACAAGTCGTTTTCCTCTAGCCTCTTCAGTACTTCTTCCACTATTTCATTGTGTCCTTTCTTAGTTTCTGTTTCTACCAATACATCATCTACAAATATAGCGACTTTTTCTTCATTGATCAGATCTCTCAGAATTTTATTCATCATTGCCTAGAATGTGGCTGGCAAATTTGTCATTCCAAAGAACATTACTATTGGTTCGAAGAAACCCATATGCATTATAAATGCTCCCTTTCACTTATCCCCTTCTTTGATCCTTATATTATTGAACCCCCATCTTAGGTCCATTTTTGTGAATACTTTCTTGCTACCCATGTTGTCTATCAAGTCTGTAATTAATGGTAGCAGATAGTTGTTCTTCACTGTTTGGTCATTCAGATTGTGGTAGTCTATTACCATCCACTTGCTTCCATCCTTTTTGCCCACAAAGAAAACTGGTGATGTTTGAGGTGATTTTGATAGTCTAATGTATCCCTTTCTCAGCTGGTCCTTCACAAAATTTCTGGACTTCCTCTCTTTCATTCTTTGATAGAGGATAAATTCTTCCTTTCCGTGGTTTGAACATCTCCTTGAGATCTATAGCATAATCCCAAACTTTTTTTGTTGGCATTCTCTCTGATTCTACCTTCCCAAACACTTTCCTCTACTTTAGGAATTTCTTTGGGACCATTTTTTCGATTTTCTTATGGTTCTCCTCAATTTCTTCCTCTCTTCCCCAATCTTCTTTATTATCTATTGCCTATCTTACAATTTTCTCTTCCTCTAGGATTGCTACTCTCTTTCTTTTTTTCTTTCTCTCTTCCTCTCTCATTCTTACTCTGCCACACAGGGGTGAACACCTTGTCATTTTGACTTCTCTTGTCTCCCAATTTATCTCTGGGTTGTGCGCTGCCAACCATGGCATCCCCAAAATTATTTCTGTCTTTCCTAGGTCACATACATCCATCCTTATTCTTTTTACATGACCTTTGTAATACACATTCGCTTCCACCTGGTGGATGATCGCTTCTCCACTGTTATTTGTCCCATCCACATTTCTGACTGCTATGGGTCTCTTTAATTTTTGCAACTTGAACCCATGCCTAGCTGCCATCCTCTTATCCATAAACATCCCAGTGGCACCACTGTCCAAGAGTGCTTTTATGGTTATGCCTTCATGCATATCTAACTTTTCTACTTCAATATTCATCCATACTTCTCTTAGCATTTTGAACATTCTTCTGATATCTCTTTGGCTACCCTCCTCTTTTGCTATGCTTTCTGGCTCTCCTGACCATACACCGCTTTGCTGCACCTTTGCCTCTCTGGGCCACGCTGTCTCCTTTATACACCCACACCACTTTCATCTGTCTCTGATCATCCCTTGTTCTCTGTTTTCTTCCATATAACATCCGTTTTGTCCATACCTCCCACATTCCACATACAATGCTACTACCTCCTCTGTATACTACCCCAGTTTGAATAAACATGCTCCATCAGGGATGTCTTCTCCACAGTACTCCTGTGTCTTCCGTCATAAGACGTGCACTAGACTTCTTCTCCATACTTCTTCCTTTCCTTGCTGCGCTTCTCGCAGCTTGGCCATGTGTGCTGCCTCTTTCTCTTCTACCCTCCTCAGCTTCCTCTCTTCCTTTGTTCTTTTCTATAGTGGACACTCTCTGCATTTATATCCCATTTCCCCACATATGTAACACTCAACCTCCACTGCTCCTATTTTTTTTATCATCTTCTCTCTAACTCCACACTGCATCACTCTGCTTTTCAACACTTCGAACTTATTTTGGGGAACCTTGGTCTCCTTTTCTCCTTCCTTCTTATTTCTGCAATTTCAGGCCAGATAGCCGAACTTCCTGTAATGCTAACACAATTTCCTTTTTCTTCTCTCTAGTTCTTTCCTCAGTTTGGTAAGAGAGCGTCTTTCTCTGAGCAAATTGCTCATCAATGAGTTATATTGGTCCAGAGACATTGTGTTACGTCTTCTGGACAAGGTACGGAGTTAATGTTGAGTCTTGCTATGTACTGCTATGTCTGCTAGGACACAAGATCTTTACCCAACTAGATGCCTACTGCTGTAAGGGGACAACCCTAAGATCGCTTAGATAACCTGGTAGGGTTTGCATCAGCTAGTGTTCCCACGGATCCTCAGAGTCTGCGATCTATAGTTCCCTTCCCTTTAGTTCGGATCTCCATCACAGTACTACATAGCCATATCTGGTAGTGTAGTTATTATTGTCCTAATGTAGGTGTCCATAGCGACTGGCGCACAGACCAGGCTAGTCTAGTATAAGTAGCTAGTGATGTACGGTAGAATACCTTACCTCAACAATAGTTTGATCTCCTGGGCTATCCATCGATTTAACTTAAGACGCCCGCTTTACTATACTGTGGTGTGACTGGTACCTCACTGAGTGTGCCCTTACAACTGCCCTACTGACTACTGCCCTAATAATATGGTTAAACTATCACCTCAACAGGGAGAATCCCTACTCTAGACAGCCTTCTAAAAGTAACTGTCACTCCTGTAAGGAAGCTAAACTCCAAGCCGGAATAAAGCCAACTGCTCTTTGTTCAGCGATTGACAAAGAGAACTCGATAGAGTCCCCGTTAGATTTTGCTACACTATATATACAATTACTATTGTGGCTATGCACCTTGTCTCCCACAGTCCTCATGCCTGTCAGCTGACTCCTCTATCACATGCTGTGACTATGACATGACTATCCTGTAACTTCAGTCACACCTTTGTGACTCTGTGACTGTCACGTGATATTTCCCATACTCCACCTTAGTAATAATCTAAAAGAAAAGAAAAGAAAAAGAAAAGAAATATAAATATTGACTTAGCTATTTTGCCAAGTCATAACAACTCCTCTGTGTGTACCAACTCATAATAGAGTACAGCACAAGGTTTATACTAAGAAAAATAGTAACTAATAACACCACTTGATTATGAGGTCAGGTCTCAGTAGTAATACCCAAGCTTGGTACTACACTTCCATCTACAGTCCCTAACTGACTGCAAAGTCCCCTTAAGCCAAGGGCCCAGCTATATATGGAGGTGGCTAGTGATCGTGATGACCACTGGCCAAGAGTTGATAAAGATGAAAATAAGAGTGAGCAGAGTCCAAGGCAGATGGTGCTCTGAAGTGAATCGAGTTCTAGTGTAAGGTTGCTAAACTCCAAGCCAGAATAAAGCCAACTGCTTTTTGTTCAGTGATTGATAAAGAGAACTCGATAGAGTTCCTGTTAGATTCTCTATACTACTTATACAACTACTATATGGTCTGTGTACTACTTTCCCATGCTTATCATGTGATCTGTCATGTGATGTGACACTGTGACTTTCTGTCATATGACTGTAATGTAACACTTTCCTGTACTTCTTTCTGTGTAGTAAGTCCAAGAAAAAGAAAAGAAAAAAAAAGAAATATAAATAATAACTTAGCTATTTTGCCAAGTCATGACACTTGGTCCTAATCAGAATTAGAATATGCTACAAGCGATTTGTTGCTTAATCCATTATAAACAAGCCAATATCTGTGAGTAACAAGCAAGTATCTACAGAGGTATAACCCAACTCAATAATAATTGTTAAAAGAGTTTACCATCTGTTGAGCTAACTTGACAACTGCAAAGCCAATATCTGGTCTTAAGCCAATCATCAAGTACATTAGAGAACCAACCAGTTATTGGTACTTTTGGTGGAATTTGGGATCACACTGCTTTTCATTTGGTTTAAAGCTAAACTCAGATGGCAATGGAGTATGAGTAGGATTAGTCGCAACATTAAAGTGCACCAGCACCTTCTTCAAATACTCACATTGATCAATAAATATCTTTCAATTTTTACAATCATGGCTTATGTGCATGCCTAGGAACTCTGTGGTTTCACCAAGGTCATGATATTCCCATCTAGCCATAAATTTCTGCTTCAACTCATTAAGGAGCAAGGAACCTTTAGTATCCATAAAACAGACATCATCGACATAGACAATTGCTATAACAAGTGCTTTGGTCTTTTTGTCATGATAGTAGTATACACTAGCATCATATTTGCATCTCTTAAATCCTAGAGCAAGCATTGACTTAGTCATTGTGTGCCACCAGGATAAGCCAGCTTGCTTAAGGCTATACAATGCTTTGTGAAGTCACTAGACTTTGTTTTCTTTCCTAGGTAGTTTGAAACCTTCTGACTGCTTCATATAGATTTCCTTATCCAGATCACCATATAAGTAAGCTGTTTTGACGTCAATGCTTTGGATATCTAAATCCTCAAGTACAGCAACAGCAAGAAGCAGTCGCATAGTCTCATAGCAGACAACTGGAAAGAATAATTCATCAAAGTCGATGCCTTCAACTTGAGAAAATCCTTTGGTAACAAGACAAGATCAATAACGACCATTGTTAGGGAACCACTCAAAGGCGATTACTCCTCAAGCTAGGTAAGAGTCCCGGAAGCTTAGTTGAGATTCAAGTGAAGTACATCTACAATACCTGCTAGTATATATAGCCTACACTAGACGATCTCATACACTATCACATGGGCATGTGGATCAGTAATCATAATGTCCTAATATTAGATAAGAAGGCTCACACCACACGACACAGACAGAGAGAAGATAGGAACGATGGGAATGCGTACACGTACTGTCAATGGGTCACTAATAGAACAGACCCTCAATAGTGACTAAGCACCACCCTAGATGTCCCCTTACAACCATCAGGCTTGATATTAAACATCCAGTGGTTCTTGACTGCTTTTCTTCTCTTAGGAAGGTCCACAACCTCATAAATATCTCTGTCTTTGAGTAATTTCAGCTCCTCAAGGCAAGATTCAAGTTATCTGTAAAGGCGACTGGGGCACCAGACTCCAGGAGAATCCTCAGTAATATTACAGTCTGCAATTATGATACAACTCACCTCCAGGAGAATCCTCAGAGATTAGGATGAGGCTCCTGGAGGGATACTCTATATTATATACATCTCTTAGTGTCAGGGACAGCAGGATCGGAGCTAAACTAGTGTGTTTAAGTATCACTAGTAAACAGGCTAAGGTAGCTCCGGAGGGTTGTTATGGTGTTTAGGGATGGAAATGGAGGTGTCCCCTTACATTCACCCCTTCTTCAAGATTGCTACGTCTTAGAGCAATGGACTTAGAGTGAAAAATGTTGTCGAACTTCATATGCTGGATGTGTCTCGGAATGCCAGGGTGTTTGCGGTGGAATTCCACTGTCAGTTCTGGAGCGAAGACTTCAGAGGCGAACTCCCAGGAATTGTGTTCGCGGCCATATCCTTTCCACTTAATAAGATACTGGAATCTTCTCCGGTGCCAACGACTGTCGAGTATCTCTTCCACTTCCCACTCCACTTCTCTATTGATGATTATGGGCGGTGGATGATCCGTTGTTTTCTGTCCTGTGATCGGGTCATCCGGAACCGGAGTAAGCTTCACTATGTTGAACACTAGGTGGAGTTGCTTCATCTAGTGTGGCAGTTTTAAGCGATAGGCCATGGGTCCGATCCGTTGATGGGGATCAAAGGAAATTGATCTCAAGACAAGGGTGACAACAAATGGGAATAGCAAATCTCCGAGATGTTTCACAGTTGTGCACAACAAGTAGGCACTGGGAAGGTAATCAAATAGAAAAGGAGAGCTTTATAATGGGGGAAAGGGTAGAATATGATCCAAAAGAAACCAAAAGAACAATAATAACAAATTGAGAGTCCACTCGAGGTAGATCTTACCATAATAGGATCTCTAAGACGCGTGTTCATCTCACGTCATGACACTGCTGCCCTTACCTAGTCTAGTAGTCTAGCTCGCCATCGATACAGCAGAACTATCTAGAACTCCCGTGATGTCATGTGGGCTTTTCTTCAACTGACCATACAGTTGGAAGCCGACTCCAATGACATGTAGCGAGCTGTTAACTCCTAGCGTAAGCGAATGCCCAAGTCCATTGGGGCTCGAATTCCCATCGAGGGAGAGTTTGGGTGGGTTTTTTAGAAAAGAAGCTAGAACACTCAGAAAAACTAGAAACTTAGTCACTCAAAAATAGCCGTTAAGCTCTAGAGCTACAGAGAGGAATGATGATAGGGGTCGTATGCTTGATTTCCCTCCTGTGCCCTAGAGTATTATATTATGATTACAAAGCAAAAAGACAACAAAGAAAGTAAGACAAAGAAAACCTCCAAATTTCCAATTCTAGCAACACTGTAGTGATGGTACAGTACTCTTCCCGGATACCGACTAACCACTCCCAAACACCCTAACCCTACTCCGGCGACCCTTCCTCACACAATGGTCGGGCCTTGAGCATCTCAACGGACCGTAGACAGAGATGGCAGCCTTGAGCCGTCTTGTTCTCATGCGCGTTCTCTTCATCTAATCTCCTTATTACTTCTCTTCTTAGCTTCCCAGTCCTTTCTCCTACCTCTTGTTATGCACTCTCACTCTTCTAACTTCCGGTTTTCTCCCACTGCCGTTACAGGGCGACGTCGCGATGGTATGACTCTCTTGATCTCACTATAATTAGCCATCAGTGGTGATGGCCCGCATCTGATTGTAACTGTTCTTTTAAATAGGACCTCTGGCGGCTACAGCATGATGTCGTTCGGGTCGCGTAGTCCATCCTAAGTTCATTTCCGCTCTCGAGAGCACTTCTAGAAGGGAGATCTGTTAGGGATCTGATACGGGGCGCCTGGGCAAGCGTCTATGAGGCATATGTAGCAGTGGTCACAGCTGCTACTCTGCTACTCGAGCTAGATGCTCAAGTCCACAACTAGGCGTCTAGTAGAACATTTCTGGGGGACCGAGCTCATCTCTCAAGCTGGTTATTCCTGTTATTAAGGTGCAGAATATCACTTAATTTGCCTAAAGATTTGTACGGCGTAACACTGTTGTTCCACTATGAAGGGGCTGAGTCATCGATATGAGAGTTTCTGTGAAAGGCGCATAGTCCGGATGTCCGATGCATTGAGGAAGACTTTATTGCCAGGGTTGAACACCAGAGCCGGAGTTCTTCTGTGATCGTAGTACCTTTTCATGTTGTCCTGTGCTTTGCAGATCGCGGATTTTGCTTCTTTGATCGCCATTCTCATTCTCTCTGTGAATTCGTTGACCGTCTCCAGACCAGAGGGGTTTTTTCAGGGTTCGAAGTCCATGTGAGGAAGCCTTCCGGTGTCGAGCAGGAATGGAGGGTGTTGAGTAGCAGAGTGGACGTGATTGTTATGCTGGAACTCCGCTAGGGGTAACAGGTCGTACCAATTGTCTTGCCTTTCGTTCACAAAGAGCTAGAGGTACTAGTCTAATTCCTGGTTGATGCGCTCCATCTGTCCGTCAGTTTGAGGATGTCAGGCCGTGAAAGACGCCAACTTTATTCCTAGCAAGTGGTAAAGTTCTCTAGTAAAGCGAGCTATAAACTGGGGTCTGCAGTCCGAGACTATGCACGTCGGAAGGCCGTGGAGCTTCCAGACTTGGTATAGGAAAAGCCTGGCTGCTTCTTCTGCTGTCACTGTTATGTGTGTCAGAATGAAGTGTGCTCGTTTTGACACTGAATCTACTACTGTCATCACTGCATCGTGTTCGGAGGAGAGGGGAAGTTCCACTACAAAGTCCACACTAAGCATGTCCCAGCGCGAGTCCAGGATCCGGAGAGGGTGCAGTTTGCCTACTGGAGCCTGCCTTATCGGTTTTGTTCTGAGATATAGGTCATATGTGCCGACATACTGTCCGATGTACCTAGACATTTGAGGCCACTAGTAATCCCTAGAGACTAACTCCAGTGTTTTCCAGTGTCCGGGGTGTCCAGCGACCTTTGTGTCATGGCACAGAGAGACCACTCGTCTTCGTAGGTCCGCGTTCCAGGGAACATAAATCTTGCCTCTGAACCAGAGTACTCCATTGTCTTCCAACCATTCTGCTGATGGGGATCAAAGGGAATTTGATCTTGAAACAAGGGTGACAACAAATGAAAATCTAATAATCCCTGAGATGTTTCACAGTTGTGCACTAAACAAGTAGGCACTGGGGAGGTAATCAAATAACAAAGGAGAGCTCGGTAATAGGGGAAAGGATAGGATACGATCTAAAAGAAACCACAGAAACAATACTAAAATGTTTAAGAGTCCACTCGAGGTAGATCTCACTGCAATAGGATTCCTAAGACGCACGTTCGTCTCACGTCGTGACACTGCTGCCCTTACCTAGTCTAGTAGTCTGGCTCGCCGTTGATACAGCAGAACTACCTAGAACTCCTGTGCCATTGTGTGGGCTCTTCTTCAGCTGACTGTACAACTGGAAGCCGACTCCAATGACACGTAGCGAGCTATTAACTCCTAGCATAAGCGAATGCCCAAGTCTGTTGGGGTTTGAATTCCCGTCGAGGGAGAGTTTGGATGGGTTTTTGAAAATAAAGTAGAACACTTGGAAAAAACCAGAACCTCAGTCACTCAAAAATAGCCGTCAAGCTCTAGAGCAACAGAGAGGGATGATGATGGGGGTATGATGCTTGATTTCCCCTTCTGTGCCCTAGAGTAATTTATTATGATTACACAGCAAAAAGACAACAAAGAAAGTGAGACAAAGAAAACCTCCAAATTCCCAATTCTAACAAGGCCGTAATGATGGTACGGCGCCTCTCCCGGACACCGACTAACCGCTTCCTGACATTCTAATCCTACTCCAGAAACCCTTCCTCGCACAATGGTCAGACCTTGGGCATCTCGACGGACCGTAGACAGAGATGGCAGTCTTGAGCTGTTTTGTTCTCGCACGCATTCCCTTCATCTAATCTCTCTACTACTTCTTTCCTCAGCTTCCCAGTTCTTCCTCTTACCTCGCCTATGCATTCCCACTCTTCTACCTTCCAGTTTTCTCCTACTGCCGTTACGAGGCGACTTTGCAATGGTATGACTCTCTTGATCTCGCTATAATTAGCCATCAGTGATGATGGCCCAAATCTGATTGTAACTCTTCTTTAAATAGGACCATCAGTAGCTATGGTATGATGTCATTCAGAGCGCGTAGTCTGTTCTAAGTTCACTTCCATCCTCGAGAGCACTTCTAGAAGGGAAATCCATTAGGAATTCGATACAGGGCGCCTGGGCAAGCGCCTATGAGGCATATATAGCGGTGGTCACAGCCACTACCCTGCTACTCGAGCTAGATGCTCAAGTCCACGACTAGATGTCTAAAGGAACATGTCTGGGGGGCCGAGCTCATCTCTCGAGCTGGTTATTCATGTTATTAAGGTGCAGAATGTCACTTAATTTGCCTAAACTTTTGTACAGCGTAACACCGCAGAACGGACTGTCTTACCCGATGCTTGCCGGAGTTCCCTTGCCGCCTTTGTCACTGGCTCCTCCTGGTCGCCTTTCTGGTTCCCTTGACAAATTTCTCTGATGATGTCCTTCTCTAGCCCTTCTGACTGAATCCCTTTGAGAGCTTGGATTGCTAAGAGCTCCGGTCGTAGGAGGACCACGTCTTTGTTGTCGGAGGTTCTCTTGTCATAGTCTGGTCTCCATGACAATGTGTCTGGCTTCCCCATAGAACATCCTGGGCAGTGGGTCAATTTGAAGTCAAAGCAGGCTAAGTACAGGGACCAGCGAGCCTGGCAACAGTTGAGTTTCTTAGCCGTCATGAAGTACTCCAGGTTCTTGTGGTCCATCCAGATCTCTACCAGGTGTCAGGCTCCTTTCAAGAAGTGCCTTCACTCCTCCAGTGCACAGATGATAGCGAGCATCTCTTTGTCATGAATCTCGTAATTCCGTTCCACCGGAGACAGGAATTTGCTATAGAAGGCCACCAGGTGCCATTTCTCCTCTCCAGGTAGTTGCTGAAAGAGGATGGCTCCAGAGGCGAAGTCGGAGCTGTCAGCCTCAATGCGGAAGGGTTCCAAATCTTGAGGCGATACCAGGACCGGAGCGGTGGTCACCACCGTCTTGAGACGTTTGAAGGCTTCTTGTTCCTTGGTATCCCAGTTCCAGGCCTTGTCGGAACCAGTGAGGTCAAAGAGGGGCCTGGCGATAGTTGAGAAGTCTCAGATGAAGCAATGGTAGAAATTGACGAAGCCTATGAACACCTGCACGTCAGTCCAGTTCTCCAGGATAGGCCAATCACGGACTCTGGCAATCTTAACAAGGTCTATCTCGACCTTGTTCTCCGAGATGACCGATCTGAGGTACTCAATCCACTTCCGATGGAACTCACACTTCTCCGGGCAGAGGAATAGCTTGTGTTCTGCCAATACTTCTAAGACCCTCCAGACTGCCTGTTTATGCTCTTTCTCTGTTTCCGTGAAGATCAAAATGTCGTCCAAGTACACTACCACGATCCCTTTGGCTATGAAGGTCCTGAAGATGTTGTTTATCATAGTTTGGAAGATGGCAGAACTGTTGGTCATTCCAAAGAACATTACGAGAGGTTCGAAGAGGCTGTAATTAGTACGGAAGGCTGCCTTCCATTCGTCTCCAGGCTTGATACGTACGTTATTGAAATCCCATCAGACATCAAGCTTTGTGAAGTACTTGGCTGTAAGGGGACATCTAGGGTGATGCTTAGTCACTATTGAGGGTCTGTTCTATTAGTGGCCCTGTGACAGTACGTGTACGCATTCCCATCGTTTCTATCTTCTCTCTGTCTGTGTCGTGTGGT
>Ga0157360_1000347_pt1 | contig 18258 bp, 14 predicted proteins | sample AttlaeALBM1_FD_111483 | JGI IMG/M metagenome (GOLD analysis project Ga0157360, IMG submission 111483) | Fungus gardens microbial communities from leaf cutter ant in Ribeirão Preto, State of São Paulo, Brazil - Atta laevigata ALBM1 | ecosystem: Host-associated > Fungi > Mycelium > Unclassified ... | reverse complement strand
GTTCGGAAGGCTCAAGGACTGGCGGCGGGTCGCAACCCGCTATGACAGATGCCCGACCGCCTTCTTCTCAGCCATCTGCCTCGCTGCAACCATCATGTTCTGGCTATGAGTCCTGAGCCTAGTCGAACAGATTTAACTACTCATTATGAGGTACTGACTTCTTGATAAGTAGCAAGAGCATCTCATCGGCTATGTCCCGTTGTGCAGAAGGATCGAAATTTCACGAAGAAGAGCCTGAGAAAAGCCGCCTAATTCTTTAATTGGACAAGTCTTCCGACTTCGCTGTCAGGTGCGATGGGGAAGCCTGTTAGCCGACTTCAAGCAGATCGGCAGGGGATGTGTGAGCGTCCATCAGATAGGGTCCGCTGGACACGATCTGAATGGAAAGAACACTCGGTTCTTTGCCAAACGTGGCGCCAATTTGAAGCGGCAGAGCCGCGCGGCCATCCGTCCAGCGGGACGTGGAAGATTCCAGTGCATGCCAGCGTGACAGAGCAGCCACAGAAAGATGCGCTGTTAGGCTTAAAGTCTGACGAGCTGCAAAGAGCGAGACATCTCCCACAAGAACGCCGAGATCACGACGATCATCTACTATAATAACCGGTCTCCTTTAGGAGCGTATCTAGCCGGTCCGAATACGCCCTCATACCGGTCATCCGCTCGGTCGTAGCTCGTTCCGCAAAACAGACGTTGCCATGACGAGTAGGGAGAAAGCGGAAATGATCTGGTCAGGCGGGAAGGATTACGCTTTTCCCACCATCTGCCATTGTGATGGAACCGACCATGAAGCTGGCCTCGTCGGATGCGAGAAAAGCGATCACTTTGGCGATCTCCTCTGGTTGTGCCGCGCGTCCGATGGGAGCGTGTTTGCCATAGTCCACAAGGGCCGATGGGCCGTCTGCATGAATATGATTGAGAATATTGGTCACGGTATCTCCCGCGCCCACTGCATTCACCCGGATGCCATGACCGATTGCTTCCACGGCCAGTGTCCGGGTGAACTGCGCAAGAGCCCCTTTTGACGCGGCATAGGCTGCAATCGATGGAAAGGTCTGGAAGCATGCATAGGATCCGACATTGACGATAGCTCCGCTACCGTTTGGGATCATCGCACGCATCGCCTCACGCGAGTGCAGGAATACGCCCCGGATATTGACGGCGAAAATGCGCTCCCAGTCCTCAAGAGTCATGTCCACCACCAGCTTGTTGATGATGATGCCGGCATTATTTACGAGAATATCCAGCCGACCGAACTGCTCGACCGCCGTTGCCACGGCCAGTCGGGCTGCGTCTTCTTCTGCCACGTCCCCGACAAGTGGGAAGATGCCTGGCCGGGCAAGAGCGCTGACACCGGGATCGCGGTCTTCCGCAATAACCGATGCGCCACGCGCATGAAGCAGTTCCACAGTTGCGCGACCGATCCCACTTGCAGCGCCGGTGACAATCGCGACTTTACCTGAAAAATTTCCTGCTGTGTTTTCCGGATCCATAGAAACCTCCTGTGATGTCGAGGACATCATCTGGAGTGGTCGGATCGTAATTTTAATACCGCATATTCGGTATGGGTTATACGGCTGGGCAGGTACAATCTGTCACGGCTTCTTCGCACCGCGCACGGCGACAATGAAGGTCTTTACCGCAGTCGAGCGATGACGATGCGGGGGATAGTAGAGCGCAAAGCCCGGAAAAGCGGCGGAATACTCCGTCAGCAAGGGAACAAGACGGCCGGCCGCGATAAGTGGCTGGACCTCGCTCTCAACCCATAATGCGATGCCGGCACCAGCAACGGCGGCATCAAGAGCCGCCCGCTGATCATTGAAGGTCAACGGACCGGATACGGCCACGGAGAACCAAACGCCGTTTTCGCAGAATTCCCAGTTGTACAAGGCATCATGTCCCGGCCAGCGAAAACCGATACAGAGATGATCGCGAAGCTCACGCGGATGGAGTGGCGGCCCGTGTTGATCGAGGTAGGACGGGGCGGCAACGGCGATCTGTCGCAAACCGGGCTGAAGCGGGAAAGCAATAACATCCTGATCCAGCATCTCCCCAAGCCGTATGCCTACGTCGAACCGTTCCTGTACAATGTCCACGCCAGCATCGTCGATCTGCACGTCAACGCTGATCCTAGGGAAACGTCGGACAAAATTGGGTAAGAGCGGTTTTAGAAAGAGCTCGTACCCGAGACGTTGCGCGTGAACCCTCACCGGACCAGCAATTTCGCCGCCCGTTGCACCGGCTTCGCTTAAAGCTGATTGGATTTCTCCAAACGCCACTCTGAACCGTGCCGCCAGACGCTCACCGGCGGGCGTAGGGCTGACACTACGTGTCGTTCGGTTCAGGAGCTGAACGCCAACAAAGTCTTCCAGTCGGCGGATCGTTTCACTGAGCGCCGAACGCGACACGCAAAGTTCTCTGGCAGCTGCGACGAAACTTCCTTGATCGATAATACAGCACAGTGCGCGGAGATCAGAATAATAGCGGTCGGACATATCCCCCTTTAGCACAAAACCGGGTTTTCTGGTTCAGCTTTCCGGCCGGTTTATGGGGCTATGGGCGATAGACCGTAGCAAGCCAGACGATCTGCCAGTTGGGAGCATTGCCTACAGACGGAATACGTCTCATGTCGGACATACAGGAGAGTGGAACAGTTTCCTGAAAGCCGACATTGTCAGGCAAGCCGAGATTGACCGCGCTTGAGACTTTCCTGTCGTTCTGTACCAGCTCGACAAAGGGCAGCTGGAGGGTTCAAAGAACCTTTGGTTGACTTGCCTTTTGCCTAATTTTGGACATAGCAGGTTGGTATTGATGGCCCTAGATGATAATTTTCTCTTTGCTTTTTGAGCGCAGAGAGGGTTTCCTGTACTGGATTGCTACGCGGCTGTGTTCATTCGCTCCCGAAGGAGCAAGCGACGCATGTTGTAGACGATATTGGCCATCCCGACCCTCATACTGGCCCGCGTTATGCCGACAGTTCGGACGAACAGTCCTGTCTACGATTTCTGATCGGCAAAAACATGCTCGACACGCCACCGGATAACGGACTTTCCGGCGTTGGATCTCTGGATATGTCGTGGCATGGGCTTGAGATGCTGTTTTTTCCTGTGGACCTTCGAGACAAAGCCCTGCTTTCCCATAAAGTCCTTATTGGCTTTCGAACAGGAGGCCGTATCCGCCCAAACGCTTAAGGCCGTATTGGTCTTATCCAGCAGCTCCTCTCTCAATCGCGCGCCATCCGCTGGCGGCGGCATCCGTCGTCTTCCATTTGCGGATCAGCCTGAATTTTCGATCGATGGAAACATGCGATTTGTAGCCAAAGAACGGAATGGCAAGATCCGTTGACGGGATCGTCCCATCATCATGCTGCGTTGCTTTGGTGAACTTCAGTGTTCAGCGCACATAGCGATCCTTGCGGGACAATTTGGAAGGATTGTCCTGCCAGTCTTCGGGGATACGTCCTGCCCGGAGATCCGCTTTCTCAGCGTTCGTATTGCGCTGCTTTGGAGCGGCCACCAGCATTGCATCCAGGATCTCGCCCGACATCGGCAGATAGCCCGCGTCCCTCAAAATAGCGTCAAAGTGCTTGAACAGAATTTCAATGGCCCCGCCCGTGTCAGACGCTCGCGGAACAGCCAGACTGTTTTGGTATCAGGAACACGATCTGAAAGCTTTAGACCAAGGAAACGCATGAAAGAGAGGCGGCGTTGATTAGATATTCCGCCCGCTCATCGGACAGATTATTCAACGTCTGGATCACCAGGATCTTGAACATCAGCACCGGATCAAACGGAGGGCAACCGCCTTTGCTCCCGTCCGAATACGCCAGAGCCCTGTTCAGATCCGGACGCAAGACTTCAAAATCCATAGCCCGGGAAAACGCTTCAAGTTGCTCACCTAACCTGCTCAATCGAGCAATGTGCTCTTCAAAATCAAAGAAACTCGGCTGCTTCATCTTCCACTGACCCCAATCAACGCAAGAGAGATGGAATCATACAGAAAGCCCTAAAACCAGAGAGTTTTTCGAACCGTATCATTGCAATTGATTATCATTACCGTTAACAAATTACGTTGTGAAACATTATCTCTGAATGAAGAGGTCCCGGTGACTGGTTCGCTGCACACATACATCACGTCTCTTTCAGTTGCGGGTACGCTTCTGATGTCTTCGCACGGCTATGCCGCTGCAACTGTGAAGCACGAGAAAAAACCAGATCGCAAACCGGAGTCATCAACGCGCCATCTGGAAGATACTGCGGGTGTTGAAGGGGCGGATGTTGAACATCTGACAGTTCAGGGGCACGGGTTTAACACCATGCATCAGTCCCTCGGGCTCTCCCGGATGCCGCAGGATGTCATGCATACGCCGCAGAACATCAATGTTGTACCGCAGGCCCTGATGCAGCAGCAGAATGTCAAATCTCTCGATGAAGCTCTGAGGAATGTGCCGGGCGTAACAACGTCCATCGGTGAGGGCGCTGGTGGCATGAATGGCGATCAGTTTCTGATCCGCGGATTTCAGGCCCAGAATGATATTTATGAAGATGGTTTGCGGGACTTCGGTGTGTATTCCCGCGATTCATTCAATTTCGAAAATGTGTCTGTCATCAAGGGGCCGTCTTCCGAAGTTTTCGGGAATGGTACGACGGGTGGCGCCATCAACATGGTGACTAAAACCCCGGGTTTGAAGAACCATTATGCCGCTGATTTTTCGGGCGGATCAGGCAGTTATTATCGCGGCACGCTGGATATGAACCAGAAAATCAATGACTCTACAGCCTTCCGGATTACGGGCATGGGCGATGAGCATAATGTTGTAGGACGAGATTATATCTTCTCCCATCGCTGGGGTGTTGCTCCATCGCTTGCATTTGGGATCGGAAAGAGAACAACACTTATTCTGCAGTACATGCACCAGCAGGAAAACTCCGTTCCTGATTTCGGTGTCCCGGTCGTTACCAAGCCGGGCGCAAAGTACGGGCAGCCTATTACGGAATACGGTATCCGTCGGACGAACTGGTACGGAACGGATAACGACCAGAATGCCACCAACTCCAACATGGAAACGGCACGTTTCAGCTTCAAGCTGAACAAGCATGTCACGTTCTATGACGATTTGCGTGGTGGTGAATATTACCGGTCTTTTGCAGCCTCAAAAGCGACCTGCGATACCACCTGTGTGAATAATTACTTCAACGGGGATGCCGCAAAAGCACTTGTTGCACGTTCCGGGCCTGTTGGTGCAGGCGCGGGCACGGGCGCCGGAACGTACATGGCACCGTTGCCTTATGAGCAAACAAGCTGGTCTGTGCAGAATGTCGGCTCAATGGTGGCTGATTTCCATACGAGCTTTCTTAAGCATCAACTGGTTGCTGGGTTTGATGTGGAGCGCGTTAATGATGTTCGCTCCCAGTCGACGTATCTGAAGCCAAAACCTTATGCGAACCTCGTTAATCCAAACCCGCATGTGGGAAATCTGGATCTCGTACCAGGGGACATGAATCCGGGTGGTCTGGTGTCTCTGGGCTCACTGGGCGCGAAGTCTCACAGCAATGGGTACGGGTTCGACACCGGTCTGTTCCTGTTCGATCAGATCTGGTTCACCAAGTGGCTCTCTGTGAAAGGTGGTTTCCGCTGGGATCGCTGGCAGACAAGCTACAATCTGACGGGAGGCAATGTTGCGAAGAACCCCGATCAGCATTTTCATGATGTCACAGGCGTCTTCAATCCGAACGCCAGCCTTGTCGTCACGCCGGACGAACATCAGACTTATTATTTCACCTGGGCCAATTCCACGACCCCGATGGGAATGTACGTCACCAATGGGTCTGTTCCCATTCGTCCGGGAACCAATTCTTTTGCCAGCCCGGAGAAGGCTCAGCTTTATGAGCTTGGGGCCAAGTACAGCATTCTTCATGACCGGCTGGGTCTGACCGCCTCACTATTCCGTCTGGACAAGGGCAATGTGCTGAATGCTGATCCGGTGACCGGTGAAATTCAGGGGTCTTCTGATCGGCAACGCAATCAGGGGCTGGAATTGTCCGTCGGCGGAGTCATTCTGCCAGGATGGAACGTGTCGGCGACCTATGCCCTTTATGATAGCAGCACGACGTCTTCTGCGACCAAGGCGAACCGCGGCAAGAATGTTCAGTATGTGCCGCACAATCAGGCAACACTTTGGTCTGCATATAGTGCCTTTCCGGACAAGCCCTATAACCTGACGGTGGGTGGTGGACTGACCTGGCGTGAACATGTCTGGTTGAATGCGGCCAATACGCTGCGTGCACCCGCCAACCTGGACTTCAGTGCCATGATTTCCCATCGCTTTAACCGGCACTGGAAAATCTCCATGAATGGCTACAATCTTGCCAACAAACTCAATTACCAGAGCCTTTTCTCGAACCGTGCGACCCCCTCTGCAGGGCGTATGCTCCTGGGCGAAGTCAGCGTTGCGTATTGAGGGAAATGCGTTTCAGTTGAGAGACTGTTCCTCATGTGGCGGGAAAGCATACTCTGCTTTCCCGTTATTCTTGAGATGCTCTTTGCCATTTGAACAGTCCCTATTCTGCTATGTGTTTGGTCCCTAGGGTTGACGGTGTGATATTTTCACGAGAGTGGAAGGAAGCCTTATGGGACAGATACGTCATGGCAGCGCCACGACTACGTACGCCGTGCGCGCAGCAATACAGCGATCCGAAAACAGTTGCAAAATGACGCAAGCGTCAAACGGTTGAGGATCAGAAGACAGGTCCTAAAGAGCCGCGCTCAACGGTCCTGTTCGAGACGGACGAAGCAATGATCGTGGCATTTCGCCGGCACACGTTGCTACCGCTGGATGACTGCCTTTATGCCCTGTAGGCCAGCATTCCTCATCTGACACGCTCGGCCCTGCATCGCTGCTTTCGGACATGGAGGGAGACAAGCCCAATCGACAGCGTTTCAAACACTACCCGATCGGGTTCTTTCATCTCGATATTGCTGAAGTCCAGACCGCTGAGGGCAAGCTGTATCTCTTTGTTGCCATTGACCGGACCAGCAAATTTTCTGTCATACAACTGGCCGAGAACGCTGATCGGAAGACAGCATGGGAATTCCTCGAAAATCTCCTGAGTATGATCCCTTACCGGATTTATACCATTCTGACCGATAACGGCATCCAGTTCGCTGAATAGCCCCGCAATTGCAATACGGCGTGGTCGCGTCCAATGCGCTTGGACATGATCTGCGAAGCCCACGGGATTGAACACCGTTGAACCGGACGATCAAGGAAGCAACCGTCAAGCGCTTCCATTACGACAGCCACGAGCAGTTAAGGACACACCTCAACGACTTCATGGCAGCCTATAATTTCGGACGAAGGCTCAAGACGCTGAGTGGCCTCACACCTTACGAATACGTCTGCAAAATCTGGACTTCAGAGCCAGAAAAATTCATCATCAATCCATCAAATCCCAGGACCAAACAGATTGTTTACGTGACCCGCAACGGTCTTCAGTGGAGAGACGCTCCGAAAGCGTATGGTCCGCACAAGACTTTATATAATAGCTTTATCCGGTGGAACCGCCCGGGTGTCTTTGACAGGATTTTTGTCGCCCTGATAGAACAGGCAGGCCGTTCAAGGTGCCTGATAATCGACGCGACACATCTGCAAGCACACCGGATAGCAGCCTCCCTGCTCAAAAAGGGGCTTTTCCCCGCCATATCGGGCGGACAAAAGGCGGCCTGAACTCAAAACTTTATGCCGTGTGGGATGATCAGGGCCGACCTGTCCGCCTTCATCTGACTGCTGGACAGGTCAGTGATTTCAAAGGTGCTGCTGGCGGACCTGTCGGGTGAGACAGAGAATTCTTCTGTGTGCGGCACTGCCATGGTTTCGTGCCTCTCCTGATGTGAGCTTAAAACGCTCAGTCAACCGGCACAAAACCGTCACAAGTCCACTTTTTGCCTGCTCTTTTTTCGTTCCACGCCTCGAACCTGTTCCATCCTCAGTTATTCGAAAGGGAATAAAATATTCCACAAATTATTTCCAGTTTTGAGAATAGAGATTCATCTTATGAATATAGCATGTTGCATAATTTTGAGATTCACGTTTGAATGGTATTCTGATGTCAGAAAATCCTTCCACGCCCGAAACTGCCCTCACTGATCTTCCTCGCAAGGCTTCCGCCTGGCGCTTTGCGCGTGACGAAGACAGAACACGACCTTCTCTTCCGGAAGTGTTTTCTAGCGTTCACGTTCCCGATGGGCAGACTCCGTGGCTCAAGCGCTTTCTGGCATTCGTGGGGCCAGGCTACATGGTTTCCGTAGGGTATATGGACCCCGGAAACTGGGCCACAGACCTTCAGGGAGGTGCTCAGTACGGATACACCCTGTTGTGCGTCATCATGCTCTCCAATCTGATGGCTATTCTGCTTCAGGCTCTCTCAGCCCGATTAGGAATTGCAACAGGCAGGGATCTGGCTCAGGCATGTCGTGACCAATACCACCCAGCTATCAATATTATCCTTTGGCTTGCCTGCGAACTGGCCATCATTGCCTGCGATCTTGCTGAAGTTATTGGCACTGCTGTTGCATTGCAGTTGCTATTTGGCCTCCCCCTTCTCGGAGGAGCACTCCTCTCCATCTTTGATGCGTTCATCGTGCTGCTGCTGATGGGGCGAGGATTTCGATATCTGGAAGCCTTTGTCATTGGGCTTCTTACTATTATCGCCCTCTGCTTTGCCGTTCAGCTTGTAGCTGCGGCCCCTCCCGTTGCGAGCATCCTAAAAGGTCTGCTTCCTACGTCGCAGGTTATTGCCACACCCGGAATGCTCTACATTGCTATTGGCATCATCGGCGCAACCGTAATGCCCCACAACCTTTATCTGCATTCATCCATTGTCCAGACCCGCGCCTATGAACGCACACCTGCCGGACGACGTGAGGCCATCCGCTGGTCAACCTGGGACAGTACAATCGCCCTGATGCTGGCACTGTTCATCAATGCTGCCATCCTTATCGTGGCAGCCGCGGCATTTCATGACACTGGCCATCAAAACGTTGCCGAAATCGAAGACGCCTACCGTCTTCTTTCCCCCATTCTTGGCTTGGGAATTGCCTCCACCCTCTTCGCCCTTGCCTTACTTGCTGCAGGAACAAATTCAACTGTCACAGGAACCCTCGCCGGACAGATCATCATGGAAGGCTTCCTGCGCCTGCGTATTCCACACTGGGCCCGACGCCTCCTGACGCGGGGCCTGGCCATTATTCCCGTTGCAGTGGTGACGGTTCTTTATGGCGGACATGGCGTGGGCACACTTTTGCTGGCCAGCCAGGTCATCCTTTCTCTGCAACTGCCCTTTGCCGTCATTCCTCTGGTGATGTTTGTCTCTAATCGCCGCAAGATGGGAGAGTTCACGATTTCTCCCTTTATGACCGTCTTGTCCTGGAGCGTCGCCGGGCTTATCCTCCTTCTCAATTTTAAGCTTCTCTACGACACACTGGCTGGATAAATCCCGCCTCATCGCACGGATTTCTTACATTCATGACCAATAGATCTCTGTCCTCAAGATGTGTTTTTTTATATAGCAATTGCTATATTTATAAGCATATACATTCCGAAAGCTTTCCTTTCAGGCCATTTAAGAGCCTCACACTCTGCACGGTACTCCTTGCTGGTTTTTTGTCCGCCGCACAGGCGTCAGAAACGATACCCGCTACTGATCGCGATGACGCAGCCTCAAAGAAAAAACAGGCACACGCAGAGAAAGCCGCCAAACAAGAGCAGATTACCGTTACAGGCAATCTGGATCAGGCTCGTGGTCGCATTTTTCCGCGATTAGGGGCGGTCTCTTACGGGATTGATCAGCGCCAGATCCAAGCCACGCCTCAGGGCCAAAATGCGTCCTTCAGCCAGATTATGCTGAGGATGCCTGGTGTGGTGCAGGACAGTTATGGCGAAGTGCATGTGCGAGGCGAACATGGTGGCCTGACCTACCGCGTCAATGGCGTCCTTCTCCCAGAAGGCCTGAATGGCTTCGGTCAGGAACTCGATACACGGATTATCCAATCTGTTGATCTTCTTACCGGCACTCTCCCTGCGCAGTTCGGTTTCCGAACCGCCGGCATAGTGGATGTCCACACAAAAACCGGATCAACGCTCAAAAGCAATCAATTGTCCCTTTATGGGGGGAGCTACAATACATTCGCTCCATCCCTGCAACTTGGTGGATCCAAAGGACGATTTGAATATTTCACCACGTTCTCTTTTAACAGAAACACTATCGGAATTGAGAACCCAACAGCATCCTTCCGGGCCACACACGACCTGACACAACAAGGTAAAGGCTTTGGCTATTTTTCATGGAGACTGGACGACAACAACCGAATTTCGCTTTTGACCAGCGCGTCCTATGCTGATTTTGAACTTCCAAACACCACGGGTCTACACCCGGTTTATCAGTTGGAAGGCACAAGCTGGAACGACCCATCCGTTCAATCCCGCTTTTTGAACGATAGCCAGACAGAACAGAATTATTATGCCGTCGTGTCCTACCAACACAGCGCTGCAAAGCTGAACTTCCAGTTCTCTCCCTATTTCCGTTACGGGCGCATTGATTATACGCCTGATCCGATAAGAGATCTGCTTTTCCAGGGCGTGGCAGAACACGAGGTCAACGACTTCACAACCGGCGGAGCGCAGTTTGACCTGTCCTATGACGTGTCTCCGAATCATACGATCCGCGCAGGCCTGCTAGGGCAGTACACGTCGGAACGTCTGGATACGAACTCCCTTGTCTTTCCGGTAGACGCGGAGGGAAATCAAACAAGGTCCACTCCTTTGCGCTTGATTGACAATACGGGAAACTGGTCCGCGGAAGCCGGCGTCTATCTTCAGGACGAATACCGTATCACCCGGAAACTGACGTTCAATTATGGCGTGCGTTATGACCGTTTTGCATCTTCATTCGGCAATCAAGGTCAACTCAGCCCGCGAGCCAACATGGTGTGGAAGCCGTTTCGAAGAACCACCCTCCACATCGGGTATTCACGTTATTTTGCCCCGCCGTCACCGCAGTATCTCTATCCCTCCACGCTCGCCCGCTTTGCCGGAACTACCAATGCAGCCGCCAATCTGACTGACACGGCGACAAAGGTCGAAACTTCGAATTATGTGGATGCGGGCATTCTGCAGCACACCACGCCTGATCTTCAGATCACAGTCGATGCCTACAGCAAATGGGCCCACAACCTGACGGATCTCGGACAATTCGGGCGCGCTGTCATTCTGGCCCCCTTCAGCTACAGGCGTGGCCATGTTTATGGAGCGGAGTTCGGAGGCACATGGCGTCATGGCCCGTGGTCCATTTTCGGAAATTTCTCGTTTGTAAAAACTGCCGCCCGCAACATCAATTCTGCCGAGTACCAGTTTGCTCCGGAGGAGTTGGCCTATATCCGCTCACATGCCATCCAGTTGGACCATCAGGGGGAATATACCGCGAGCGCCGGGACGTCCTACACAAGCAAACATCACCTTGCATATGTAGATTTTCTATACGGCTATGGTCTTCGCAGCGGCTTTGCCAATCTGAACAAGCAGCCGCAATACGCAGTCTTCAATATTGGATACCAGTATACCCTGACACACGTTCCGCTTGGACATGATCTGAAAATCCGTGCTGATGTCGTGAACCTTTTCGACAAACGCTATCAGCTCCGCGATGGCAGTGGCGTCGGGATTTATCAAGCCCAATACGGCCAGCGCCGGGGTACTTATTTTTCACTCGTTTGCGATTTCTGAGCTCTTCAGGCCTTGCTAAGGCCTGAAGGCTGCCCGTCTCGAAAAAGTGGCTGCCCAGCTTGAGGCCAGACAGCCCAAAGTAACAGAAATGCGCCGTAGAGAACGGCCGTACCATCAACAATCAGGCCCGATGTCGTTGTTTGAAAAAGGGGTGTCGCGACGGATCCTGAAACTGGCATCAAAAAAGTTAGTACAGCCGATACGGACAGAAGTGTTCGAATTGCCCGCCGTTCCTTAAGGCAGAAACACACCGCCACACAGGAAAGGAAAATAGCGAAATAAATGACCTGAACCGGCAACATCTTTCCTCCGACAGGAAGCAGAGGCGCGGCAGCCAGAACCGCAGCAATCCCAGCAACACACCCAAGGGAACAACCGATCGTCAGAGAGCAAAGCCAGCGGGTTGAACGCGTATCCTCCACACGCCCACTCCCTCTCTCTCTGCGCCTTCGGGACACAATCCAGAGTTGATTTCCCGCGTAGAACATGAACGCGCCAGCCAGTCCCAGAACCGCGTATCCCCAACGCACGCCTTCTCCGCCAAAGCTGCCAAAATGCAAAACAAAAAAGGACGTCAGAACAGCCATTGAGGGAGGCTGATGGCCAGGGAGGTAATCCGTCGAAAGTACTTTACCACTATAGGGATCAACTCCCGCAAAACCTCCTCCAGCGCCACGGGCGCCATACCGCGGATCATATCCTGTAACCCGCAACAGGAGATGGCCACCATGCGAACCATCATAAACCAGCGTTTCTGGCATAAATCCCGGAGCCTGCCTGGAAATGGCCTCTACAATTTGTATAGGGTCCAGCGGAGCACGGGGTTCTCCGACAGAGGCCTGCTGATGTACACTAGATGCTCGGCCACCATGCGGATGACCTTGCACCTGATGAGCCGTCCCTCCACCGAGCAAAGCATGTTCAGCGACGTAAATTTCGTCGTGAAATGCAAACACCACCGACGTCAAAGCCATGATGATGTGAAATGGCAGTGAGAACAGCCCGAGCATGCTATGCAGATCAAGCCACACGCGTTTGGCATTCTGACCGAGCCGGATTGCAAAGAGATTCTTTGCCAACCCCGGCAAAACAACAAGCGTGCCAGAGATCAGTGCCACTGAATACAATAACGCCACCGCCCCCATGAAGAACCGACCGGCTTCGCTGGGCATCCACAAACCCACCTGCTGATGCAGGATATTGATGAAATGCGCAGCTTCAGAGGGAGGCTGCCGCTTGGTCACTAGCGACCCATCTTCTGCAAGCGCGGAATAAGTCGCCGCCGCAGGCCCGTGCATCCGCTGCGGCATACCCCAGACGAGAGTGGCCGGCTGAGACGGCGTTGGATGAAGAACAACCGTATAGGCAGTTCTGGCTTCCGGATGCGCTGTGAATGTCTTTTCCAGAAGTTCCGGGATGCGTTCCAAAGAAACAGGTGGCGGAAGAGAAACCGGCGGAGACGCCCAGTCCTGCAAAGGACGTTCAAACATCGTTATGGCACCCGCATAGAATGCCACAAACAGGAACAGACCGCAGACAATCCCGACCCAGCTATGGATCTCACGATACATCCGGACGATATCGGCACGGATTTTCATGACATCACACTCCGAACGCCGATATAGACAGCCCAGGACAGAATATTGCCACCGCCCAGAACGCCCCAGGCTCTCCAACCCGTTCGAAACATGAAGCAACTCCCCAGAATGGCCGTCCATACCGGGGCTACGAACCACATCAGATACTGGGATACTGGAGACCGCGGATCTCCATTCGCATGACAAAGCAGCCCGAAAATTCCGACGAAAGACAGTGCAAGCGTCAGTCCAAGGACCAGACCGGCACTCACTTTGGGAAACCAGTTCCTGCTGGAAAGAGGAGCTGACGTCATGGCGCTTTATGCCCCTGCTTCAGAAGAGCTACTCCGATTGGCAACAGGCTCCAGACGATCATCAGGAGGGTCAGCAGAGCGAAAACAGCAGTCCCGCTCCCGTAGATCATGAGATGGAACAACAAGGACAGACAAAGGAGCGCCGTTCCTGAAAGCGCACAAACCCTGTTCGAAAGGCTGCATTTCAACAGGCGCTGTGCGGGTGCGGCAAGATACAGGAACACTGCTCCCACCACACCAATCACTACCGCAAGCAACGTCATCATCGTGATGGCTCCGTAAACGTTACCAGCGGTATTCCAGACGCGCCGTCAGATTGCGGCCCTGCCCGTAATAGCAGGCGGAAACAGCCGTACAGGTGGCTACGAACCGCTTGTTGGCAATGTTTCGCGCATTGAACGAAAATGACAGACCTTTGTAGCGCGGGTGAGCCTGCGCAAAATCGTAGCGCAGGAACAGATCGAACAGCGTGTAGTCCGGAATTCGGAGCGTATTCGCTGTATCGCCAAAGCTTGTGCCCGTATAACGGACACCACCGCCTAACCCGAGACCAGCCAGCGTTCCATGCTGGATACGCTGATCCACAAACAGGGATGCCATCCATTTCGGGGCTTGGCCAAGATAATTTCCAACCTGAGAGGCCGTGTTGGATCGGGTAATTTTTGCATCGCTCCGGGTACCGGTGAAGATGACTGACATATCCCAGGGAAGATTGGCTTTCCCTTCCAGTTCCAGCCCGCGAACACGCCCCTGCCCTGTCTGCACAAGGCAGGTGGCTGTACCACAAAGACGCCCGGCAGGATCAGAAGTCGTCATGTTGTTCTGGGTAATCTGATAGCCCCCGAACGTGACGTAAATGCTCTTTCCGTACTGATACCGGATACCGCCTTCATACTGATCGCCAGTTGTTGGCTTGAAAGGCTTGCCATCCACCGAGGTGGACGGATCAGATACCTGAGGCTGGAAGGACTGGGCGTAGCTGAAATACGGTGCGAGGCCATTATCGAACAGATAAACCGCACCAGCGCGCCATGTGAACGCGTTCGAATTGGTGATGTAGCGGGACTTCGTCAAAACATTGAGCGTGTTGTCACGAGCCCAGTCCTGACGGCCGCCAATCGTGACGCGCAGACGTTCAAACTTGAGCTGATCCTGGAAATAAATACCGTTCTGCTCACTTACTGTCGCCGAATAGACCTGCGGGGCCAGACCAGCGGAATAACCCGCACTACCTCTGGCCTGCGGATTAAAAATATTCAGAACCGGCAGAACGAGCGAGGAATTCACCAAATCGCGGCCATGACGCCAGTTGGTATAGAAATAGTCTGTTCCGACCAGCAGAAGATGACGCACAGGACCAGTCTGCACATGTCCCTCAAGCTGAGTATCGGTCGTCACACCCTGCGACTGGCCGCGTCCTTCAACAGCACGTCGGCTGACCGTTTCCCCAGCAACACATCCGGCAATGGCCGCCGTACATTTCGATATCGTATCGCCGGACAGCACCGTGGCACGATAAAGAGTGTTAAGGTAGGTATAGCGCGTATTATTCCGCACCGTCAGGAAACGGTTGAACTTGTGTTCAAAGAATGAGCCTGCAAGCGCCTGATTACGGTCAAACGTATCCCAGCTTGGCTCACCAATATTCGCGTCATTCGCAATGTACCGTCCCTTTGACGAATACAGCGTACCTGTTGCAGGAAGAAACTGGAACGTCGATCCACCCTGATCGCGCTGGTACTGCGCAAGCAGGGTCCAGCTTGTCCGAGGCGTAATCTTCCAGGTCAGACTAGGAGAAATGTAATAACGCCCGGTCCGGACCTCATTGACCTGGGTGTCCCCATACCGGGCCAGCCCGACGATACGCCCGGTCACTGTGCCATCCTTGGTCAGGCGACCGGAGACATCCCCAGAAGCCTGCCCCTGCCAGTTGGACAGGTTAGTGAAACCACTGCTCTGAAGGAAAAACTCCCCTTCACTTTTGTCAGTCGGGCGTTTCGTTACAAGATTGACCACGCCTCCTGGTGCCGTCTGCCCATAAAGAGCGCCGGACGGCCCTTTCAAGACTTCAATCTGCTGAAGAGCAAAGGGGTCAAACGATGTCCGTGTCCATTGGCCGCCAGATGGCAAACGAAGACCATCCACGAAGTTATTGTTTGAGGAAAAGCCGCCCGCACCAAAGCCACGGACTGATACTTCATCCACACGGCTATCGATTCCTGACGGCTCAGCCTGAACGCCTGCTGTGTAAGCCAATGCATCCGCAATCGTCGGCGAGGCTCGCAGTTCGATTTCCTCGCGACTGACGATCGAAATTGATTGGGGGGACTCAATAATGGGCGTTCGTGTCTTTGTCGCAGAGGATGCGTGTGACATGCCTGTCGCAGTCACAACGATGACCTCTTCTTTGGATTTCGATGCCGGGCGAGATGCCGTTTTCTGTTGAGTCTTTTGAGGCGTTTTCTGCTTTTCGCCATCCACATCGCTTGCAACGATTGGCCTCTCCGCAGCTACGGCAACTGAGGTCAGTCCTGCAAGAACAAGAGCAGGAATCAAAGTACGTTTAGCGAAAGGAAAAGACATGTGCAGCCCACCGAAGTGCGATCGGAAATGCCGCCTCATATTTGCAATTGATAATAAGTGTCAATTGCAGGATGCGTTTTGAATTGCATCAAATCGCTTCTACATTTTCTCAGGCATCTTCACCCAGAAAGATGCCAATAAAAATCAATGCGTTATGATTAATTAATCATAAACTCAGGGACTGGCACGGAAAACATTCCATCCCGTATGTTGAACAGGACGTTCCAGCGCACGCGCTCCAAGCAGCGAATTCCCATGCGTGTTCAGGCTTGGAGACCAGACGGCAACAGATGCAACGCCTGGTGTAACCGCAAGAATACCCCCGCCCACACCTGATTTTCCCGGAAGACCGACACGAATAGCGAAAGAAACAGCTGGAAGGATCGAAGAACCGTTGATGGATGTGCCTGGCTCGTGATTTCTAAGTTTTGGGGGGCTTACTGATGGTTTCTGATCTGCGCTTTGAGTTGATTGGGAGATATCATCTGCTGGATTGCTACGCGCTCGCGCTGATCCGTTCTAGGAAGAGGAAGCGGCGCATATTGTAGATGATGTTGGCCAGCCCGATTCTTATGATAGCTCGCGCTATGCCGACTGAACAGTCCCGTTTGTGACTTTTGATCAGCAAAGACATGCTCGACACGCGACCGGATCACGAATTTCCCTGCGTTGGATTTCTGGGTATGCCGGGGCATTGGCTTTAGATGCGGCTTTTTACAATGGACCTTTGAGACAAAGGCCTGCTTTTCCATGAATCCCTGATTGGCCTTTGAGCGATAGGCTGTGTCGGCCAAAACCGTTTTGGACTTGTGACGGTCCCGTGCCTCTCCTGATGCGAGCATAAAATGCTCAGCGCTCCGGCACAAAACCGTTACAAGTCCAGACAAGGGATGGTCACGGACGTGCCGCCAGTGGAACCGGAAGCCATTCCGCGGGCACAGCTTGCGCGCGATAGATCAGCATGCTTCGCACCGGAACCGCGCTGAAACTTTGGGTTCCACCATAAGGGCTGACATATTCCCAGACTATTTCTCCCCTATGTGTTTGGTCCCGTGTTTTGATGGTGTGATGTTTTCACGAGAGTGGAAGGAAGCCTTATGGGACAGATACGTCATGGCAGCGCCACGACTCCGTATACCGTGCGAGCAGCAATACAGCGATCGCAGGCTTCGCTGCGGCGTTGAGCGAGGAATTTGGGAGCAACCCGAAAACAGTTGCGAAATGGCGCAAGCGTCAAACGGTTGAGGATTAGAAGACAGTTGGAGGGATCGAAGAACCCTTGATTGATAAGCTTGGAGCGTAATTTCTGGGTTTTGGCGATTTGATTGACGGTTTTCGGGTGATCTTTCGGTCTGCGTTTTGAGCAGATTGGGGGCTGTTACGCGCTGAATGACTACGCGCTCGCGTTCAATCTTTCGAGGAAGAGGAAGCGGCGCATGTTGTAGACGACATTGGCCAACCCGATCCTCATGGTGGCTCGGCTGATGCCGATAGTACGGATGAATAGTCCCGTCTGCGATTTCTGATCGGCAAAGACGTGCTCAACACGAGATCGGATCACGGACTTTCCTGCGTTGGATCTCTGGATATGCTGGGGCATAGGCTTGAGATGCGGCTTTTTGCGATGAACCTTGGAAACAAATCCCTGCTTTTCCATGAAGTCTTCGTTGGCTTTTGAGCGATAGGCCGTATCAGCCCAGACACTTGAGGCCGTATTGGTTTTATCCAGCAGCCCCTCTCTCAATCTCGCGCCATCACTGGCGGCGGCATGCGTTGTTTTCCATTTCCGGATGAACCGGTATTTCCGATCGATGGAAACATGCGTTTATAGCCCAAGAACGGGATGGCGAGACCGCTGGATGGCATGGTTCCATCATCCTGCCGCTTCGCCTTCGTGAACTTCAGCGTCCAGCGCGCATGACGATCCTTGTGCGACAGCTTTGCGGGTTTGTTCTGCCACTCCTGTGGGATCCGTCCTTCCCGAAGATCGTTTTTCTCTGCGTTGGTG
>Ga0157360_1000346_pt1 | contig 18283 bp, 15 predicted proteins | sample AttlaeALBM1_FD_111483 | JGI IMG/M metagenome (GOLD analysis project Ga0157360, IMG submission 111483) | Fungus gardens microbial communities from leaf cutter ant in Ribeirão Preto, State of São Paulo, Brazil - Atta laevigata ALBM1 | ecosystem: Host-associated > Fungi > Mycelium > Unclassified ... | reverse complement strand
TCGTCCCCGCCACGGGTTGAGCGGACGCAAAAACAAGCCGGCCTGCTCCGAGAGATTTCCGAGACAAGGGAGCGGGCGCCGTAGACCGGCCGTGCGCGGGATCTCGCTGGCGGATGGGGTGTCCGCCATCTGATGGTCCAGCGAGTTCTGAGGAGAAGGGAAATCTCCATAGAAGTTGGCTGGTTATCCATGACCGAGCTCTATCGCGGTCCAACCATTTCCAGCACAATCCAATGCCATGACCGGGGTAGAAATGGGGGTAAGCAGCGTGGGCAGGCAGATCAACCGGTTGTCGGCGAGAACCGTCGCATCCTGCACCAAGCCGGGTTACCACGCCGATGGCGGCGGCCTCTACCTGCAGGTGAGTCGCGCCGGAACCAAGTCCTGGGTGTTCTGCTTCACCTTGCGCGGGCGATCGCGGGAAATGGGGTTGGGCGAGTTGGCCCTCCTGTCTTTGGCTGAGGCACGAGGCAAGGCGCTGGAGTGCCGTAAGCTGCTGCAGGAGCAAACCGACCCCATCGAGGCGCGCGCGGCGCTCCGGCAAGGCGCGCAGCTTGCGGCCGCGCGGGAGGTCACCTTCGATCAGTGCGCCGACGCTTTTATCGAGGCGCACCGGCCGGGGTGGCGCAACGCCAAGCACGTAGACCAGTGGCGCAACACGCTGCGAAGCTACGCCTCCCCCGTCCTAGGTGCCCTGCCGGTCCACGCCGTCAGCACCGACCTCGTGATGAGGGTCCTGGAGCCAATTTGGCGCACGAAGACGGAGACTGCGAGCCGCCTGAGGGGGCGGATCGAGGCTGTGCTCGATTGGGCGACAGTCCGACATTATCGCCAAGGCGAGAACCCAGCGCGCTGGCGGGGTCACCTGGACCACCTTCTGCCGCAGCGCGCCAAGGTCCAGAAGGTAGTGCACCACCCTGCTCTGCCCTTCGACCAGATGCAGAATTTCATGACGGCCCTCGAGCAGCAGAAGGGGGTGGGCACGACCGGCCTCAAGTTCCAGATCCTCACCGCCTGCCGCACCGGCGAGGCGATCGGGGCGCGCTGGAGCGAAATCGACATCACAAAGCGGCTCTGGATCGTGCCGGGCGAGCGGATGAAAGCTGGGCGCGAGCACCGGATCGCGCTGTCCTCGGCCACCGTCAGCCTGCTGGAGGAGATGCGTGCTTCGCGAGAGTCCGATTACGTATTTCCAGGACAGCGACCAGGCAAGCCGCTCTCCAACATGGCCTTCCTCGCCGTCCTGAGACGCATGGGGCGGACCGACCTCACGGCCCACGGCTTCCGCTCATCCTTCCGGGATTGGGCAGCAGAGCGAACCAGCTACCCGCCGGAGGTCGTTGAGATGGCGCTGGCGCATACAATCGGCGACAAGGTCGAAGCAGCCTACCGACGCGGCGACCTGTTCGAGAAGCGCTGCCAGTTGATGGAGGACTGGGCTCTACACTGCCTTGGGGACGGGAATGAGCTCGCGGTGGCCGCGGAATGAGCGGACCGAGTCTCGCGGAGATTGAAGCGGAATTGGCCGCTCTTGAAGACCAACTTGCTCCGCTCCTCAAAAGGCTTGCAGCGCTTCGAAAACAGAGACGCCCGCTCGTCGCCGCTGCCGCGAGTGCAGAGAAGCGCCAACAGCAGGCGGCTAAGCGTAAGGCCGCCATCATCAACGACTACGGCGACACGTCCAGACGAGAATACGGCCAGCGGAAGGCAGTCGCCGCGAAGCACACAGTCTCCGAGCGGCACGTTAGCCGCCTCGTCAAGCGTCCTCCCCCGCCTCCGCCACCTCCACCGGCACCCAAGACGCCACGTCCGGCGAAGCCACGGAAGCCAGCGGCTGCGACAGCAAAACAGCTGGCTGCAGATGCACGCCGTCAGGTCGCAGAAGAGAAGCGAGAGCTTCTTCGGCGCCACCAGACATCGCTCTTCGACAAGTAAGCTGCTGGCGATCACCCGCGTCCAGGAGCAGGAGAAAGCGACCGACGAGGTGTCAGATCGAGCCCACCAGCGCTATGTCGAATGCCAGTTGACCTTGGCGAGCGGATGAAGAGAATGGAATGGTGCTTCGACTCTCGCTTGCTAAGAGTCCGCTGATCGGACCGGACCGCCGGGTCCTGAGGGCACACGCCTCCTGCCCCTGGATAAGGGCCAGCCCTCCAGCCGCCGCAGGTTGCACGAAAAGTGCAGTTTCGCTCACCACCGCGGGCGGCCAAGGTTGATCGTTCCGCTGGCGGCGGGTCCCTTTGAATTCGCCGACGTTCCAGCCGCTTCGCAAAGCTTGGTCCGCAAACCTCTTTTCACGAGGCAAACAGGGAAACTCGATGCCCAAATCATGGACACAGCTGGCTGACGCATTCGCCTATACGGCACGGATCCACGCCCAGCAGCTCCGCAAGGGGACGTCGATCCCCTACCTCTCCCACCTGATGAGTGTCTCCGCCCTTGTGCTCGAGCATGGGGGCGATGAGGACTTGGCGATCGCTGGGCTACTGCACGATGCGATAGAGGACATTGATGCCGAACAGGAGCCGATAATTCTGGAGCGCTACGGCGCCCGCGTCGCCTACGTCGTCCGCGCCTGCACTGATGCCGACGCGTTCCCCAAGCCGCCCTGGCTGGAGCGGAAGCAGGCTTATCTCGCGCACCTTGAGGAGGCCGATCCAGACGTGCTGCTTGTCTCCTGCGCCGACAAGTTGCACAACGCTCGGGCAATCCTCAGCGATCTGCGGACAGACGGCCCAAGCGTGTTCAGCCGCTTCAGGGCCGGACGAGAAGGCACGCTTTGGTATTACGCGGCGCTCGCGGAGGTCTTCCGGAGGCGGCTCGACAACCCGATCGCGCAGCGCCTGCAGGAGACAGTGGAGGCACTATCGCTCCAGGCGAAGGCGCCAGAATGACCGCCCTGCCCGCCTGCCGCTGCGCGGCGCCGAAGGCTGGCTACGACATCTGGTGCGACGAACGAAACGTCGGTGTCGACGAGACGAGCGGCCGCTACGGCGTCGTTAACGTCTGGCGCTGTGCACACTGTCGGCAGCTCTGGTTGCACTACCGGGTTGAGTATGAGGCCTTCAGCCGATCGGGGCGATGGGCACGCTGCCCGATTAGCGAGGAACTCGCGGCGACGCTGGAACCAGAGCAGGCTGTCGCGGTGCTCGATGCCGCACCCCAACATATCTACGGTGGGTCCTACTGGGACACGACGGGCATGATCGGGCACGGGCGGCTGCACTGGGGTCTCTAAAGGCACCGGGACCGAGATTACGCGGCTGATGGCATGTCGGGCAGCGCCTAACAGCTCTCATCGCCTCCTGGAGGCGCTGGAAACACGGGGAGGCGCGGCACTATGCGGGCGAAGTGGCGGCCGCCGCCGAAGCGAGCTGATTGCCCTGCGGATCGAGGATCTCCGCATGACCGCCGAGGGCGATGGCACGATCAACATCCGCCGGTCGAAGACCGACCAGCTGGGCGAAAGCTCCATCCGATACGTCGCCCCCACACCGTCCGCTTGGTCAAGCAATGGCTCACCGCAAGGGGCTTGCCGGAAGGCTTCCTCATCCGAGCCGTCCTGAAGGGCAAGCTCATGGGTGCCGCCCTGTCTCCGTACGACGTGACCCGGATCTACAAGGAGATGGCGACGGCGGCCGGCCTGCCGCTGGACACGGTTGAACGGATCAGCGCCCACAGCACCCGCGTCGGCGCCGCACAGGATATGGCCGCCAGCGATCGCATCGAGATGCCGGCGATCATGTAGGCCAGCGGCTGGAAAAGCCCGATGATGGTGGCGCGCCACACCCGATGGCAGACCGCTCGCCGGAGCGGTGCGCGAAGCTCGCCGAATTGCAGAACCGCACTGGCTGAAGTGCGCACTCTTCCTCACCTCGCGTGGCAAGGAACTGTCGAGGAGTCGGTTTTCTTATATAAATCTAGCCGGAAGCGGAACGTCGGCTATCGGGTCGCTGGATAGCGGAAGCAGACCTTGCCAGCTCGCAATTTACCAAGTCGTGCGTTCGCCGCATCTCGAAATAGCATCAAGCATTCTTTGCAGGTATGCGTACGCAAGCATCGAGGCCGGTGCCATGATTGTGCAATGTGACGTCGGCCCCGAAGGTTCGGGCCTGCGCCAGGGCGATCGCCAGACCAAGTCCGGAGCCCGCTTGCGGACGGCTTCCGCCTGGCTGGAGACGGCGGAAGGGTTCAAGTACCCCGACCAGAGCGTCTTCAGGTATTCCGGGTCCATGATCGCGTATGATGATCACCAGACTTTCCGGCTCCTGCTGGCAATGAAGCTCGGCGTCGCCTGCATAGGAGATCGCGTTGTGGATGAGGTTGTTCAGGCAGCGCACGAGTGCGTTCGGCTTGAGGCGGAGCTGGGCACCGCAGGTTGAGGTGACGCGCACGTTCCATCCGAACTCGGCGGCATCCTCCGCCACGCTCGACAGGATCGAGTCGATGTCGACGACGGACCAAGGCTCGCGGCTTTCGCTGCTGCGGGCGAGGTCGAGACCGTCGCGCACGAGCTTCTGCGTCACCGCGAGATCGCCGACCAGCCGCTCCCGCAAGGCGGAGTCACCAACCTGTTCAAGCCGGAGGCGCAAGCGGGTCAGCGGCGTTTGCAGGTCGTGGGTAACGGCTGCGAGGATCTGGGTGCGCTCTCTAAATCCCTCGCGGACGCGCCGCTGCATGAGGTTGAAGGTGGCGAGCGCCGCCCTGACCTCGTGAGGCCCCTGTTCGGGGATCGGCTCGGGATCGATGGTGACGGAGAAGGTTTGCGCGGCCTGGGTCAGGCGCCGGAGAGGCTTTGTCGCGAGGCGCGCCGCGACCACGGAGAGCGCGACGCTGAGAACGAGGACCAGCGCCAGCGAGACGGGCTCCAGCGTCCAGCTCGGCGGCAGGCGAAACGGCATCAGGTCGATTGATAGCCTCTGCACGGCACCGTTCTTGTCGCGGAAGGTGACGAACCAGCATTGAGGCAGGCTCGTGCTGGCGACCCCGGCAGCGCGGTCCGCCAGGTCGAAATTCGGAAAGCACTGTTCATGACTCATCGCCATGCCGTGCGCCTGTGGCCCAGGCCCCAGCCGGGAGCCCAGGAGGCGGTCGAGCCTCGGGTCCGCGTGCATCGCCGGCCAGCCGGGGGGAGCGGACCGGGCGCCAAGGATCCGGTCCGTGCGCAGCAGCTCCGCCGTGCGGGCCGGCGCATGGACATAGCGGTTGACAATGTCGGCCGTGCTGTCGACCACGCGGTCCAGCTGCATCCGCTCGAACGTCTGCACCCGCGCCCTCTCAGCAACGAGCAACGAGGCCAGGGAGGCCATCATTAGGCCAAAGGTCAGCAGAAGGACGAGGCGTGCGGCAAAGGAGCCGGGGAGCCGGCGCACGCCGCGCCACAGCTCCATCATTCGAAGTTCACCGGACCCGGCAAGAGGTAGCCCTCGCTTCTGACGGTCAGAATCAGGGACGCACCATCAGGCTCGAGCGCCAGCTTCTGGCGCAATCGGCTGATCTGGAGGTCGATGGAGCGGTCGAAGGCCACGGTCGCGCTACGTTCGGGCAGCAGTTCCTCGCGGGAGAGAACCCGGCCCGGCGCATCAAGGAAGCGGCCGAGCAGCCGGTATTCGGCGGCCGAGAGCATGACGAGCTTCTCGTCCGAGCCGATCAGCCGGCGCTGGTTCAGGTCGAGCCGCCACGGACCGAGGCGGGCGAACCGGGCGGTGCGTGGCCGCACGCTCTCCTTGCCGCGCGTGCGTCGCAGCAGGTTGCGCATCCGGACCAGGAGTTCTCGCGGCTCGAATGGCTTCGTGAGGTAGTCGTCGGCCCCGAGTTCGAGCCCAAGCACCCGGTCGATCGCAGAATCCCGTGCCGTGACCATAATAATTGCCCCCTCGTGCCCCTCGGCGCGCAGCTGCCGGCACAGGGCCATCCCGTCCCCGTCCGGGAGGTTGAGGTCGAGCACCAGCAGATCGACCGACACCCCGTCCAGGACCGCCCGTATCTCGGCGATACTGCCTGCCTGCTCGATTGCGTAAGGCTCGTGGAGCAGTTGAGCCACGATGAGCTCGCGGATGTCCGGATCGTCCTCGGCGACCAGGATCCGTCCTTCGGTCAGGTTCGACGACTGAAGCATCCCCGCATCTTGATCGAAAATCCGGCTGCCGTCTGCCGTGACGCTACACACCGATACACAGAGCTACGGCTGGCGACACGATGACATCAGCTGTGCCTGGGGGCAGATGAGAAAGACCGGTAGGCCTGCCAGCCATGCAATCCCCTCCAGGAGAGGTTGACGCTTGCCTGCCCGGTCCGGCCTGTCTGCCACGTCCCACCTTGCCTGTGCGGCCCTCCTGGCGCTCTCCCTGGATGGATGCTCGAAGCCGAAGCCGGCACCGGCGCCACCGGTGGCGGTCGGAGTCGTCACGCTGAAGGCGTCGTCGGTGACGCTGACGAACACGCTGACCGGCCGCACCGTCGCGACCACCGCCTCCGACGTCCGCCCGCAGGTGGACGGCATCATCACCGCACGCCTCTTCAAGGAAGGCTCGATCGTGCACGCGGGCGACCAGCTCTACCAGATCGATCCGCGGCTGTACCGCGCCTCGCTGGACACCGCGCAGGCTCAGCTGGAGAACGCGCGCGCGGTGCTGGTCACGGACCAGGCGAAAGCGCGACGCTACCGGACCCTGACGCAGAACCAGGCCGCCAGCCGCCAGTCCATCGACGATGCCGTGTCGGCCGCCCGCGTCGCTCTGGCCAACGTGCATCTCTACGAGGCGGCGGTTGAGACGGCGAAGGTGAACCTCGAATATACCCGCGTGCTGGCCCCGATCACGGGCCGGATCAGCCGGTCCGCCGTCACGCCAGGGGCGCTGGCTACCGCCGCGCAGACGACGGCCCTGGCTACGATCCAGCAGCTCGATCCGATCTATGTCGACATCACCCAGAGCGCGTCACAGCTGCTCGAACTGCGCCGGGAGCTCGCCCAGGGCAGCGTGCTGCCGAGCAGCGCCACCGTCTCCCTGACCTTCGAGGATGGCACGTCCTATCCCGAGACGGGCACGGTTGAATTCAGCGAGGTGACGGTCGACGAGACGGCCGGCACCGTCACGCTCCGCGCGCGCTTTCCCAACCCGCGGGGCATGCTGCTGCCCGGCATGTTCGTCCGCCTGGAGGTGCCGCAGGCGGTGGTCCCGGAAGGAATCCTGGCACCGCAGCAGGGCATCACCCGCGATGCAAAGGGTGAGGCGACGGCCCTGGTGGTGGACGCGAATGGAAAGGTCGCGCAGCGCACCGTGACGGCGCCCCGCGCGATCGGAACATCGTGGCTGGTGACGAAGGGCCTCAGCGCGGGCGACAGGCTGATCGTCGAAGGCACCGATCGTGCCAGCGCCGGCGATACCGTGCAGCCGCACGCTGTAACCCTGGCGGAATAAGACGATGTCCATCAGCCGCTTTTTCGTCGGGCGCCCGATCTTCGCCTGCGTGATCGCCATCCTGGTAATGATGGTCGGCGCCGGCTCCATGATCAGCCTGCCGATCGCCCAGTATCCGGACATCGCCCCGCCCTCGGTCATGGTGACCGCGACCTATCCCGGCGCCTCGGCGGAAACGCTCGAGACCAGCGTCACGCAAGTAATCGAGCAGGAGCTGATCGGGCTCGACAATCTGCTCTACTTCTCCTCGACCTCCGACAGCTCCGGCCAGTCGATGATCACCGTCACCTTCGCCAAGGGCGCAAACGCCGATATCGGTCAGGTGCAGGTGCAGAACAAGGTTCAGCAGGCCCTGTCGCGGCTGCCGAGCGAAGTGCAGACCGAAGGCGTCACCGTCACCAAGGCGGCGGGCGACAACCTGCTGGTCGTGGCGCTCTACGACAAGACCGACCATGCGACGGACGCCGACATCGCCGACTATCTCGTCAGCACCTTCCAGGACGACATCGCCCGGGTGAACGGCGTCGGCGAGGTGGTGGTGTTCGGCTCCGAGTATGCGATGCGCATCTGGCTCGACCCGATCAAGCTTGCGGCCCGCGAGCTGATGCCGTCGGATGTGGAAAGCGCGCTCGAGGCGCAGAATGTCGACCTTTCGGCCGGCCAGGTTGGCGAGCTGCCCTCCGTCAAGGGCCAGAGACTGAACGCGGTCGTCATGGCGAAGTCCCGGCTTCAGACGCCGGCGCAGTTCCGCGCCATCGTGGTCAAGACGCTGTCGAACGGCTCGGTGGTGCATCTTTCGGATGTGGCGCGGGTCGAGATGGGTCAGGAGGATTACACCTCCGTCTCGCACCTGAACGGCCACCCGGCCTCCGGCATGGCGGTTCGTCTGTCGCCGGGCGCCGACGCGCTGCAGACAGCCATCGCGGTCAAGGCACGCATCGCGGAGCTCGCCCGGGCGATGCCGAAGGGCTACGCCGTCGCCTACCCGATGGACACCAGCACCTTCATCAAGCTGGCCGTCCGGGAGGTGGAGCAGACGTTGCTGATCGCCATCGTTCTCGTCGTGATCGTGATGTATCTGTTCCTGCAGAGTTGGCGCGCGACGCTGATCCCGGCGATCGCGGTTCCCGTGGTGCTCCTCGGCACGTTCGGCATCCTGTCGGCGCTGGGCTACTCCATCAACACGCTGACCCTGTTCGGGATGGTGCTGGCGATCGGCCTGCTCGTCGACGATGCCATCGTGGTTGTCGAGAATGTCGAGCGCATCATGGCGGAGGAAGGGCTCGATCCTCCGGCCGCGACCATCAAGTCGATGTCGCAGATCGGATCGGCGCTGGTCGGCGTGGCGCTTGTCCTGTCGGCCGTCATGCTGCCGATGGCGTTCTTCGGCGGCTCGGTCGGCGTGATCTACCGCCAGTTCTCCGTGACGATCGTCTCCGCGATGGGATTGTCCGTCATGGTGGCGCTGATCCTGTCGCCGGCTCTGTGCGCGACTCTACTCAAGCCACGTCGCGCTGCGCCGACAGGGCGCAGGGGCCTGTTCGCGCGCTTCAACGATGGCTTCGACCGTGCCAATGCCCACTACGTGGCGCTGGCGCATGGCGCGATCAAGCATGGCCGGCTCTGGCTGCTGGTCTATCTGGGCATCGTCGCCGCGGCCGTCTACCTGTTCGTGCAGCTGCCGACCAGCTTCCTGCCGAACGAGGATCAGGGCCAGATCATGGCCCAGTACACGCTTCCTGCCGGTGCGACGGTGGAGCGGACGGAAAAGGTCCGTGAGGCAATCGAGAATTACTTCAACAAGAAGGAGCAGGGACTGGTCCCGGTGATGTTCGGCGTGACCGGCACCAGCTTCTCCGGTTCGGGACAGAATACGGGCCAGGAGTTCTCCAGCCTCGCGCCGTTCGACCAGCGGACGGCATCGCGGGATTCCGCCGACGCGATCGTCGCCCGCGCCACGGCGGCCCTTTCCTCCGTCAGCGACGGCCAGGTGGTGATCACCACGCCGCCGACGGTGCACGGCCTGGGCCAGTCGACCGGGTTCTCCTTTCAGCTGCTGAACAGCTCCGGCATGCCGCGCACGCAGTTCGTGGCGTTGCGCGACAAGCTTGTCGCCGCGGCGCAGAAGGACCCGAAGCTGGCGCGGGTGCGCGCGCTGACGCTGCCCGACACGCCGCAGATGAAGGTGACCTTCGATGACGACAAGCTGTCGGTGCTGGGACTGACGGACGCGGATGCGACCGCGACGCTGAGCTCCGCCTGGGGCAGTACCTACGTAAATGATTTCGTCGACCGCGGCCGCGTCAAGCGTGTCTACATGCAGTCCGACGCGCCGTATCGCATGCTGCCGCAGGATCTCGACAACTGGTATGTCCGCGCCAGCACGACCGCCGCCGCATCCAGCACCACGAGCACGAGTTCTTCCAGCACCGGGAGCAGCACGAGCACGTCCATCCCGGCGACGATGGTGCCCTTCTCGTCCTTCACGAAAATCGGCTGGATCGTCGGCGCGAACAGTGTGTCGCGGTTCAATGGCCGGTCGTCCTACGAGATCGATGGCGAGGCAGCGGCCGGCTACAGCTCGGGCGAAGCGATGCAGGAAATGGTCGCGCTGCAACAGGCGCAGGCGCCCGGAACCTCCTATGCCTGGAGCGGCATCTCCTACCAGGAGAAGCAGTCGAACGGCCAGGCCCCCGTGCTCTACGCCGTCTCGATCGCCGTCGTGTTCCTCTGCCTGGCAGCGCTCTACGAAAGCTGGTCGGTGCCGCTTGCCGTGCTGCTGGTCGTTCCGCTCGGCGTGATCGGCGCGGTGCTCGCCGTTACCTTGCGCGGTCTCGAGAATAACATCTACCTGCAGGTCGGCCTGCTCACCACCATCGGTCTGGCGGCCAAGAACGCGATCCTGATCGTCGAATTTGCGGAAGGCGCGCGTCGCGCCGGGCGCGACGTGGTCGACGCCGCTCTGGAAGCGGCGCGCTTGCGCCTGCGACCAATCCTGATGACCTCGATCGCCTTTATCGCCGGCGTGTTCCCGCTGGTGATCGCCACGGGCGCCGGTGCACAAAGCCGCATCGCCATCGGGACCGCCGTGTTCGGCGGCATGCTGACGGCGACCATGCTCGCGATCTTCGCAGTGCCCTTGTTCTTCGTCGTCATCTCGCGCCTGTTCCATCGCGACGGCCATCGGGAGGCGCTGGCTTGATGCGCCGTTCCCTCGTGCGCGGCGCCGTCGCGCTGCTCCCTCTGCTCGCCCTGCTCGGCGGCTGCGACATGGCGCCTTCCTACCAGCGCCCTGTGTCCGCGATACCGAAGGCATGGCCCGGGGCGACGGGTTCGGACGTCCATGCGGACGTCACCGCCGCCAGTCTGGGCTGGCAGAACCTGATCACCGACGCCAAGCTTCGTGCGGTGATCGCCCAGGCGCTGGCGCACAACCAGGACCTTCGCGCGGCGGTGGCCAACGTGGCGGCCGCGCGGGCGGAGTACCATGTGCAGCGTTCCTACGAGCTTCCGACGCTGTCGGCCGGCGCCGACGCCGCGTTGGTGCGGGGGCTCAAGGGTGCTGCGATTAACTCGAGCACCTACGGCGCGGATATCGGCGCGAGCAGCTTCGAGATCGACCTCTTCCACCGGCTTCGCAATCTGAGCCGGGCCGCGTTCGAGACGTTCCTGTCGACGCGGTCGGGACTGGCCGCCACCCGGATCACGCTGGTTGCCGAGACAGCTACGGCCTATGCAACTCTCGCATCCGACCGCGACCTGCTGGCACTCGCGCAGCGCACGGCACAAAGCGGCCAGCGTTCGCTGGACCTGACGCAATCGCTGCTCACGGCCGGCCTCGGGAGCGCCGTCGACGTGCAGAACGCCATCACGGTGGTGGAGCAGGCCAATGCCGATGCCGCCAATGACGCCGCGCTCGTGCAGCAGGATCGCAATGCCCTGGAGTTGCTGACCGGGGCGCCTGTGCCGGATGCGCTGTTGCCGGGGTCGCTGGACGAGCTGGAAGCCGGCGTGGCGGCGGTGCCGGCCGGCCTGTCTTCTTCGTTGCTGCTCAACCGGCCCGACGTGCAGGAGGCCGAGCATACGCTGAAGGCTGCGAATGCCGATATCGGGGCCGCGCGGGCAGCGTTCTTCCCGACCATCACCCTGACCTCCACCGTCGGGCTCGCCAGCACCGCGCTGTCGACCATGTTCACCGGGGGCGCCCTGAACTGGGCGCTAGTGCCCACGGCGAGCGTCCCGCTGCTCGGCGGGACGAACCCCGGAAATCTCGAGTATGCGCATGCGCTGCGCGACGAGGACGAGGCGCTCTACCAGAAGGCCTTGCAGACCGCTTTCGAGGAGGTTGCGAACGCTCTTGCCCGCCGCGCGGTGATCGACCGCCAGCTCGGTGCGGAGCAGCGCCTGGTCACGGCATCGGCCAATGCACGCGATCTTTCGGATGCGGAATATCGCGCCGGCACCGGCGATTATCTCGACGTGCTGACGGCAGAGCGTACGCTTTACAGCAACCAGCAGAGCCAGATCGCCACCAGGCTGACTGACATTACCAGCCGGCTGTCGTTGTACGAGGCGCTCGCTCCGGGCGACCGGTCGTGACTTCTGACGCGCGGACGAGTCACTGGCCGTTAGCGTCATCGGATGCGGCAACTGATCCCGCACCTGCTTGTTCTCGTTCCCTCTGTCGCGCAGATTTCGAGTCCGCATCTTATGGCCGATAACCTTTCAACGCTGGCTGCGTCCCGTTGCGACGACCCCCTCATCAGCCCTCGCCGCAGAACCATCATCATGGCGGGACTAGTAACCGCCATGGTGCTTGGTGCGCTCGATCAGAGCGTGGTGAACACCGCCTTGCCCCGCATGGCGAGCGATCTCGGCGGCCTTGCCCACCTCTTCTGGGTGGCCACCGCCTTCATGCTGACCTCGACGATTGTCACCCCGCTTTATGGCAAATTGAGTGACATGTACGGCCGCCGGCCGCTCTTCGTGACCAGCATCGTCATCTTCCTGAGTGCCTCCGTCCTTTGCGGCCTGGCGCAGAGCATGGGGCAGTTGATTGCCTTCCGGGCGCTCCAAGGTATTGGCGGCGGTGGGTTGATGACGTTGGCGCAGACGGTGGTCGCCGACATCGTGCCGCCGCGGGAGCGCGGCCGCTACCAAGGTTTCTTCACCGGCACCTTTGCCGTCTCCAGTGTCGCCGGTCCATTGATCGGCGGGGCGCTCACCTCCGCCCTGTCCTGGCGCTGGGTGTTCTACGTCAATATCCCGTTTTGCCTGCTGGCGCTGGGCCTGCTCCTGGCGGGTCTCAGGCCCCTCGGCGTGCGGACCAAGCACCGGATCGACTATCTCGGCTCCATGCTGATGGCGCTGGCCTCCGGTTCGGCACTGCTGCTGTTCACGGCCGCGGGATCCGCATTCGCTTGGGTGTCCCCGCAGGCGGCAGGACTGGGTGCCCTTTCCCTTCTGGCGGCGATCCTCTTCATCTGGCAGGAGCGTCACGCGGCCGAACCGCTCATCGATCTCAGCCTGTTCAGGATCCGCAGCTTCACCGTTGGGGTCCTGACCATGAGCGCGATGGGCTTCGCCATGATGAGCGCCATGGTGTTCTTGCCCCTCTACTTTCAGCTGATCCTCGGATTAAGTCCTGCACGATCCGGCTTCATGCTGCTGCCGCAGGTCGGCGCAATGCTGATCACCTCGATCGGCGGCGGTATAGTGTCTTCGCGGTTCGGTCACCCTAAGCCGCTCATGGTGGCCGTATTGCCGGCGAGGCAGCCGGTTTGGGCGGCTTAGCGCTCCTCGCACTCACGAAGGCCGGGACCGCCTACTTCCTGCTGGACCTTGCCGTCCTCGGCCTCGGGATGGGCATCGCCATGCCGAATGCGACAGCCATGGTCCAGAACGGCATCCCGAAGAAGACGATGGGTGTCGCCACGGCCAGCATGGCCTTCATCCGCCAGCTGGGCGGCGCATCCGGCGTGGCAATCTCCGCGGGCGTTATGGCGGGCAGCCTGGCGAGCAATCTTGCAAGGATCGCCGGCGGGCTGAACATCCAGACACTGCTCGACGGCAACCTCGCCGAGCTGAACGCCCTTCCCGCCGCAGCTCATGTAGCCGTGATCGGAGCCTATCAGCACGCGATCGCCTACAGCTTCCTCATTGGCGGCTGTGTCATGGCGCTGGCCATGCTGATTTCCTCAACACTGCGCGACGTCGAGATCGTGGAATGAGATCAAGCTCGAGCACATTGAGCTTGGCAGCCCGAAGCGGCTAAGCAGCACTGTCGCGACTGGAGGCCGACTTCGACTGTATCGCCCACATAAGAAGCGTGCCCTTTGCGCCCATCGCAGACCTCCCAGCTCACCGTCCGCTTCTGAAACGCTTCGAGGTCTGTCTGCACGACCGCTATGAGCGCGATCCGGCTGCTCATCCTAATCGCATGCGCTCCACAGTTGGGTTCATAGCGCGCTTCGGTCACAGAAGCGACGTGCCGCTCCACCCCAGAATCCCCTGCCGCATGCTGCGCGCCTTTTCGTCGAAGATTGGCAAAGTGACCCCAGTGCGCGGTTCCGCCCAAGAAGTGTCACGGCCGTGCTTGCAGTTCGGCCGCCGCGCCCCGGAGGAAGGCGATCACCTGCGCGAATCGCGCCGGGCTGTGGTCGCCGTCTCGCCGGATGATCGACAAGGTGCTCTGCTCGGAAGGCCAGTCGCCCAGCAGGGAGACGAGTTCGCCGGCCCGGCACGCGCGGGCCACGAGCCAGCTTGGCGCCCAGATGACGCCGACACCCTCGATCGCTGCCGCGAGCGCAGCGTTTGCGTCGTCGGAAATGAGCACAGGCGGCGGGTTCCAGCCGAGCGTCTCGCCATAGCGCCATGCTTCCACGCGCCCGGTGCGCTGGTTCCGAAAACCGATGCGGTCATGCTGGAGCAGCGCGGCCGGCGTCGCCGGGACGCCCCTTGCGTGTAGGTAGGCGGGGGCTGCGCAGGTCAGGCGCCCGAAGCGGAGCAGGACCTGTCGCAAGTGGCCGGGAATGCCTTCGACCGGCCCCATGCGAAGCGCCAGGTCTATGCCTTCCTCCGCCAGATCGGCGTTTGGATCGCTGCCACGCAGGTCCAGCAATATGTCCGGGTGAGCGGCCCGGAAGCGCGGCAGCAACGGCACCAGCCCGGCTGAGAGAAAGGCGGTCGGCGCGCTGACCCGCACTCGTCCGACCACGCCGCTGCCAGCGAGGTCACCCATTGCCGCTTCCACCTCCGCAAGCGCGCGGAGCGATGTGCGAGCCAGCTCGATCAGCCGCTCCCCCTCCTGTGTCAGGGAGAGTGCATGTGTCGAACGGTTGAGCAGGCGTACTCCACGGCTCTGCTCGAGCCGCGAGATCGTCCTCGATACGCCCGATGTGGTTAGGCCGAGCAGCCTTCCGGCGGCCGACAGCGAGCCGGCGTCGACCACCGCCACGAAACACTGGATCTGCGCGAATGTCAGGGGCGTGCCAATCGGTGTGGACATGCTGTCAACACTGATTGTCTTCCGGCGCCTCTACAATGGGGCGGGAGGAGCGGAGACATTCCCCGCGAACAGGGAAGGCTCATACTTCGATGCACGCATACGAACTCACCGGGCCGGGGCTCGACCGGCTCGAGCGCAGGTCCTACCCAGATCCGGAAAGGCCGTCGTCTGGCCGGGTCCTCGTGCGCATGCGTGCAGCCGGACTCAACTACCTCGATCTCGCTGTGGCCCACGGCCAATATCCCGCGGCGACCTACCCTGTGATCCCGATCATGGACGGCGCTGGAGAAGTGATCGAGATCGGACCGGAGGTTTGGCAGGTCGCGGTGGGCGACCGTGTCGTGGTGAACTGCAAGCCGCGCTGGTTCGCGGGCGCTGGAACGTCGGCCGTCACGAGCCATGGACGCGGACTCAACGCGGCAGGGTCCCTTGTTGAAGTTGCTCACCTCGATGCGGCCAGTCTGGTCAAGGTGCCTGACCACCTGAGTTGGGAGGAAGCCGCGTCGCTACCTGTGGCTGCTATGACGGCCTGGAGAGGCTTGGAGGCTGGCGCGATCGGTCCAGCCTCGACGGTTGTGCTACTCGGCACGGGGGGTGTGTCGGTCTACGCCCTCCAGCTTGCGAAGACCCGAGGCGCTCGCGTCATAATCACGTCCTCTTCCGACAAGAAGCTGGAGCGTGCGCGATCTCTCGGGGCCGATGCGACCGTCAACTATCGTCAGCAGCCGGAATGGGACGCCGCCGTTCGCGACCTAACCGGCGGACGCGGGGCGGATCTGGTGATGGAGACCGTCGGAGGCCCTGATTTCGGACGGTCCGTCACCGCGGTTCGTTACGGTGGGCTGGTGTTCGCAGTCGGCTTCGTTGCCGGCGGTTCGGCTAACGTCGACCTCCTCTCGCTGATCGGCAACGGCGTTCGCGTCGAGGGCACGAATGGCGGCTCGGTCGCCGATCTCGCCGCCGCCGTCGATGCGATCGCCGCCCATAGGATTCAACCCGTCATCGACCGGACGTTCACTATGGCCGGCCTGCTGCGTGCCTACCCGCTCATGGCGGAAGGCGGTCATTTCGGAAAGATTGCCATCCGGCTGGACTGGGAGAACTCATGAACATCGAAGCCGCTGCCCACAACATGCGCCCCGGACGGGCTTATCACGGCTACCCGTCCTGAAGACGCCGTCTTGAACACCGGAGATCGACATGAAATACCTCGTGCTGCTGAAGCCCGCGCCCGGTAAGACGGCCGCCGACTTCCGACCACACATGGTCTCCGAAATAGGGGCGGTGTGGTCCTCCTATGTCAGCGACGAGCTGCGGGAGTTCTATCTCTCGAGTGAGGGACCGGTCGTTACGCTCGTCTATGAGCTGCCTGACCGCCAGGCGGTCGAGCGTGCCGTCGATGCCCTGCCGATGGTGGAGCTGGGTCTGCTCGATCGTGAGCTCGTCCACCTCGGGCCGTTCCAGCAGATCTCGGCGCTGTTCGCGCCCCCCGCGCCATAGGCTCGTGTAGTGGAGTTCGACACCAAGATCGCCGTCCTCGTCCTCGACACGCTCGAGGTGTGGCAGAAGCTCAATGTCACGGCTTTTCTTGCGTCCGGGATCGCCGGTGCGGCGCCCGATGCGTTGGGCGAGCCGTATGTGGACGCCGCTGGGAATGAGTATGCCCGTCTGCTCGCCCAGCCGGTGATGATCTTCTCGGCGGGTTCAACCGACCTCCTGCGCGCCAGGCGTCAGGCTATCGAACGCCGTCTGATCTGTGCCGCCTATGTGCGTGCGATGTTCTCCACCGGGCACGATGCGGCGAACCGGGTGGCGTTCATGGCAGAAAGCGCGGAGAGCCCCGATCTGATCGGCCTGGCCCTTCGAGGGCCGAAGAGGGACGTCGACAAGGCCACCAAGGGTGCGCGGCTGCATCCGTGATACTTAGACGGCAAGCGCACGCGTCGTGTGATGGCAGCCCGGCGGTCCTTCACAGGTGCTGCGGCTGGAAGTACTTCCGGGCTGGACTTCATTTGGCCTGAAGCGGCTGGTCCGAGATGGGCGAAAGGGTCAGACAAAGCGGACGGGGATTGCTGACCACGATCCGACGAGACGTGACGGCGGCGAACGCGCTCTGTAGGCTCGTTCTACAAGCCGGAGAGCGGAACAGGTGTCAGCCGTGTCGAGCTTCAGTATGCGTGCTGTCGGCCATGTTGTCGGCGGTAGATCTGCAGCCACCGATGATGAATGGGCGGATGTGCAAGCCGCGATAGAGCTGGATCCCACGGCAGTCGGGCCTTCTGCCCTACTCGGCCTTGAGGCGTTCAGCCATGTCGAGGTGATTTTTGTCTTCGACCGCGTTTCGGAAGACGAGATCACCTTGGACGCGCGACATCCTCGTGGACGAACCGACTGGCCCTCCGTCGGCATCTTTGCGCAGCGAGGTAAGAACCGTCCTAATCGTCTCGGTGTCAGCGTTTGCCGGATTATCGAGGTCGCTGGACGGCGGGTTCTCGTCGAGGGACTGGACGCGATTGACGGTACACCCGTCCTTGACATCAAGCCTGTCATGACCGGCTTCCTGCCTCAGGGCGAGATTCGAGAGCCGAGTTGGGCGCTAGAGATCATGAGACGGTATTGGACCTCAATAGACTGAAGTTGGCCGAAAAGCGGACTGTCCGCTTCGGTGAAGGACGGCGGGTTGCGCGGACGTCCAGCAACTGTCTGGTCACTAACCGGTCCTACCCTGAGGTGACCTGCGCTGTCGTGGCCCGGTCCACAACTTCCGGCCGGTCATGTGACGGTCGACCCTGGACCTCCTACACAGAATGAGAAGCATAGGGTTCTGCAACGATAGCTTAACTCTCAGTTCTCTTTCCAAAACGAGCTGACCTGTGGCCAGTTTGGCTACGCGAGCGTTCGGACCTGACGGGGTCTAGTGAATCGGCAGTGGCCGGGCTGGATGCTTTCGCTGCCAGGTTTCGATCAGGAATAAACCAGCTACGCTCGCCGAATGCACGGCAAGTCGCGCTATACGGGGATCGATCCTCCGAAAGCCCCGCTCCCTTCCATGGGCATCACCCGCGTGCGTTCGAAGGGCCCCGATGCCCTGAATCGTGGTGTTCAGGCCGCCGAGGATGGCGCGCACATCGTCCGCAATCGCGGGTGCGAGATCATCCCGGCCCGGCGATAGGTCGAGTAGCTTTCCGACCACGCGGTACAGACCCTGGATATCCAGCTTCGCCGGCATCATCGTCGGATTGAGCTCGACAATGATCGAGCGGCACACACTTTCAATCACCGAGCACGCCGACGTCACCGCGCTCTCCGGATCGGCTTCGACCGCCTCGAGCGCTCTGTCCAGATCCCGGTGCAC